>Ga0105044_10000292_pt1 | contig 59937 bp, 54 predicted proteins | sample MAT01_FD_78092 | JGI IMG/M metagenome (GOLD analysis project Ga0105044, IMG submission 78092) | Freshwater microbial communities from Lake Fryxell liftoff mats and glacier meltwater in Antarctica - MAT-01 | ecosystem: Environmental > Aquatic > Freshwater > Ice > Liftoff microbial mat | place...
AACTGGCTGGAGAAAAGTCGACGAAGTTCCTTTTGACTTTGAACGTCGACGAGTTTCGGTGCTGATTGATAATGGAGTGAAAAGAATGCTCGTGATCAAAGGGGCTCCCGAAGATATCTTGCGTCTTTGCACAACTTATGAGGGGCAAAGTGAGACCGATATACGCCCTTTAGACGATGCAGCAATGGCTACCGTGCGCGCATTATTTGACTCTCTGGGGAGGGAGGGCTTTCGAGTACTTGGGATTGCCTGGCGCCAGGAAGCAGCCGATTACCCGCACATCGTAGCAAGCGATGAGTCAAAACTTGTTTTTTCAGGATTCGTCGCTTTTCTTGACCCACCTAAAGAGAGTGCAAAAAAAGCTTTAGAAGAGCTTGCAGCTAGTGGAGTCTCGGTCAAAATAGTAACCGGCGATAATGAACTGGTTACAGAACATATTTGCGGCCAGTTAGGACTATCGATTACTGGGATTCTGACTGGACCTGATATTTTGAAAATGGATGATCAGGCCCTGGTGGGGCAGGTGGAAAATGTTAACCTTTTTTGTCGAGTTACTCCGGCCCAAAAAAATCGGATCATTTTAGCCTTAAAAAAGCGAGGCCATACTGTTGGATATCTTGGAGATGGAATCAATGATGCTCCATCACTTCACTCGGCAGACATCGGCATTTCTGTGGATAGCGCCGTTGATGTCGCTAAAGAAGCCGCAGAAATGATCCTTTTAGATCATGACTTGAGTGTTCTTCAAAGCGGGGTCATTGAGGGGCGGCGAACCTTCGGCAACATTATGAAGTACATCATGATGGGGACTAGTTCCAATTTCGGCAACATGTTCAGTATGGCAGGCGGATCCTTGTTCCTCCCCTTTCTCCCCATGCTACCCGCACAGATTTTACTTAACAACATGCTTTATGATATATCCGAAATTCCTATTCCATTGGACAATGTCGACGAAGAATACCTGAAGCGTCCCAAGAAATGGGACATTAACTTTGTTCGCAAGTTCATGCTGATTATTGGCTCGATCAGTTCTCTCTTTGATTTTCTGACCTTTTTTGTAATGATCAAAGTTTTTCAAGCCGGAGAAGCTCTTTTTCATACTGGCTGGTTCCTCGAATCATTGGCAACGCAGGTACTCGTTATTTTTATAATCCGCACCCGCAAGAATCCTTTAAAAAGCCGCCCTAATCCCTGGCTCACTACCTGTTCTCTCCTAGTAGTGTCAGTGGCTGTTTTGCTCCCCTTCACACCCTTAGGGAATTTTTTTGGATTTGTCACCCCTCCACTGCTATTCTTCGTTTTTCTGGCGAGTATGGTAATCGTTTACTTACTGATAGTAGAAAAGGCAAAGCATTGGTTTTACAAGCATTACACCTCAAGCTAAAGCAAAACAAGGAAGATTATGATAGTTTCTTTTGCACAGAAAAAAAATGGTATCAGTATAGAGGGCTATATTGCTATTCTAGCACTCATTTGCATAACCATGCATTTAGTCCTCAGATATTTGATTCCCGATTTTCAGGCTTATTCTCTTTATCCACTTTACATTACCCTTACTGTAGGAGGTGGTATCCTTGTTTTCGACCTTCTAGTCAAGTTAGTGACTTTCAAATTTGGTTCCGATTTGCTAGCAGGAATGTCCATCGTTACAGCCATTTTGCTGCAGGAATACTTAGCAGGGTCATTAGTAGTACTCATGCTATCCGGTGGAGTAGCCTTAGAAAACTATGCGATAAGAACAGCTTCTAGAATGCTTGAAGCGCTTGCAAAACGAGCGCCAACAATAGCTCATCGTAAGAAAAGTGATGTAATTGAAGACATCTCTGCAGATAAAATTGTTATCGGCGATACGATTTTAATATTTCCTCATGAACTTTGTCCCGTGGATGGTGAAGTGATTGCGGGAAATGGGGTAATGGATGAATCGTACCTGACAGGAGAGCCTTTTCTCATCTCAAAAGCCCCTGGTTCTGACGTCCTTTCCGGTTCCATCAACGGGGATGCCTCATTAACAATCAAAGCAACTAAATTAGCGCAAGATTCCCGTTATGCCAAGATCATGCAGGTCATGTCAGAATCTGAACAAAAACGTCCTCATATGCGAAGACTTGCCGATCAATTAGGAGCTTGGTATACCCCGCTTGCTATTATCATTGCAGTTTTAGCGTGGGTGTTCAGCGGCAATGCAGTTCGTTTTTTGGCAGTACTGGTTATTGCAACACCATGCCCACTATTGATTGCAATACCTGTGGCAATCATTGGATCTATTTCCTTATGTGCTAGACGAGGAATTTTAATCAAAAATCCGATTGTTTTAGAGCAAATTGATCAATGCCAAACCATGATTTTTGATAAAACGGGAACGCTAACTTACGGCAAACCAACTCTTACCGACCAAACTGTCTATAACAAACACGATGCGGTCGACATTCTGAAACTGGTTGCTAGCATAGAAAGGTATTCTAAACACCCTTTGGCAAGTGCAATACTCGAAAAAGCTGCAGAAGAGAAAATCCAGTTGATAGATGCTCAGCAAATCAGCGAACCTAAAGGAGCAGGACTTCAAGGCACTGTTGATGGACATGTAGTCATCATCACCAGTCGAAAACAGCTTGATAAATTTGGCTTAGGAAAAGATATGGATGTATTGCCGCAGGGTGCTGGACTTGAATGTGTAATTCTTATCGATCACCAATTAGCAGCGCATTATCGCTTTCGAGACTCCCCACGAGCTGATAGTGTATCTTTCATTCAACATTTATTTCCAAAACATGGATTCAAAAAAGTCATGATTGTCTCCGGTGACCGGGAAGAAGAGGTTAAGTATCTGGCTAATTCTGTTGGAATCACAGAAGTTTATGGAGGTAAAAGCCCTGAGGAAAAAGTCGATATTGTTATGAAAGAAACCCAAAAGGCAAAAACAGCTTATCTAGGAGATGGAATTAATGATGCCCCAGCCTTGCTTGCTGCTACAGTTGGAATTGCATTTGGGCGCAATAGCGATATTACAGCAGAGGCTGCAGGGGCTGTGGTTATGGATAGCACCTTGGAAAAGGTCGATGAATTTTTGCATATTAGTAAGAGAATGAGGACAATAGCCTTGCAAAGTGCACTTGGTGGAATGGCTCTTTCGATCATCGGAATGATTATAGCAGCTTTTGGTTTTCTCCCCCCGGTTGCTGGAGCCATCAGCCAGGAGGTCATTGATGTCTTGGCGATTATGAATTCTTTAAGAACAATCTGGAAGCCAGCCATAATGAGCGATATGCCGCTTGCTAAAAACAAAAAATAGTAAAAAATTGATGATTAAGCAAATTCCCAAAAGGAGTTAAATGACAAAAAAAACACCAACCCTTTCAAGATTTTTAAATTGGTCAGCAAAAAAAGCGGGCAGCCCTATAACTTTTGTCTTGGCTCTGATTGTGTTAGCCGTTTGGTTGATCATTGGGATTATTTTGGGTTTTAATCACACATGGCTCTTAATTCTTAATACGATAGCCACACTCAATGCGGCTTTGATGGTATTTATCATTCAAAACACACAAAATAGAGAAAGTAAAGCACTACATTTAAAAATAGATGAACTCATACGAGTTACCAAAGAAGCTACAAACGAATTAATTGCTATAGAAGAGTTAGAAGAGGAAGAACTAGAAAAAATTAAAAGGAAAATTTTTCAAAAAGAAGGAGAACCATAAGGAATAATTTGAAATATGTGCATTTAAAATATTTACCCTATGGAAGTAAAGATGAAAGCTCTTATATACCATGGCCCTAATAAAATTAGCCTTGAAGATAAACCTAAGCCTACAATTGAAAATCCAACCGATTGTATAGTAAGAATAACAACAACAACGATTTGTGGAACCGATCTCCATATCCTGAAAGGGGATGTTTCAACAGTAGAAAGTGGTCGCATCTTGGGGCATGAGGGCGTAGGTGTTATTGAAGCGGTTGGAAATGCGGTATCGAATTTTCGTATTAACGATAAGGTATTGATAGCATGCATTACTTCTTGTGGTAAATGTCAATTTTGCAAAAATCAAATGTATTCTCACTGCGAAATGGGGGGATGGCTACTTGGCAATAAAATAGATGGGACACAAGCAGAATCTGTCCGTATTCCATTTGCCGATACCAGTCTTCATCATCTTCCTCCAGGAGTAAATGAAGATGCTGTAGTGATGTTTAGTGATGTTTTCCCAACTGGATTTGAGACAGGAGTTCTAAAGGGCCAGATTAAATTAGGAGATACTGTAGCCATTATTGGTGCCGGCCCAATAGGGTTAGCAACCCTTTTAACAGCCCAGTTCTACTCTCCAGCAGAAATTATTATGGTTGATTTAGACGACTATCGTCTAGAGGTCGCAAAACGTTTAGGAGCAAGCAAGATCATTAATAATCGCGATAATGAAGCTGTGACAAATATTTTAGCGATGACAAAGCAAAAAGGTGTTGATGTAGCCATTGAAGCAGTAGGTACTCCAGAAGCATTTAATACCTGCCAGGCTATTATTGCTCCGGGCGGCCATATTGCTAATATAGGAGTTCATGGGAAAAGCGTAAGTCTGCATTTAGAAAAGCTTTGGGATAGAAACCTCACCTTAACAACAGCTTTGGTGGATACTTTTTCTATTCCAACCCTCTTGAAGATCTTTGAAAGTGGCAAATTGAATCCTTCACATTTAATTACCCATCATTTTGATCTAAAAGAAATATTAAAGGCCTATGAATTGTTTGGAGACTCTGCTGAGCAACACAGCTTAAAAGTTATTTTAAAAAATAAGCAAGATGAAAAAGAAGATCATTGATTCAAAGAAAAAAATCCACCTAAGTCTCATTTCTGAATCAATGACTGTGAATTACACAATTTGGTACTCAATCTTAAGATCATTAAGGCTCAGTCCGTGGCATCTTTTGGCAATTTTCTGCCGATTCCCTACTTGGTAGGTTCATGTATGCGACATCACTCAATGCCGGTCTGGCTAATCAAGACAAACATGAAAGCTAATCATCTGTAATAAAGCGCTCCAATGCATATGCAGATGCTAAAAAATAGCATTATTAAAGCTGGTAAAAACTTCTTCAAAGAATCTCTGACTTTTAGGTGCATGCATACAGCTCCGAACATCATCAAAGAAACTACAAAAGCTGAAGGAAAAACTAAGAAAGGAATCCAAAATCCTAAAAGAAGTAGGAGAGCGCAACTGATTTTGATGAATCCAATAACATAGAAAGACCATAAGGGCAGACCATAAGCAGTGAATTCATTTTTTAAAGAACTACTATTGGATCCACGATAAGGTGTTTCTTGATTACTTCGAATGACCCAAACGTTTAGCAAACCAAATGCTACAAAAAGTTGAAGAAATTTTGTAATAAAATGCATGAAATTTTTCCCTTAAAAGTTTATATCGTAATGGGTTTACTTATGGATAGCTTCAAGACGCATAATCATTTCATTACCAAAAATAACGGGTCACAAAGGTCGAAATTAAACTTACCGCTCCAGCTAAGCAACTCCCCCAGGCAATATCTACAACGGTTACTATCCAAGGCCAATTTTTAAGGGTGACTTGATTGGTCAGATCATAGGTTCCATAAGTGACCATTCCAAAAAGTAATCCTAGCAGCAACAGCTCGAGATATCCTGTATTGTTTTTCAAGGCAGGTAAAACAACAAATACATTAAGAGCAATTCCATAGAGAATATAAAAGATAACTGCCGGCCAAATTGCCATTAAGTCATTGAGGAGATGACCGATATTGGGAACGTAAAAACGCTTAAGCATGAGCGTTAACCATAACCCATCGATAACGATCATAGAAATCAAGATTATAAAAAAGGAAAAAAAGTTCACTTTCATCTCTACCTGTACATTTTTCAAGCTCATTACCTAGTCTTTATCGGAAGTCGATTTCTAAACAAGCAATTTATTGAAAAATGACGCAATTTTTTACATTCGAAAAATTTAATAAAATAACACACATCAACACAACGATGAGATTGCTTCCATCCCCAATAAATTCTTAGCATGTAGGTAAATTTTTTTATTTTAACCCTCAGTTTAGCTCTCCTTTATTTCGGCTTTATATTTATTTCTCTAACAACTTTCAAAGGCTTGCGCTTTGAATAGCATTTATCATATTATTTACGAGGCGAACTTTTCACTTCATTGTACTGCAGAAGCTTGCCGACTGTTTTAAACCCGCTACAACCAAAGCGAGGAAAAATGGGTCTCCAAAAAAAGTGATTTTTTTCACTAATGCTGTTGTTATGTATTATTCTAACTTGTGAAGGAGGAATACCAACTGATTTTTACACGTGTCAACCCCTTGATGCTCAAACAAAAGTCTTTTTAGAAGAGTTAAATTCTAACCCTTTGACTCTTTGCCTTAAAGAAACTCCCCTGTCAGTTCTAAGAACACCCCTACCCTTCACGCAAAATACGATTGCCGGAATTGATTCTATTCAAATGGTCACCTTTGCAGGCTCTCATGGTCCCGTTCCTGTGCGCCTCTACACTCCAAAAACAAATCTAACTGTTTTGCCTGTTCTACTTTATTTTCATGGTGGAGGATGGGCCTTAGGCAGCTTGAACGATTATGATTCTTTATGCCAATCTCTGGCTGTGAAGGCCGAGTGCTTGGTGCTTTCGGTCGATTATCATCTAGCTCCTGAACATCCTTTTCCGATCCCCCTGCAAGATTGCTACGATTCAGCCAAGTGGGCTACCCAAAATATACATAAATATAAAGGGGATTCAAGTCGCCTGGCGGTTGGTGGAGATAGTGCTGGCGGAAATTTAGCGGCGGCTGTCACACTGATGACAAGAGACCGCGCCGAGTTTCGCTTGATACATCAAACGCTAATCTATCCAGCTTTGTCATGCCAATTCGACACCCCGTCTTACGAGCTGTTTAAGGAAAACTTTTTTTTAGCAAGAGAAGACATGAAGTTCTTTTGGAATTGTTATGTGCAAAAGGAAAATCCACAGCATGTCTATATCTCACCTCTTAGAACTACAAGTATGGATCATCTTCCACCGACCATGCTCATTGTTGCTGATTACGATGTGTTAAGAGACGAAGCGCTCGCTTATGGAAGACGCCTGCAAGCTGCTGGTGTGCCGCTGACGCTAAAGACGTATGGCACTATTCACGGTTTCATAGGGATGGAAGGTCTCGATATTAGCAAAAAGGCCCTTGGAGAGCTGACAACAAGTTTAAAAAAAGCACTACACCCAGACCTTAATTAACTAAAGGATAAAAAATGTCGCAAGGTCGATTAAAAGAAAAAATTGTTCTGATTACAGGTGCAGCTCAAGGAATTGGCCAGGAAGCAGCTATTGTCATGCATCGAGAAGGCGCTAAAGTGATAATCTCAGATATCAATGATACCGTAGGCCTATCTGTGGCAAAAGAAATTGGGAAGGATTGTCATTACTTGCATCTCGATGTAAGAGAAGAAACTGATTGGGAAAATGCCATGCACTTCATTCTCACAAGATTTGGAAAGTTAAATATTCTGGTTAATAATGCAGGCATCACAGGTTTTCAAGAAGGATTTGGCCCTCAAGACCCTGAATATACCTCCTTAGATAGTTGGCTGAAAGTTCATGCGATTAATCTGAACGGCGTTTTTCTTGGATGTAAATATGCCATTCAAGCAATGAAAAAAGCAGAAAGTGGCTCGATTGTGAATATTTCATCCCGATCAGGTCAAGTTGGTATAGCTGGTGCCGCTGCCTATGCTTCTAGTAAAGCTGCAGTCAGGAATCACACAAAATCTGTAGCCTTATATTGTTGCCAACAAGGATATCGCATTCGATGCAACTCAATTCACCCGGCAGCTATTCTCACGCCCATGTGGGAACCAATGCTAGGCAATGGTTCCGAAAAAGAAGCTCGAATGGCGGAAATTGTCAAAGATATTCCTATGCAAAGAATGGGCACTCCTAATGATGTGGCTAATGCGGTGCTCTATTTAGCTTCAGATGAGTCAACGTATCTCACTGGGATTGAAATTACTGTAGATGGAGGAATCTTAGCTGGATCCAACGCAGCGCCTAAAAGACAAGATCTTTAACATTTATGAATTTTAAGGGAACAGCAAACGCCTTGGCACTCCAGATGATATCGCCAAACTTGTCTCTTTCCTTGCAGACCCTGAAGGTGCCTGGGTTAATGCCCAAGTTTTACGTGCCAACGGAGGCTTTGCTTAATGTTTATTTTCAGCAAGTGAATGTTTAAAAGTTAATAACTTTTTAAGCAGTTGCTTCTTCCATTTTGGATCTTGCGGTTTGACAGAAGCGAACTTTATTTTGTTTAGAACTTCCTCAAGTTGCGGTGTAAGCGGCTTTTCAGGGTCATATTCATAGGCCAAATGATCGTCTAAAAAGTTTCTCCTTATTTCCTTCTTCGCAAATCTTTTGGATGAGCAGAGGATGTGTTAATTAAAAGTGGTGTGTTTTTACTTCCGGAAAAAAAGAACTACTCAAGAGTGATATGGAATATGAAGTTATTCTTATAGATGCCTCAGAAAGTGTTATAGAACGTCCTAAAAAAAAGTTAGAAAGAAGAAAAGAATAAAGAATCGTAATAATAGACAGAAGCATTTTTACTCAGGCAAGAAGAAAAGACGCACCATTAAAAGCCAAGTAGTTGTGGATAAAAAGACAAGGAAGGTGATTTGTACATCTTTTAGCCATGGGAAGAAACATGATTTTAAGTTGTTTAAGGAAAGCAAAGTTCGTTGGATGAAAGAACGTTCAGGATTAACTGATAGTGGATATACGGGTATAAAGAAACTACAAAAAAATTCCAGATTGCCGAAGAAGGCTAGCAAAAAGAAACCTTTGACAAAAGAAGAGAAGAAAGAGAATCAAAAAATCTCATCAGAAAGGGTTGTAAATGAAAATGTGATAGGAAGCTTAAAGAGGTTTAAAATTATAAGTGACAGATACAGAAATAGGAGAAAACGATTTGGCTTACGCTTCAACCTCATTGCAGGAATCCATAATTATGAAATAAAGATTAACGCAGAGACGGAGGGTCGGAGAGACGCGGAGTACTTTATGGGTTATTAACAACCCTCTCCCATCCATCTATGAGACGCCCCTGTCCAAAATTGATCACTAATCCTAATTTAAGATTTGTTAATCGCAAGTAGGTTAAAACTTGTGTTTTATGGACAGCAGACACATTTTCAGTTGCTTTTACTTCGATAATTACTTTATTGTCCACAAGTATGTCAAGACGCATTGGATCACGAAGTTTAAAATTCTTGTATGTAACTGGTATTTGAACCTGCGACAATGCTGGAATATTGCGGAGTCTTAATTCATAGAATCAGGCATCTTCATATAGACTTTCTAATAATCCTGGACCACCTAAAGTACGATGCACTTCAATGGCAGCATCAAGCACTTGTTCGGATAATAGATTTTCGATTATCCCTGCGTCTCTCCGCCTCACCGCCTCACCGCCTCACCGCCTCACCGCCTCACCGCCTCACCGCCTCTGCGTTAATCATTAGACCTCACTTATTGTCACTCTAAATATTTTTTATTCGTTTCTCCTTCTTAAGAGAATGTGAATTATATAGGAAAATTTTAATTACGCAAGAAGTCTAATGAAGGCAGAATATGCTCTGCATAGGCATTATAAAGGACATCTGCACACTTTGGATCTTTTAATTGGTAAGCAAGATTTGCATGCAAAGAACTTTTAAAAAGGATTTTCTCAAAAGTTTTGCCTTCGAAATTGATTAAACAATTCTCTGAAATTGTGTATAATTTTTGTACATGGTTTAAAACCTCATCTTCTTGCGTAAATGCCAAAAAAGCGACAGAGCTACCTATTAATAACATTAAATATTTCATTATATAGTCCTTGAGGTCGTTATGCCTAAAAATATCACTCCAACGCAAAATCAAGCCGATTGGACGTTCTTAAATCACTATATCTTATTTCCTCACGATGCTCAAAATAAAAAGTCTCGCAAAAAAAATCTCTATAAAAGCATCCTCATAGGAATTCCCACGTTTGGATTGCTCCACGCTGGCTGTGCGCTTATTTATGCTTTAAAAAAGCTAAACGGACGTGTCAATAAAACACCGCCGCCCAATGTCTCTCAAAAACCTTACAGCGTGGCCGAAACAAAAATAATACCCGACTTAAAAAATTCTCCGCCAGCTCCAATCAATCTCAAATTGCTTACTCAAGACCAAATCAAAAAAATGGCTCCTGATGAACAAGGCTACCTAATCGATCACTATGCGGTACGAAAAGCTAATGGTCCTAGTGATTTAACTCTGACGCAGCTTCAGGGAATGATTGGCTTTACAGCTCCAAGCTCTATTGCGATTGTCAATGCGCAAGAAGCCGGCCTAGGTCATTGCGGACGTTATGCAATCAATAATGCCCTGCAACGCGAGGCCTTATCGCAAACTGAATTTCTCGCACTCACAGGTCAAATTTTTTCGGAAAAACTTGGCATGTCATTAGAGGATGTAAGAAATCTTATCCAAAACCAAAATGATTTTGGAGTCGATACGGCCATTATTGCAGAGATTCTGAAACAAAAATTAGGTCTATCTGTCAAACAGGATAAAATTAGTGATTTACCTAACTGTGCTGTTTCAAAACAACAAGCTATGGAGAATTACATTGGCAAAGCTAATTGGGTAATCGTTGCCAATATTGGCGAAGCCATTTACGACATGCCTTCTCCAACAAATGCTATTTACTCATTAACGAGGGGGCATTTTGCTGCTTTACGGCGCGATGCACACAACCAATGGTGGTTTCTCGACTCACGCGCAAATAAAGCTGTAAATATCGCCTTAGCTATAATTCCGCGCACTTGCACAATGATTACAACTCTGGATGCATCTACTTGACTAAGAAATAGTTTCTTCAGTTGTGACTATGGCAAAGCATTGCACTCCATCGCCGCAGCCAAAGTCTGTTAAACCTTCGCCCGATGTCGCTGTAATCCCAACATCTTGAACATTGAGATTCATCACGCGCGCAATATTTTCACGCATTGCCAAAAGACGTTCTTTAAATTTCGGTTTTTTGGCTTCAATAGTAATTGAAACATGAACTACAACTTGTTTTCCAAGGGTTTTCATGGCTTCATTTAAATACACTTCACTATCCGTAATTCCATGCTTTAAGCAAAGCTCATCGGCAATATCGCCTAAAATTAACACTCCAGTTAAGGAGGTGATTGCATTGCAAATTGCATGAAAGACAATATCACCGTCTGAATTGGCATTAAAGCCAGGAGCGTCCTCAAAAATTAATCCGGCAATGATGCATGGCTTGGAAGAATCCGGAAGTAAAAAACGATGGCTATCTTGTCCGATGCCAGTGCGAAATCTTTTGGACATACATTTTTCTCCTTATTAAAATGAATTTTCAGCAATTTTGCAGAAAACTGTTTTAATGAAAAAGAGAAAAACAATCTAATTTGTTAGTTTTACGATTGAATTTAAATAGTTTTACTGTTAAGAAAAGGTTATTTCCCGCGACACTCTACTTACTTCTTCTTACCAAGTGATGCATATTATATGGAAGTCCTTAAAATTAAAGGTGGTTCTCGTTTAAACGGAACTGTTAAAGCTGCCGGCGCCAAAAATGCGATGACAAAGCTACTTGTCGCTTCGCTTCTTTCTGATAAAAAATGTACTTTCTTTAATGTTCCCGATATCGGGGATGTTGAAGTCACTGTCTCGCTCTGTCAAGAGTTAGGCATGAAAGTCAAATGGGATAAAAAAGCCGGGTGCATGGAGGTTATTACTCCTGAACTTAAGACTGCTTATGTCCCTCAACGTTTTTCAGGATCTAACCGCATTCCGATTCTTATGATCGGTGCTCTACTTGGCAGAACAGACCAAGATATTATTGTGCCCACAGTTGGCGGTTGCGATATTGGGCGTAGATCAGTTGATTTTCATATTGATGCTCTTAGAAAACTTGGAGCGTGTATTGAATATCGTGAAATGAAACGAGAAGGCGCTTACTTTGCACATGCTCACAATGGCTTAAAAGGAACGATTATCCATCTGCCTTATCCTTCAGTAGGAGCCACCGAAAATACGATTTTAGCCTCTGTTACTGCTCGAGGCATGACGGTGATTAAAAATGCCGCCACAGAACCAGAAATTCTTGAGCTTATTCTTTTCCTCCAAAAATTGGGGGCTAATATTATTTACGATGTCGATCGCACCATTTGCATCCAAGGGACGCGCCGTTTTTATGAAGTGGAACACACAGTTATTCCAGATCGTATTGAAGCTGCATCGTGGGGCATGGCAGCCATCGCCTCCAAAGGCAGAGTCTTCGTAGAAGGGGCTCAGCACATTCACATGATTACCTTTTTAAATAAAATTCGAGAAGTCGGCGGCGGTTTTGATATCAAAAGCAACGGCATAGAATTTTTTTATGATGGACCCTTGCAAGGCGGACTCCACTTAGAAACAGATGTGCACCCCGGCTTCATGACTGACTGGCAACAGCCTTTCGTCGTACTCCTCACGCAAGCAACCGGCTCTTCTGTCATTCATGAAACGGTCTATGAAAATCGCTTTGGCTACACTGATCTCTTAGGAACAATGGGCGCCGACATTACTCTATTTAGACAATGCCTGGGAGGCAAGCAATGCCGCTTTAACGCCCAAAGCTTTTGCCATAGCGTTATTGTAAAAGGACCGACTCCCCTCACGGCTAAAGATATCAAAGTCCCAGACTTACGCGCCGGTTTTGCCTACGTGATGGCAGCGCTGCTTGGAACTGGAGTCAGCACCATTTCCGGATTGCCTTTCTTAGATAGAGGTTATGAAAACCTAACGGGCAAATTGCAAGATCTGGGTGCAGACGCCACCCGCATTGAAATCCTTGAACCTTCTTATGAAGAACAGGATGCCGAAATCCCAATACCGCAAGGTCAACTTGTACAAGCTCATTGAAATAGGATGCTTAAAGAAAATCTCTTCTTTCAAATAGATTCAAAATCGTTGAAATACAACCGATTGATGAAATTGACTTGAAAAAAGGAACCTGAAACGAGATAATAACGCCATAGACAGGATAATTCCCTTAGGTCGTTTTTGAATTTTAAATCTGGAGACCATGATGCCAAGAAATGATAAAGAAAAAGATCCCGTATCCGCTTCCAAAACAGGAGATAAGATCGACAACATGCTTTTAGAAGCACGACGTATTTTCTTAAGCGATGCTGTTGATAGTGATACCGCCGAAGATATCATTAAAAAATTATGGTATCTCGAACTTAACGAACCTGGCAAGCCTATTTTATTTATCATAAATAGCCCAGGTGGTTCTGTAGACTCCGGTTTTGCGATTTGGGATCAGATCAAAATGATCTCTTCTCCAGTAACAACTTTAGTTACTGGCCTAGCCGCTTCAATGGGATCAATCTTAAGTTTAGCCGGCGCTCCTAAACGTCGTTTTGCCACTCCTAACTCGCGCATTATGATTCACCAGCCTCTCATCAGCGGTGTGATCAAAGGACAAGCGACGGATCTGGAAATCCAAGCTCGGGAGATCATCAAAACCCGTACGGCTTTAATAAACATTTATGTGCAAGAAACTGGTAAAGATTTCGATACGATTGAACGCGCTATCGATCGCGATACCTGGATGTCTGCTCAAGAAGCTTTAGAATTTGGCCTTTTGAGCGGGATCGTGAGCTCATACAAGGATTTTCCTAAAGCATAATTAAATGGAATTGGCATTTTCGAAATATAATGGCTGTGGCAACGATTTCATTCTCATCGACAATCGTTCCCATAGCTTTCCTTTAGCAAATCCTCATTCCATTCAACGCCTATGTGAACGTCAGCGTGGCATTGGAGCCGACGGATTGATTCTTTTGGAACCAAGTTCTACAGCTGACTTTCGCATGCGCATTTATAATGCAGATGGTTTTGAAACTGAAATGTGCGGGAACGGTGCGCGCTGTATTGTCCAATTCGCCCGTGAATTAGGAATGCATCAAAATAATTTTACCGTTGAAACTATGCATCGGATCTTAAAAGCTTGCGTTAACGAAGCTACTATCACCATCGATATGGGTCTACCTCAAGACATTGAGTGGTCTCTCCCTTTATCCATGAATGAAATTTCCTTAACACTGCATCATTTAAATACCGGCGTTCCCCATGCTGTTATTTTTGTGGAAGATCTCGAAGATCCAAAATGGATGAAACTCGCGCCAAAAATTCGCTCACATGCTTATTTTTTGCCTAAAGGTGTCAATGTCAATTTCGCTTCCATCCGATCAACTGAAATTTGGATACGCACCTACGAAAGAGGTGTTGAAGGGGAAACACTAGCTTGCGGCACAGGAGCTGCCGCGACAGCAATCGCTGCCGCTGTTCAACATAGCGTTGAATCACCAGTTTCGATCCGTACGCTCTCAGGAGATTTGCTTAAAATTAAATTTGAAACTTCACCAAAAATCCAAAATGTTTGCATGGAAGGCCCGGCTAGTTGTACTTTTAAAGGAAAATTTACCCCGGCTCTTTTCTGTTGAATGCAAATATGCAAATTAGATCGCTACGCAGTGAGAATTTTCCTTACTGAAAAATGCACATCGCGTATAATCTAGAACTTATATCAAAGTGTGTCGCTTTATAGGGAGACCCAATGGCTACAAAAGTTAAATTACAATCACAAAATCCTCTAATCCTTCGCAGCCACCGGCTCATGGAAGCCTTTGCTAAGTCTGATGACGAACGCGATTTCTATCTAGATACGCAAGAAGGATTTATTATTTATGTCGATTTAGATAAGCCACAGGAAGATCTAGATGCCTTTGAAATAGAGCTAAGCAAAGACCCGGAGCGATTTTGTTTAATTCCGAAGCTGACTTTTTATGAAACCAAGAAAATTATGGAAGGGTTTGTAAACGAAAAAGTTTATGACATTGATACAAAAGAAAAACTGCTTGATATCATTCAATCCAAAGAAGCCCGGGCCCATTTCTTGGAATTTATTTACGATCATCACTCCGAATTAGAAAAATGGCAGCAGTATTACCAAGAGCGCTCACGCATTCGCATTATCGAATGGCTGCGTAGCCATAACTTCCATTTTGTTTTTGAAGAAGATCTCGATTTAGTTAAAAATATGATCGAAAAGCTGAAACGCAATCTTTTTCAAGCTAAAGTCAGCAACGACATCGCCACAGCTCGAAAAGTTCTCATTACAAAAGCTAAGACTTATTACTCCAATGAAGCTTTAAATCCACGTCCAAAAAGAGGGCGCCCGCCAAAGCAAGCTGCGAAATTGGAAATTGAGCCGCAAATGACCACGGACATCTATATCACAGTTCCTCCTTCCATCCTTCCCTTGCTCTTTACACCCGATATTTCCAGTGCTTTTGATGTGACGTTCTCCTCTAAATTTGAAAGCGGTGAAGAATTGATGGCACATCGCCGTTCAAGCATTATCACAGAACTAGATCTCACGACAGATAATTTAAATAATAAATTAGAATCATTGAGACATCTTTCCAATAAATGGGTCGATTTAGACGCTGAAAAAGCTAAGCCGGCTATCCCCAAAGAAACTTGGGATGATGATGACGAAGATGATGATGAATCTGATGAACTTTTACCCAAAAGCTCAAAAAAAGCTGTTGCTCCTAAAAAAGAGAAAAAAGTCCCTATTAAATCTCTTAAGGAACCTAAGAAAGAAGTTAAACGGCTTGTTCAAAAGACAAAAGAAAGCCCTTCGAAAGAAGGAGCCAAAGCTAAAAAGGCTGCTGAAAAGACAAAAACACCTGCAAAGCCTAAAAAAGCTTTATTGCGCCGCACAACCCCTAATCCTGATAAGCTAAAATCTAAAAAAAAGTAGCTTTGTTGTAAGTACATGCGATTGTAGAAAGGCCTATAACTACTGAAGACAAATCAACCTTAGGGTCTCTATGCTCCATCACACTGAAAATGGCATTGAATGGCTAACTTTTGAGCTTTTTGCCGAATGCAAACAGCTCAAACATGGTGTCATTCTCAGAAAAGGGGGGCAAAGCCAAGGCACTTTTTCCAGCCTAAATCTTAGCACTTTCGTGGGAGACAACCAGGCTCATGTTGAACAAAACCTTGAGAATGTTCAGAAAACATTTGGTTTTTCCTCTTTACATTCTCTGCGGCAAGTTCATGGAAAGGGAATTTGGGAGTTGCAAACACCTTTCAGACCCCCTCCTGCAGCCGATGCCATGGTTACACGCATTCAAAATCAAACTTTATTTGTGACACATGCAGACTGCCAAGCCGCTATTTTTTATGACCCTGTTAATCACATCCTTGCTAATGTCCATGCTGGATGGCGCGGAAATGTACAGCAGATCTATCAAGGGGTCATCGAGTATTTAAAAAGTCAATACGGTTCCCAACCTGCAAATATTTTAGCAGGTATCTCACCAAGTTTGGGACCTAAAAATGCGGAATTTAAGCATTATCAACAAGAATTTCCACGTGAATTTTGGGATTACCAAATCACCCCTAACTACTTTGATTTATGGGCTATTGCCAAAATGCAATTGATCGCTTGCGGATTATTGAGCTCTCATATTGAAATCGCACAAATCGATACAGTTGATTCTCCAGAAGATTTTTTCTCTTATCGACGAGATCCACTGACTGGAAGAAATGGTACTTTTGCAGTTCTTATAGAAAAACATTAGAGGAAATTATGTCTTGGATACCTCTGAGTATTGAACACCGCCCCCTATTAGAACCTCTATGGAGAACCTTGTGCTTAACCCATGACATTGTTCTTTCTGAATATAGTTTTGCCAATAATTATTTATTTCGGCACGCACACCACTACGAAATCCTGTTGGAAGAAGATTTTCCTCTTGTCCGAGGAGTTTCCCGCAAAGGAGGTGCATTCATCCTCCCAACCTTTGATCCAAACACCGTTCCAGAAAAAAAACTGCGAGAATTATTAAAAATATTGCCGCTTTACCCAGTACCAAACCAATGGATTTCTGCTTTTGCTGCCCTCCCCATTCAAAAAAAATGCCAACGTTATCAATCCGATTATCTGTACTCAATTGAAAAGCTGCGCGAGTTGAAAGGCAGAAAATTGAGCAGTCGCAGAAATCTGCTTCATCAGCTGAAAAATGATCACCAACTCGAAATACACTCAATGCAAGACATTGACGTGCCTGCTGCCAAACATATTTTAGAAGCATGGCAAGCACAATCTCTTGTTTCATTAGAACAAAATGATTTTTATCCCTGCCAGGAAGCTCTTTCTCTAATGGCACAATTTAATCTGTTTGGCCGCATTTGTATTGCCGATGGGGTCCCTGGTGGATTTACAGTGGGAGAACAGCTTACCCCTACCACAGCCATTCTACATTTTTCAAAAGCACTCCATCAATTTAAAGGCCTTACCCCTTTTCTGTATGAAGATTTTGCGAGCAACCTCGCAAGTGAAACCCTCTGGATCAACTTAGAACAGGATCTGGATATTCCCTCTATCAGACAGGCAAAAGAAGCCTATGATCCCGATAGTTTAGCTAATAAATGGTGGATATTTTTGGAGTGAATAAATTTTGAAAAGAATAATTTTGCTACTATTGATATTTTTTTCTTCCTTACATGGGGCCACCCCAAAAGTATTTGTGGGCGCAGACAGTGTGATGTTAGCCCCCTTTGCATCTAGTCTCAAAGGCAAAAAAATCGGTTTAATTACAAATCACACAGCCTTTAATGCCAATAAACATTCTACAATTCAACTTTTCAAAGAGCAGGCTAAAAATAAAGGATTTAAATTAATTGCCCTGTTTGGGCCAGAGCATGGCATTGGCGGGGATCATTATGCTGAAGAACATCTGACAAATCAAATCGATGTGGATGGGATTCCCATTTTTACATTGCACGGAAAAACGCGCAGACCCACCGAAGAAATGCTTAAAGGCATTAATCTACTTGTTTTTGACATTCAAGATATCGGCTCTCGCTCTTATACTTATATCACAACCCTTTTTTATGTGATGGAAGAAGCTGCCAAAAAAGGGATTGAAGTCTGGGTTTTAGATCGTCCTAATCCACTGGGAGGGCAAATCGTTGATGGTCCAATGCTGGAAGATAAATGGAGATCTTTTGTAGGCTATATCAATATTCCTTATTGCCATGGCATGACCATTGGAGAGCTCGCTCAATACTTTAATCAAGAATACGCAGTGGGCTGCCGTTTAACAGTAGTTCCAATGAAGGGTTGGAAGCGAAATATGACCTTTCAAGACACCGGCCTGCATTGGATTCCTACGAGCCCATATATCCCCGAGGCTAATACTACCTTCTACTATCCAACCACTGGTATCATTGGAGAGCTGCAAATTGTCAGTATTGGCATTGGCTATACACTCCCTTTCAAATTGATTGGGGCTCCATGGATCAATGGAAAAGATTTAGCCAAACAATTGAACAAACAAAACTTTCCAGGAGTACATTTCGAGCCCTTTAAATATCGTCCTTATTATGGGAAATTTGCCAAAAAAGATTGCCAAGGAGTTCTTATTTTAGTGACGCACCCAGCTCTTTATAAGCCTGTGAGCACACAATATTTAATTTTAGGCATTTTAAAAAATCTCTATAAAAATCAATTCGAACAAGCGTTGGCCAAGTCCACTGATCGGCAAGAGATGTTTCACAAAGTGAATGGGACAGATCAGGTTTTTAAAGTTTTAAATCAAGATGGATACAGTGTGTGGAAACTCTTGGGAATCCATCAAAATGAACGCAAAGTTTTTGAAAAAAAACGTCTCAAATATTTGTTTCCAAGTTATAGCATCGAGGCTAAATAGATCAGGGCAGCGGTAAAGGTCCTTTTAACATTTTGAAAATGCTATTAATGGAATTCAGCCAAAAAAATGAATCTTTTACCATTTGCGATGTCAGTAGATTCCAACCAAAACAGATGACAGCTAAGCCCAAAAGAGATTTAAGAGGCATTCCTAGAAATGTAATTTGGACTTGAGGCGCTAAGCGGTTGACAATCCCTAAGAAAACATCTGTCATTAAAATAGCAAGCAAAGCTGGTGTTGCAAGCTGGATTGAAAGAACCATTACTTTATTTAAAAGCTCAAGTTGATTTTTGAAAAATGGGGATTTTAAATCAAAAAATAACGGGTTGATGTATTGATCAGGTGGAATGATCTCATATGAGGTAAAAATAGTATCGATGAATAAGAATGGAATATCAAGCACCCAAAACAAAAAAATTAATACCATGTTAAACATGGTTCCAAGCGGAGAGGATTGGTTTTGAATGGTGGGGTCATTCACCATCAAGCTAGCCCCACCTCTTTGGTGGTCAATAATCATCCCTGCACTTTGGACAATGCTAAAAGGCATGCTGATGATGAATCCTAAAATAAAACCCACTAATATTTCTTTAAATAGTAAAAATAAAGCGTTTAGATTAAATCCTAGTGGCGTCGTCGTTAATATCAACATTTGCGGAAAGAAAATCACAAACAGAGAGATGGCTAAAGAAACTTTAACAGGATTGGGAAGCACGCGAGCCCCCAGAAAAGGAGAAAGAGCGATAATGGGCAACATCCTGGCCAGAAAAAGCAAAAATATGGTTAGAACAGGCTGTAGATCCCCCTGCGCTAAAGCGCTGTTTAGAAAAATGGAGATATAAGCTTCCTGTTCTATCGGCATAGTAAAACTTGGGTGTTAACGATCACTGAGTTGCTAAGCTCCACTCGGGGAAATGCTGAAAAATATTCGCAGCAAAGGTCATGATTTGGGCTCCAAGCCAACTTCCCAAAAACATCAAAGTCAGTGTGACAGCACATAATTTAATGGTGAAAGACAGCGTTTGCTCTTGAATTTGCGTGGCTGCTTGAAAAATCGCTACTAAAATCCCAAAGAACATACTCACCAGGATTGGGGGAGCAGATAAAATAAGGATCAGCAAAAGGCCTTGATAGGCTAATTGAATGACTTGGGTTGCATGCATCTAATATTCCTTCATCCGTCTAGCGGAAAGTATTGACTAAACCATCAATTAATAGGGTCCAACCATCGAGCATTACAAGCAGAAACAGCTTCAGCGGCATTGAAATCGTTACAGGAGAAAGCATCATCATCCCCATCGCCAAAAGCACGTTGGAAGTGACCAAGTCGATGACAAAGAAGGGAATATAAATCAGTACCCCTATTTCAAAAGCATCTTTAAGTTGGCTTGTAATATACGCAGGAACAACAATCATAAAATCATCAGGCTTCAACGAAGGGCGGTAATTTTCAGGCAAAATGCGATAAGCCATTCGATAGAATAAGGCTTGGTGCTTAACGCTGGAATTACGTTTAAGAAATTGCCTTAAAGGCTCTTTAGAAGCATCTGCAATGTCTATGATATATTTTGAGGATTGTACAGAAATCAGAGAATCTGGAGCTTTAGCCCCCACAATCACTCCTTGCGCGGCATCATACATTTTTAATGCTGTCGGATACATAATAAATAAACTTAACATAAAGGCCACGCCGTTGATAATTTGGTTCGGCGGCGCATTTTGAACTCCAAGAGCACTTCTCAATAGGGAAAGAACGATCACGATTTTTAGGAATGACGTTAAAATCATGATGATAAAAGGCAAAAGCGACATTAATGTCAGCACTGCGGCTTGAGTAAGTAATGACGGGCGCCTGAAATTATCAAAATCTTCGTTTAATAGTTCCTGAGTAGGATTAATACTCTTTTTTGCCTTACTATTTGATGAGGTACTTGATGAGCTTGACCTTGTAGAGGAAGATGGGGAAGCCGACGAAGGAGTAGTTAAAGTGGGAGCTTGGGCCATAGCTGTTTCAAAAGAGGAAATGCATACCAATGCAACCAGGGCAAAAAAGGCCACTATAAGTTTACTAGAGTGGAGTTTGGAAAAAACCATGCGCAATGCCTTTTTTTATTCGTTAGCTATTTTCTTCAGTTTCTTTAGGAAGCTCAACTACAGGTTCTGCTTTTGCTGTTTGTTTCATCATCGATTCAAAAGCATCTTCAAGCAGTTTCCAGCGGCTGCCAATTTGAGCATTGATAATGCCCCTTTCAGTTTCAATGACACATCCTCCAGTCGCAATATCTTCACGGGCACCTATTGAAAGAGCTTCGAGATTCTCAAAAACGTTCTTAATTTTTGGTCGATTCTCATTTAATATTTCAAGTTCGTCTTTATTGACGTAAATAGCAATTTTTTTGTGCTGTGCTACTGATTTTAGTGTATTGGTCACAATTTCTAAAATAGCTGATTTAGAAATTTCCAATTCTTTACCAACGATTTTTTTGGCGGCTTTGAGGGCCACAGGAAGCACAATTTTTTCAGAATCACTGCGCACTTTTTTAATTTCAGCTTCTAAATAAGCAAGTTGCTCAGCCCAGGCTTTGAAACCAGCTTCATACCCTTCTTGATGGGCAATTTCCTTGATTTTTTCACATTCCGCAGTCACTTCAAGTCGATAGTTGTCCGCATCTTTTTTCACCCGTGCGAGCATCTCTTGCGCATCAAAAATCTTGGAAAATACCTCAGTAGAAATGACTTTAGAATTAGGAGGAAGATGAATGGCATCGCCACCGTAAATCAATGATAAAAATTTTTTATTGCTCACGGATTTCCTTTTTATTTCTAAAATTCACTAAGTTTAACAATTGCTGAATCAATTCTCCACGCACTTTTTTGGGAATCTCTTCTTCCTTAAAGCAGTGTTGTAAAAGAGCTGCTCTACCCGTATCAAATTTTCGTACAAAATACCATAAAAAATGCGAACTTTCTTCTTTAATAGAATAACCTAAACGACTTAGACCACGCCTATGAAGTTTTTGACGCAGTTTCTGACTATCCCCATCCCAATCATTTAATTTTAACGGAGAGACTACAATTTTATTTTGTTGGTTCAAGCAATGATGTAAAAATTGCAGCTCAAGGGGTTTTAAGCTTGAATAAACGCTTTTTAAGCCATTTTTGTCAACAATATGGCGAACCCTTTCGGTCAGGTCGTAGACACCTAGAAGATCAATAATTTCTAATAATTGTTCCCGCGAATAAAGCATTAGCGCTGAAAGAGCGGTTTGCGGTACGAATTCCAGAGGCAAGATGGCTGGGTCTTCTATCTGCTTCCATAAGTAATGGGAGGCAAAAGCACGTGCGAAAGGGGATAATGTGACAGCTGTATAAGGGATCTGGCAAACTTGCTGCAGTTTGACAGCACTTTTTCGCGGGAGAACTTGAAGCATCCAAGAGGCTTCATGCGCTGGTATTTTTTTGAAAATAGGTGCATACCAAGAGTAATGGATCATTCCCACTTTCTTCTCAAAATCCCAAAGAATCGTATTTGGCTCATTAAAATCAATCTGAATCTTAGCCAAAGCTTGACTATCTTCAGCCGGCAACAAGGCAGTAAAATCTTTACTGTTTTTTTCATGATACCGATTCAAAAAAACTTTGAGCATCATCAGACTTTTGGTATTCATCTCTCTATCCTATCTGAGAAAAAAGCTCTAAGTTACCCCTTTATCATTCTCATTTTCTTTTTCGGCAGCTTCAGGGGGTTTATCTGCTGCAGCGTCTTTATCTTTATCATCTTGCTTAAGCGTTGGTTCAATAGGAATAGGGTGAATGTGGAAAAGCTGTCTAATTCCTCCATATTTTTTTAATAGAGGATAAATTTTCCATCCTATCCAAAGAAGCAGCAACAACAAAAGCAATAAAAGTATGCTATAAGTAAAGAAAATGGTTCTGAATCGCGAAATAGACTCTTTAGCTACAATCACGGACCAGATGCTAGCGAACTCTTTGTCATCTCCAGCAGCGCTTTTTAAGCCTATAGGCATCTCGCTAAAACGGGCACGATCTCCAATAACAGTCACGTTATCATAATCTAGTCCTGTGATGCTAGCTGCCACCAAACGTTTAATTTTCGTAGTAAGGTGCGTATTGGGGTCGTCTAGCACACCAGAGTGCTTGATATAGACAGAGGCCACAATTTTGTCTCTTTTCTCTCCACCAGGATTTAAGGGGTCTTCCTCCGGGAAAGATATTTGCACTTCAGCATCTAATACACCATCAATTTTTCGAATCGTACTGGCGATTTGCTCAGCAAGACCAGCTTGATAACGAATTCTTTCCTGCAATTCTGAGGGAACAAGGCCTACATTTGAGAAAATACCAAGTAAACTTTGGGGTTTTCTTCGAGGAAGTCCACTCTGATTCAAGATGGACATGGCTTCATTAGAGCTTTCAGCCGCCACACTAATATCCCAAAGAGTTATTTTATTCCCCGCTCCTCCAGCACCTTCTAAGCTTACTACTTTAGAGGCATCAATGCCTTTGCTAGAGAGAAACACTACAATTTCATTTGCTTCTTTTTCATCCAAACCATTCACAATGGTTTTACGAGATTGACAACTAGTCAATAAAGCAATTGTGAAAAATAACATAAAAATCAAAGAAAACTTATGACTTACCCATTTCCAAGTATTTTTTTCATATTTTAGCGTGGTAAAGATGGCCATTTTTAACCCTTTAATTTAGTGAATTTCATCCTATCATAGAGTGGTTTTTTCCTAATAGGGCTTATTTTTCTAAAAGAGATCATTAAATTTAATAGTTTAATTACATAAAACAAAATAAAAAATGCAATAAAGCAACTAAATGTTATAATAATGTTTATAAACAAAAACAAAAAAATCACTTTCTAATGGTTATAATTAACTAATAAGAGGTCGGTATGGGTGGTCCAGATTTGAGAGGTGTAGGTGGTTTAGATGGAGTTAACCAAACACCAACCCCCGCTGTAAATCAACCTGATATAAAAGCCACACACGAAGGGAGAACTTGGTCGCAAAGATTTGATACTATTAAAGCAGCTTTAATACGAATATTTACCTTTTCACGCAAAAAAACTGATAAATCGCCAGACATTAAAAGAAATTCAGTCAGAATTGTTAGACCAGCTGAATCTTTTAACCAAGGTAAAACATCTAAAGTAAAGAATCCTAAAAGTGAACCTCCTAAATCTGATGCTCTTGAAATTAAAGACGGAACCAAAATTGATCCAAAAGCTAAGGTAGATGAAATAAGTCATGCTATGGGGAAAAGGGCGGGGGATGCTGTTGAATCTGCTGTGAGTAATGTGGTTAGTGTTGTCGGCAACTTCGGCCTTGGAATAGCTGGCCTCCCTAGCTTGATTGGAAATAATATAAACCCAAAAAAACCTACGGAAAAAATTGATTCTCCTAAAACTGAAAAAGACGATTCACCGAAAAAACTTGAATCACTTAAAATTCCGACAACAATATCAGTAAAAGATGACAAAAAGCTCTATGAAACTTTAGAGAGTTTGAAAGAATTCAAATCCTCCGACCAAGCTCATCTTGCTACAGTACAACAAGATTTAAAAACATTAGATGGAATTTCCAGTAAGCTTACAGACGCTTTAAATACTAAAGAAAAAGCCAGCCTAAAGACATTCATTGCTGATTATAAAAATTACGCAGACAAAGCTACTGCCTTCCATGAACAATTATCGAACGCTTTACCTACTGTAGATCAAGCTGGAAAAGAAATTGACTTAGCTGAAACTGTAAAAAAATTAAACCAACTTTTTGAAAGCCCACAATTCGAACAACTAACTGAAGCAAGTAATAAATTAATTAAGCAAAGTAATCATATTAAGGCTGTGAAACAAAAAATTGGAACTCATCCAACTTTTCTAAAGATGCCGAAATCAAACGAATTTAGCCCAGAAATACGTCCTGTGCAGAGAATGCCTAGATATGAATTAATGCTGAGAGATATAAAGGGGTATTTTGCTAAACTTAATCCTAAAGATTCAACAATTGAAAAGGGATTAGAAGAAATTCAAACCTCTTTAACTCAATCTCAGGGCATCGCCAAACAAGCAAACCTTCAAATAAATAGCAACCTATATGCATCCACATTAAAAGAATTTTTAAATGAAAAAATTACAAGTACCTTTGTAATTAATGAATTTCAAAAATTACTTTCGCAAGAGCTAAAAGTATATGATAAAGGTTTTGTCCGAGGTGAGATTACGCATAAAGAATTATCGAAAGCAATAAAGTTGGACGTTAAAATAACTGAAGGAAAAATGGATGGATTGATTGAAAAAAATAATGTCCAAGCTCAGAAAGAGCTAGATAAACTAAAATTCGCATTAGAACATTACAAAGTTGGCAGCAGAAAAAAAATTGAAAAGTGGCAAGCAAAGCTCTCAGCAAAATAGTTTAAATTTCGATTAAGAATCAAACTAACATCTACAACATATAATACCTACATTCAAAAGCACTATAGATCTACGTAAAAACCTATTAATGAAAAACTACCATTAATTTTAATTCGAAATAAAACCAATAAATGTATAATAATATATGTGAAATATAGATAATAAACATTATAGGCTTGTAATAATCGAGTAGTCATTATGGTTGATCTAAGAGGCGTAGAGAGAACTAACCTAACATCTGTTCCTCCTGAAACAGAGAAAGTAGAAACTAAAACTGCAACGTATGAAGGAAGGAGCTGGACGCAAAAAATAAAGGCTTGGATTAAAGCTGCCCTGCAGATATTTTCTCGAAAAAAAACTGATAGCCCTCCAAGTATTAAGAAAGATTCTGTCAGAGTTGTTAATCCACACGCACCAATCAAAGATGGCAAGAAAACTGAAGCAAAGCCAGCTCAAGCTAAAGAAGGCAAGAAAACTGAAGCAAAGCCAGCTCAAACCGAAGTAAAAGATGCACAAGCAAATAAGGGTGAAATATCTAAGCCTGAACCCCCTCAAGCACAAGAAGTTCCAAAACCCACTTCAGAAGAAAAAGAAGTGAAAGCCAAAAGTATGGGCAATAAAGGTGAAGATACAGTTGAAGCTGGTGCAAGTACTGTGGTCAGTGTTGCTAGTACCATTGGCATTGGCCTAGTCGCTCCAAAAGACGCTGAAAAACCTGAAACAACAGACGCTAAAAATTTCTCAGCAATAGTTCCTACGAAGGTAACTCCGGAGGAAAATGAAAAGGTTTTTGAAAGCCTACAACCAATTATGGAATTTAGAACGACCGAAAAAACTCATGCAGCCGCTGTTGAAAGGGATCAAAAAATCCTTGAAGTCCTTGTTGATCCAAAAGCTCTGCCGTCTCTAAGCGAAAACGAAAAAGCATTGCTTAACGATTTTGCTAAAGATTTTGCTGTCTATTCTAAACTCACCATGGATTTTCAAAAAAAGCTGGAAGGAGCCTTAAATTCATTGGATAATGAGACGGTTGATTTGGCAAAGGTAGCTCAAGATTTGGAGCAACTAATCTCATCGGATTATAAAGCACTGCATAATATTTCAGAGAAAATAGTGACTTACCTAATGCCGTTAGATCCAATTATTAGAAAAAAAGAAGTTCAAGTACCTGCAGAGAATTTTGCCCAATCAAAAGACCCCAAAGACATGAACCCATTTACGCCTACGATTCACCCTGTACAAAGGATGACTAGATATCCAATGCTTCTAAAAGAAATGCAAAGAAAAATTTCCCGACTTGATAATCTTCCTAATTCCGTTTTAGCCGATCTTAAAAAAGCTACTGATATTATAGAATTATCTGTTAAAAGTACAAACGAGAGCAATCAAATCGCGTTGCTTAAAGAGTTCATAAACTCGCCTAAAATGTTAAAAAATCTTCATGATCTAAACTTATTTGAAACATACATGGCTAACTTAAAGGTCTATGATGCTCCTCCAAAATCAACTATTGGCAGTTTCTCAGAAAAAGAGCTAAGAGAAGCCATAAAAATGGATGTAAGCTTTAAAGAAAAAAATATTTCAAAAATGTTAAAAGAAATAAAAAAAGATCCAGTCAAAGAAAAATCTAAAATAGCAAGAGCTGAGGCTGAACTAGCTAAATTACAATTCGCTGCGGAGAATTACAATGTGGGGAGTCGTAAAAAAAATAAACAACGACAAGCTATGCTTCTGGAGTTGAAGGAGAAAAATTCAGGATAAGCTCTCTAACTTCTTCCAATGAAGAAGCTCTACTCATTAAACCGCGGAATTCTCTGGTTCCTAAAGAACTTTTTAAGTACCAGCACCCTACGCGACGCATTTCTATGACCACTTGACGTGCGGAGCAATACCTTTCAGTAAATAAGAAATGCTCAAAAAGGGCTTGTCGACACTCTTCTAAAGTGCGCGGCTGCACGACCTCTCCTTTAAGATGTTTTAAAATATCTTCCGCAATCCAAGGCTGCCCCATTGTCCCTCTAGCCACTAACACGGCATCACATCCTGTATATTCAAACATTTTCACAGCCGATTCGGGATCAATCACATCTCCATTTCCAATCACTTTGATTGTTTTAGCAATCTGTTTGCTCGCTTTAATTGAGTCCCAATTTGCTGGCCCTTTGTAAGCCTGTTGACGGGTCCTACCGTGGATGGTAATAGCTTGTGCACCAGCTTGTTCAGCAATAGCTGTCACTTCTGCAGCACAAATGCTTTCTTCATCCCAACCTGCGCGGATTTTAACCGTAACTGGGATCTTTACTGCAGCCACCATTTCAGCCAAAATGTCTCCAATCAGCTGAGGATTTTTTAGCAATCCCGAGCCACTGCCATCTTTAGTGACTTTATCCACCGGGCATCCACAATTCAAGTCAACGACATCAAAACCCAGGTCTTCAATAATTTTGGCAGCCGCACCGGCTATCTGAGGTTTACTTCCACAAATTTGCCCTCCGATCGGATGCATATCTTTTTCAAAATCTAGAATTCGATATGTATTAGGGTCATGCCGTATTAAGGCATCCATTTTAACCATTTCACAATACATTAACCCTGGAGAATACTTAGCAGACATCTGGCGAAAAGGAAAATCTGAACACCCAGCTAAAGGAGCATAAAAAATAGGATTAGGCAAAGAAACTTTTCCTAGTTGAAAAGGAGCTGTAAGTGACAATGGTGTCTTCTTTTGGACTTTTTCTTGATTTTCCATAAGGAAATTTATTCACCTTTCTTATTGGATTGCTTTTTTAGGGTCATAAATTTTCTCATTGCTTTAACAGAATTTTTAAGTCTTGTATAATTCAATTCTTCACTAGGATTTAAATTGTTAGTTTGAGAAAGTGCAGCTTTGACTTCTTTATCTCTAGTGTTTTTTACCCAATCGGTAAGTGTAGCTAATTTTTCTTCATCTAGTAAAGGTTTGGCTTTATTTAAACCTAAAAGTAGACTCCTTTTATCTTTCTCAAGTAATGCATCCAAAAGAGGTTTCGGTTCTTTTTTTATAAAGGCATCCAAAATGTAATAAGCGAAGAAATTCTGCATCCAAGGACTATCGGAATCGTTAAAAACTCTGTTGGTTTCGATAAATCGATTTAAATCTTCGTGACCACGTAGAAATCTCACATTTGCAATGAGGCTAAAAACATATTCACATTGTTGCTCAACGTTTTGTTTTCCCTCTTCTAGCATCTTTTCTGAAGGATTAATCAAACTAAGGCCGCGAATTAAATTTCGAATTAAATGAACTCCTCCATCTTTTTTTATTAGACCGGCTATTAAAGCATTACGTTGTGAATTGTTTAACGTATTAAAAATGAAATTAAGAGATGTTTCGGGGTAGTTAATAGTCTGTAAACCTAAAGCATCATAACGACAGATTGTAAAAATTTCTTTTGTAGATAGATTAGTTAAAGCAAGTTTGATTTCTTGTTCTTTGGAAACAAGTTGCATCCCACCCTCTTTAAACAATGGTGAAAATTTAAGTTTAATTTCTTTACTTTCTTCAGATTCTACAATGGCTTTCTTTTCAATGCTTATAGGGGGTTTCTTTTCTTCTTTTTCAGGAGACTTAGGAGCTGTTGAAGGAGGCTTAGGAGCTGTTCTAGTAGGTCTTATTTTAATATCCGCTTCAGAAGTTTCAATTGCTTTCTGTTTAGCTAAATCTTCAGCGACTTTTTTATCATTTTCAGCTTTCTTCAGTGCTTCTTGTTTAATTTTTTCTTCTTCGACTTTTTTCTGTTTAACTAGATCTTCAGCAGCTTTTTTTTCACTTTCAGCTTTCTTCAGTGCTTCTTGCTTAACTTTTTCTTCTTCAACTTTTTTCTGTTTAGCTAGATCTTCAGCGACCTTTTTATCATTTTCAGCTTTCTTCAGTGCTTCTTGCTTAACTTTTTCTTCTTCAACTTTTTTCTGTTTAGCTAGATCTTCAGCAGCTTTTTTTTCAGTTTCAGCTTTCTTCAGTGCTTCTTGCTTAACTTTTTCTTCTTCGACTTTTTTCTGTTTAACTAGATCTTCAGCAGCTTTTTTTTCAGTTTCAGCTTTCAGCAGTGCTTCTTGCTTAACTTTTTCTTCTTCGATTTTTTTGTGTTTAGCTAGATCTTCAGCGACTTTTTTATCATTTTCAGCTTTCTTCAGTGCTTCTTGCTTAATATTTTCTTCTTCGACTTTTTTCTGTTTAACTAGATCTTCAGCAGCTCTTTTTTCACTTTCAGCTTTCTTCAGTGCTTCTTGCTTAACTTTTTCTTCTTCGATTTTTTCCTGTTTAGCTAGATCTTCAGCGACTTTTTTATCATTTTCAGCTTTCAGCAGTGCTTCTTGCTTAACTTTTTCTTCTTCGATTTTTCTGTGTTTAGCTAGATCTTCAGCGACTTTTTTATCATTTTCAGCTTTCAGCAGTCCTTCTTGCTTAACTTTTTCTTCTTCGATTTTTTTATCATTTTCAGCTTTCAGCAGCGCTTCTTGCTTAACTTTTTCTTCTTCGATTTTTTTCTGTTTAGCTAGATCTTCAACGACTTTTTTATCATTTTCAGCTTTCTTCAGTGCTTCTTGCTTAACTTTTTTATCTGCCTCGGCTTTTTCAGCTTTATCCTTAGCAGCTTTTTCTTCAGCTTCTTGTTGATTTTTAGCTAAATCCTCGGCAGCTTTTTTCTCAGCTTCGGCTTTTTGCTTTTCCGACTCAGTTTTTAAGTTGGAAGCCGCAGGTAATGCGATACCTAATTTTTCAACGTGTTTAAGTAATCCGTAAGAACTTGATAAACCATAGCCTGCTAATAAATTCGTAAAAGCGGACCAGATGCGTTTTACAAAAAATGGTTTATGCACCCGATGTTCTTTTCCGATCATCTGAGCAATGGCGACTAGAGCTTTTCGTTCAGTATTTGAGTTTTTTTTGTCGCAGATATGCTTCTTCAGATTATATAACTGACAGTCTACTGAAATTTTCTTATCGTCTTTTTTTTGATCTTGAGGCGTTACGACAAGAGGCTTTTTCTTCCGAAAAACCAGTAAGCCTTTTTTGACATTTTCTGGGTAGACGTCAAAAAATAAAGTTTTTTCGATTGCTTTGACCATTTCACTTCCTATCTAAAGATATTTATAATTATTAATTTTAAGATATACTCTATAAACCCTAGGCCTAAAAATGCAAAAATTGGGCTTATATCAATCATTCCAAGAGGCGGTATTATTTTGCGAAATAGATCTAGATAAGGGTCTGTGTAGAACGAGATGAACTGCATAAACCGATATTGATTTAATTCTGGAAGCCAAGAGCCCAAAATTCGCGCGAATAGCATTAAGGTGAACACTTGAAAAATTAAACTGATGATACTCAATAAAGCCATTTAATACTTAACCTTTAAAGAGGATAATAGTATCCATTTTGTTTCTTTTTTTAAACATTTCTTTTCATTTATTTATTATAATAATTTCGATACCAAGCCACAAATTTAGCTAGTCCATCCCTCATGTTCACTTTTGGAATAAAATTTAAACATCGGGTGCTTTCTCGAATATCTGCAAAAGTTTCGACGACATCGCCGGGCTGCATCTCTTTTAACACCTTGGTTGCTTTTTTTCCTAAAAATTCCTCTAATGTTTCAATAAAGTCTAAAAGTTCGACCGGTTCGTGATGGCCTAAATTAAAAACTTCGCCTGCGCCCTTCCGATTCACTGCGGCTATGATCCCCTCTACGATATCGTCAATGTAAGTAAAATCTCGTTTCATTTTTCCAAAATTATAAACTTCGATAGGTTTATTTGTGAGGATGGCTTCCGTAAAAACGGAATAGGCCATATCAGGCCTACCCCAAGGTCCATATACGGTAAAGAACCGCAATCCTGTAACAGGAATTCCAAATAAATGATGATAGGTAGAAGCAAACAATTCATTGGCTTTCTTTGTGGCTCCATACAAGCTGGCTTGATGATCTGTACGATCTTCTATCGAAAAAGGGATTTTTGAATTTAATCCATATACCGATGACGAAGATGCGTAAACTAATTGTATAGAGGGTGTTTCCCGGCAAAGCTCTAGAAGTGTGATAAATCCTTCTAGATTTGCTTTAACATAGGACTGTGGATGAGTTAAAGAGTATCGAACACCTGCCTGAGCGGCTAGGTGAACGATATGTGTTATGTGCTGGCTTTTAATTAAGTGATTTAATTTTAAAGCATCACATATATCCCCTTCAACTACTTGCATGTTAGCATTTAACAAAATCTGAGCTCGATCTCTCTTAAGTTGAATCGAATAGTAATCATTGAAGTTGTCATACCCAATCACGCTGTTGTTAGAATCTTTGGCCAGGGTTAGTGCGGTGTGAAATCCAATAAATCCCGCGGCACCAGTAATTAATATATTTTTTTGCATATTCCTTCACTTAGTCTGAGCTATTTTCTGTAGATTCATATTCTTCATACTCTGGCAGACCTAGGTCTAGCTCTGGCAAACTTTCCAAATCTGTCCCTGCACTCGAGTTATTTTCTTCCTCATTTTGAAAACATCCAAAAAAAGGCTGTGAAGCCTCTTGAGTTAATTGTTTTAAAAATAATATTTTTTCTTGATTTTTCTTTTTGAACGATTTAGAGACAAGGGTCAAATCTACACTTGGTTTGGAGACATTTTCAAAGAAATCCAAAACACGGTATTTATCTTCCTTAAAATCAATATTTTTTTCAATAAAACGCGGCGGGCCAAATTGAAGCAAAAGATTACACTGTTCCTGTGAAAAATTATAGATAGCTCGAACATCCATGAATGCTAAAGGTTTGTTTTTATCGACAGCAGTACGTCCTTCTTTCCATCGGTATTTTCTAGCATGTATCCCCAAAACTTTTGATACACATACTTTATATTGGTCAGCATTCGTAATTTGAATCTCTAAATCTATACCTAAATTTGTAACTACGAAAAAAGGGGCTTCAAAAGCTTCTTTAAAGGTTGATTTAAAAGTAGCCTGCACGATGCCCCATGCACCTATAGTGGCAGGGCCAAGAATTGGATAACAAGGACAGGTCTTGAGAGTAAACCAAGAAATTAAAGCTTTTTTTAGTTGTTTTTTTGTAAGACGATGCTTTTTGAATTCTTTCCATTCATTAATAATTTCATCCCAAGGGATTGCGGCAGATTGTTCCTCGGAGCACTTAAAGATTTTTTTGAGTTTATCTATATCAATCCTTTTTTTTGCTTTATTTTTGAGAAAAAATTTAACAACATCTTTCCATGATACTTCCCCAAAAGTTATTAAAGCTTTGGCCTCTTCCAGGATCCTGCCTTCAAGCCGCTCGGGATCAAGAAAACTATATAATTGTATTAAAAAGGTTTTAAAAAAATCTAGCTGAGTAAGTCTTTTAGATAGATCGATGGGGGGGGTGATTGAGTTGATCTTAATACTATTAAATAAAACTTTTCCATGTGGAATGTAACTTCGGAGGATTTGGCCGGGACGATTCTTCAGCATTTTGGCTCTTAAGCCTGGTGGTGGTTCTAAAAGATAATATTTCGCTTCTAAAGTTGTAGTTTCGAATTTTTCTTTTTGAGAAAGCATCGCTTCTAAAGTTCTTCGTATCTTACTGAAATTTATCGAGCTCTCCAAATAGCGAATCAATTTTTTGCCTTCTGATTCTGTTTTAGCGAGCATAAGGAGAACAACTTTTCTAATATTGGGATTTTCAATTGTTTTATAAATTTCTAAAAACTTGCTGATGTCAACACCTGGATTAACTTTACGCGGAGATACTGCATCTCCAAATCCTTTAATTATTTTTTGGATAGTTGGCACAAGAGCATCGCTAAATTCACTTCTTGTCCTTTCTAAAATAATTGCCATTTGTTCACCCAGCGCTCGAAATCGAGGGACCATGGCCTCAAAAAAAGTCTCGTTCATATTTAGAGCTTTTTTTACATTTTTGATTGAAAACTTCTCTCCTTTTTTTTCAACTTCTTTACGACAGGTATTCTTATACCTATCAATTAGTTCGTTTTCTGTCGGTGGAAGAGGAGAAATCTCCATTATTGCTGCTTCTAAATCAGCTTGAATACGCTTATCATTCCCTTTTTGTGTGTAATAGGTGTCTGAGTGGATATGAGAAAGTCGACTGCCTCTTGGAATGGCATACTGGAGAATCTCTGCTAAAATGCGATTTTGTGTTTCATCAGGCAATTGGGGTGCGAATTCGTAATCTTTGATAAACATTACAGCCTTCATATAAGGAAGTTCTCCTTCCTTAAAATCCGGCAATATTTCTAATTTAAATATAAACTTTCCAGTAAATGGAAGCTGATGTTCTGCTAAATCTTCTTCTTCTTGTGCTGCATCATTAAAACAATAATCCATTTCGAAAGTCATTGAAAAATCTGTAAAATCAACAAATTCGATCCAACACCCTATGCATCGTTGTTCTAGAGACGAATTTCGATTGATTAAGCTTGGGAACATTTTTTGAATTAATTGAGAAAAATTGGAATGTCCAAAGTGCAAAATCTTTAACAAAAATTCAGCTTCTATGCCTTCAAGGGCAAACAATCCATCCACTTGTTTATGAACTTGTTTCGGGGTCATAACACTTACACTAGGGGATCGATAAAGAACTTGTAACAAACTAACAAGAAATTCTTTCAAAGAGCCTCCATGAGAACTCTTTAACTTTTCTTTATTTACATAATGTGGAATTTCATAAATTTTTTTTTGCTCAAGATTTTCAAGCATGATTTCTTTGATCGAAAAAAATATTTCCGCAAATTTTTTAACCGGCACTTCAAATTCTCTTAAAGGTAGACTTTCAAGACTTAAGAAGTAACTTTCTTTGGCCTTAAGATTTTCCGTTATCTCTTTTTCGAACACATACTCGTCTCTCCAACTATTTAAGAGTTTGATGATTTCATTTCTTTCTTTCTCTTCCCCTAGCCCACGAATAATAATTTTTCTTATCTCGGTATCAGCTTCAGTAAATGTTTTCATGAAAGAGCCTAGGCTCGAATCAATGAGAGTGTCTAGAGTATCTATAAAAGTCTCAAGCCAATGAGTCTTAAATTTAAAGTCTTTTAAAAGTTCAAAAAGATACTTCTGAATAATTCCCATATTTTCATGAATTTGATGAATCACTTTTTTGTTTTCTTTAATGGAATCTATCAAATTTTTGACGCGTGGAGAGTGCTGTAGTTCAATTTCGACAGCTTTGGAGGAAAGAAATCCTTTTTGATTGCATATTTTTTCTGTTTTTCGATTAATAAGCCTCCATATTGATTCTTGGATGTCTTGCAGCAAAATCGAAGTTAACCTTTTTTTCAAATGTTTGTTTAAAGAGTTCCGAACTTTTTCATTATATTTTGACTCATTTTGACTATAGGGTAATTTTTCAAATTTTTTTCTAAAATTTTCCTTGGGGAGTTTTTGTGAGAAAGTGATTAAACCTTCGTTTCTTTTAGACCGCCCTTTAGCTTTACCTAAAGTTTTAGAAATTGGTGAATGTTCCTCATGATCCTTAGGAAAATATTTTGAAACATCCGATTCAGCCTTGGGAGGCATCTTGTAAATTTTTTTAGACTTTCTTTGAATGACTTCAACAGAATCCTGGCCAACTTCAGCAACTACATTTTTTTCTTTTCCTTTGGGTTCTCCATAAATTTCCTGCAACATGCGAAATCTTTCAGTTTGAGCGACTTTTTTTAAAATTGCTTCGTTTTCATCTTTTGCGTTTACTAGCCTCCTTCTTGGGGTTACCGGTTCCTCTACTCTTTCCTTGCTGCTCTTCCGCCTTGGGGTTACCGGTTCCGGTTTCTCTACCGGATCAGAAAATGATGCTGTTTTAGTAAGTTTGAAATTTTGAATCATCTCACCCAATAGTTCTGGTAGTTCTATTGTAGGGAATGGTAGTGGGTCTTTTTGCGGCGTTTCTGAACTAGTTAAAACTTTTGAATTTTCAGAGGGAGCCTCCGAATATCTTGATCTTGGACTGTAAACTTCAATCTCAGATGTCCGGGAATTTCTTTTTAAAGTTTCATCCCCTTGAACTCTTCTTAAGAATTGTTCCGTAATTTCTGCTCCGCTTTCCTGAGTAGCCTTTCTATGGATATTACTCTTAGAGCGGTTTCTATTTATGGGCAATGCAGGGGGAAGAAAAGAAAAATTTTGGAGGGATTTACTCCCTTGAAATAATGGAGGATGAGAGGGGTTCTCATTATCAGAAGAGGAAGGAGAGGCTCCTGAGGGACTTGTAGCTGAAACGTTGTTCATGTTGTATCCTTGTCGTTTGAAATTGCTATAATTTTTATTTAACAAAAACAAAGATACAATTCACAAAAATTGTCATTTTATTTTTTAAATCTCATATAAAGACGTCTTCTTTGCATAAATCAAAGATTTTAAAAATAGAACGGACTTTATGTAACAGTTCGTGAAATTCTTTTTCAGGGTCTGAATCTGCCACTATTCCCGCACCCAATGAAATTTCAATGCGATTTCCAGAAATCATCAATGTGCGAATACTAATGTTAAAATTGAAATCATCAGAAGAAGTAAAATAACCGACAGATCCTGTGTAGATTTGTCTAGCCCTTTGCTCAAGTTCATGAATGACTTCCATCGCTTTAAATTTAGGGCAACCAGTGATCGAACCTCCCGGAAAGCAGGTGCGCAATGCCTCTAAAAAATGCCACTGCGGTTGCATAAGAGATTGTACAGGTGAACTTAAATGAAAGACATTTTGGTAGGCATGACATTGCCATTTCGACGTGCATTTAACACTGCCTGGAAGACTTATTTTGCCTAGGTCATTTCGCATCAGATCAGTGATCATTAATAGTTCCGCATTTTCTTTAGAAGACTCCAGCAAAGCTTTTCGATTTGCCTGATCCTGCTCTGGGCACGCTCCCCGAGGTGCTGTACCTTTAATGGGCTCGGTAAAAAGATGCTCCCCTTTTTTCAATAAAAACTGTTCAGGCGAAGAAGAAATAATCTGGCCAAAAGGCAAATCCAGATAACAGGCATAGGGAGCTGGATTGCAGCTTGTCAATTCTTTAAAAATTGCAAAAGGATCCCACTCACCTTTTAAAGAGAGTTTTTGGGACAAATTGACTTGGTAGATAATTCCTTCACCGATGAGTTCTTTGGCCCGAGAGACTTGGGATTTAAAGGCAGCGGCGTTGAGGGGTTGAGAGACAACTATGTTGCGGGCTGGGGTTGTCGCGCTAAGACTGCGAGTTTCTGCTAAAATTTCTTTCCATCTTGAAAGTGTTTTCAAACGTTCCACTTGCTTGAGCTGCTGGTTATTTAACTGAGCTAAAGCTGCACGTTCTATTTTTAAATCACTTTGTTTAGTGATGTGATCATAAGTCAGCATGAGAGCAAAATGTTGAAAGAAAGCCAGTGGAAGTTCAGGTTGCGTATACTTTAGCGGGAGTGAGGGTTCACTAAAAACTCCCATTTCATAACCTAAATAACCTATCCAGGCTGGGGTAGGGGAATTCTCTGATGTATCTCCTAAAAAATGTTTTAAAGCATCCCATGGGTTTTCACGAAGGATCTCTTCTTCTTTAGATCCTAGCCAGCATCTGCGTTGTTCAGCTGCTTGAATTTCGATTGATTGGTCGGGAAAAATACCAAGAAAAGATTTTTGGGAGAGGGGGAAATTTCCCCCCGAAAATAGAAAGCTCGTACCTGGTTCTTTGACAAAGAATTGCACGATTTGAAGGAGGTGGCTTTGTTCATTCAGAACCGGCGTTAAGTCCAGCTCAAAAAAGGATTGCTCTGCGTCCATTATTAATCTAGTAGCTGCTCTGGGACTTTCATATTATGAAAAACCTCATCGACGTCATCAATTTGCTCTAACCAGTCAATCAGGGCTAAGTTCTGCTTGGCTGTTTCTTCGTCACAATCAACATAAGATTTTGGGATCATTTCTAAAGCCGCTTCATCGCATTGAAATCCAAGATGTCCAATGGCATCTTTCACTTGAAAAAGATCTAGAGGATCTGTGGTGATGATAAAAACTTCGTCGGTAGCTTCAAAATCTTCAGCCCCTGCTTCAATGGAAGCGGCAAAAATCTCTTCTTCAACTCCATGCTTTTTGGTAATTTGAAGAACACCTTTGCGGTCAAAATTAAAAGCAACAGCTCCAGGAGTGGCAATAGTGCCCCCTCTTTTGTTTGTCGCAATGCGCATTTCGGATGCTAGGCGATTTTTGTTGTCGGTCATCACATCGACAATAATGCCCACGCCGCCATATCCATATAGCTCATAGGTCATTTCAGTGTAGTCTGCTTGGTCTATGCTGGAGGCTTTTTTAATGTTTCTTTCGATAATATCGTTTGGAACGTTTGCCACACGCGCTTTTTGCAACACTAAACGCAAACGTGGATTATTTTTAGCTTCCGCACCACCAAGCTTAACAGCGCTGATGATTTCTTTAGCGATTCTTGAAAAAACTTTACCTTTTTTGGCATCAGCTCTTCCTTTTCGATGTTTAATATTTGCCCATTTACTATGACCAGCCATACAATTCCTTTTACCAAATTTCTCACGACTTCTTTGAACTAAACTATTTATCCATGATCTGCAAACATTCCGCCCAGATATTTATCAATCCACAAGGTTGCCTTATAATAATCGCGAAATAGAGTTTCTCTTTCTTTGAATTCTTTACTATGGATGCGATTAAAGCCGCGCTCATCAATATAAGAGGGACATGCAGCATGCAGCATTTCGTGATAAACAACAAATGAAACCATGTAGTCTGGAACTTGGGGAATGTCGAGAATTCGATTAATTTTAATTAACCGCAAAAGGTGGTGATACAGTCCAAAAGTGACTCGAGAGTAATTGCGCTTATCATGTTTTCCATACCATGTGATCGCTACATCGATTTTATCATCAAAATATTCTTTATTTAGTCGACCATAAATCGTTTCTAAATCGTGTACATTTCCTTTTAATGATAGTTTGGAGGAATCAATTTGATGAGAATAATCTAATTTTTTTAGGTTATCTTCGATAAACATTTTTATGGAAGGGGCTATGGTCTTATGTTCTTGTTTAATATAACAAGCCAAAGCACTCATGACATTGTCCGGTGCCCCAAGAAAAAAAGAATGTAAAGAGACTGTGCAATCCGGTTCTCCCCATTTGACACTCAACATGGTGGAACGATTGTTATTGATGCGCAGCTTCAGTTTTTTTCCTGAAGTGACTTCAAGTCTTTCTTGAAAGGTACTAATAGGCATATAAACTCACGTAATTTGTGTCAAAAATACACTTATGATAAGAAACGTTCCATAAAAACTCTGCCAACGTAGCCATTTTCTTCTTGGATCCATTGATTCTGTCTGCCAAATTCTTTAAATCCAAAACGTTCATAGAGACGAATCGCAGGGTTAGTTGCGCAAACCTGTAGATGCAACAACTTAATATGAAAGGTCTCTTTGGCCAAATACATCAGGTTATTTAGAAGTTCAGTTCCAACCCCTTTATTCCGATAATTGGTGCCAATAATAATTCCAAATTCACATTGATGGGCTAACTTGCGATAGGGTTGCAAATACAAGGTTGCAATGCCGCAAGGAACACCTTTAGATAGAGCTGTGAGACTGCATTTGTAACGATAAAACCCTACCCAGCGGTTGACAGCATCATTGACTTCAGCTTCATCACACATAGGAAACCAGCTAGAAGCACTTTTATCTAACAGCCATTCCTTGAGATAAATGGCATCACCGGGCTCCGTGTAACGGATTTCTATTTCTTCATGATTGTCCGTCATTTCCCAAACTCCATTAAATAAGCATTAACAAATTCATCAATCTCACCATCCATCACAGCTTGAATATTCCCGCATTCAACTTTTGTCCGAGTATCCTTAACCAAGGTATAGGGCTGAAAAACGTAATTGCGAATCTGGCTTCCCCATGCAATTTCTTTTTTCTCTCCGCCGATCTCTTTTAAGGCTTTCTCGCGAGCAGTGACTTCTTGCTCATAAAGCTTTGAGCGTAACATTTTAAAACAGGCTTCTTTATTCTGCAGCTGGCTGCGTTGAGCTTGACAAGTGACCACAAATCCGCTGGGAAGATGTGTAATGCGTACGGCAGAGTCGGTTCGATTGACATGCTGCCCGCCAGCTCCAGAAGCCCGAAAAGTATCCACCCGGATATCATCAGGCTTGATTTCAATCAGGATATCATCCGTGATTTCAGGAATGACATCCACTGAGGCAAAACTAGTATGTCTTTTGGCATTACTGTCAAAAGGAGAAATGCGGACAAGTCGATGGACCCCTTTCTCTGCTTTTGAATAGCCATAAGCAAAATCACCTGTAAACTTGAAGGTCATACTTTTTGAACCAGCGACATCCCCTTCAACCGTATCGATCAACTCCACCTTCCAGCCTTTTTTCGCTGCCCATCTTTGATACATTCTGGCCAGCATTTGCACCCAATCGCAAGCTTCAGTTCCACCGGCTCCAGCATTAATGCTCAAAAAAGCGTTTTTATTATCAAGTTCACCAGAAAGCATTTTGCGGATTTCCAGTTCTTTAAGATGCATTTCGATTAAATCTAGCTCATCCCAAAGCTCTTGCATAATGCCTTCATCTCCTAATTCTGCCGCATCAGCTAACAACTCTTTGACATTTCCGAAACGTTGCCTTAAGGCGTTATATGGAGTTGTCCAAGCTCGTAGCTCATTACAGGCAACAATCGTTTTTTGTGCGGCATCATTGTCATCCCAAAAAGAACTTTCTTCCATTTCGGTTTCAAAGGCTTTGACTTTTGTTTCTTTGGAAGCTAAGTCAAAGATACCTCCACATATGCAGGATTCGGTCTTCTAAGTTTTTAACGCGCATTTGAATATCAGCTGTCATGGAGAGCTCCTAGCCTAATTTAACAATAATTTAGTAAGAATGTTGTTCTATTTTATCACATCGAAAGAATAAATGAAATGAATTCTAATAGATTAAACTCGAGATATTGAAGCAAACTTATTTATTTGCTTGTTAAGGACAAGGTGATTTCAGTCAAAAATCCCCCAAAATCTTCTTTACTATAAATTATTTCAATTCCAGAGTGGGGTAACTTTTAAAGAGATAAACCGATGAACCCTTATTGCATTCTCACTTTAAGCAAGTTCTCCGATCAACTTCACCGTCTCATCAATAATTTGTATGAAACATGCCCTCTGCTTTCAAAAGAACAGCTCTACGTCGTCGATGACGGTTTAACAGAGTCGGTCAAAACCCAATGGCCTGCTCATTATATTCCTGGGAAACCTCCCTTTATTTTTGCACGTAATTTCAATATCGGGATGCAGCATATTCCCCCTGGCCATGATGTTTTCTTTATTGGAGACGATGCTTTGCTCCTCACTAAAAATGGCGTTGACAAACTAGCGAGCATGGCCTACCAACACCCTAGCTTAGGAATGGTTGCACCTGTCATTAGCGGAAGCGTTGGAAACTTTTATCAGCAATTTGGCGTGCTGAAAAAACCCACGTTAAGAGAAGAGCTGCTGTTTTTACCTGGATACAATCCAACTTTAATTTTCATAGCCGTCTATCTTAAACGCGAATTGATTGATAAAGTGGGGCCTATCCCAGAATCTTTAGTTGGCTATGGCTTTGAGGATAACTACTTTTCAATGAAATTAGAGAAACTAGGTTATACGTGGGCCATTGATCCGGAGATCATTGTCTATCATGGATGGGGTGATTACTCCGCAGCTTCTAGTTATTTGCGCAGCGGTCAAAATCCAACAGAACTGATGGAAATTAATCGCAAAATTTACAATAAAATTCAGGACGAACCTTAAAGTCCTGGCTTTGTTACGGATTGCTTCAAGAGAAACCCACTGAGTCAGCAGTTTCAAAAAAAAACTTGCATGATGAAATGAATCGTGCTACAAACAGATTTAATGAGCCCTGTTAAAACACCTCTACAAATCACCTAAAACAGGTTTGCTCATGGAAATCAACTAAATGTGTACATATAAGTTCCAATAACTATTTAGGATATTAGGAGTAAGAGTTCATGAAAAAAAAGAAAAATCATCTAAAAAATTTGGCGCTGCTAGGAATTGCAAGCGGGCTAATGATAGCGACTCAAGGTCAAGCTGAAATTTCACAAAATCAGTCAGAAAGCTACATGGCTTCTAACCGCAGCTATTACGGACCAAGCGGCTACCGTAGAGGAAACTACGTCAATTCTACAAATGGCAATAACACAAATTACGGCCAACCAACTGCTGAAAGTTCATGGACTCCTCCTTCACACAATGGCCAAGCTCCAGGCCAACCTCCTGTTCAAAGCTGCCAAGGATCTGGTGCTTGCGCAGGCCAACAGCCTTCATCTAGCTTCCACTCACCTGGTTCATGGTCAGGCCAACAACCTTCTTCAGGTTGCGCCGGACACAGTGGATGTCCAGGTCAGCCCCCTGTTTCAAGCTGCCAAAACCATAGTGGATGTGCTGGACAACCTCCTGTTCAAAGCTGCCAAGGATCACATGGCTGCCCAGGTCAAGGTCAAGGTCAAGTTGTTCATGGACGTGACATCATGCCACCTCCTCCAGTTCAAGTAGGAACTACTTCAACAACTCGTCCTACACCACCAAGTCAACCTTGGAATCAAAGATAATTGTTTAAGGATAGCAGCTTACACTTGTGTAAGCTGCCTCTATCGAGGCAGACCAAAAAAAATCCTATAAAAAATAGATAGATTTGATTATGAAAAAGTATGAAAAAAAGCAATTAGCTCTTCATGGAATCCTCAGTGCTTTCATCACAGTAAATGCTGTGATAGGAGCTGCAGACAACCAACAGTATGGAGTCTCTACCACGGTCAGTGAAAGAGGGAATATGGGATATCATCTGATGTCCGAAGATGAGTTATTGCTCGAACTTAATAATGATGGCGTTACTTTATATCATTCGCTTGATAAAGAAGGCAAAGAGCTCGCTCGCTATGTAGCTAGCCAAAGATGCATGGGATCCAATGCCTGTAAAGGATTAAATGCCTGCCAGCAAGCTGACCATGCATGTATGGGACAAGGGGAATGTAAAGGACAGGGTAAATGTTCTCTCCCAGATAAAAATCTTGCTGTAAAATTAGTCGCGAAGAAAATGGCGGAAAAGCGTCAAAAAGCTGCTGCTGGACAAAATGCCGATACGCCTGCTCCGCAAGGAACAAAACAAGAGCCAGAGACTAAAAGAACATCCCCATAGTTTGTTCTTATTTAACTCACATATTGAGAATGACACATCATGAAAAAAAAATTTGACCTCCCCAATCTAGGGATAGGAATTGGCCTGCGTGTCCCCCATTATGCAGAAATTTTCAGAGATGAGCCCACTATCGATTGGTTTGAGATCATCAGTGAGAATTTCATGGTAGAAGGGGGTAAACCCCTAGAGAATCTGTACAAAATTCTTGAACGATACCCAGTCGTCCAACACGGCGTTTCCTTAGCTATTGGAAGCCCAGATCCACTCGACTTCGATTATTTAAAAAAACTAAAAGATCTCACAAAAATAACCAAGACCCCTTGGGTATCCGATCATTTATGTTGGGGTAGACTGCCCGGTGCTCACTATCATGACTTACTCCCTTTACCTTACACAAAAGATGTCGTCGAGTATGTTGCTGAGCGCGCACGAATCGTCCAAGACTACCTTGAGATTCCTTTGGCGTTAGAAAATCTCTCCTCTTATGTCGCCTATACAGATGATCAAATGCCCGAGTGGGAATTTTATAGCGCAGTTGTCGAAAAAGCTGATATTTTGATGATGTTGGATGTAAATAACATCTATGTTTCTTCCCGAAATCATGGATTTTCACCACGTACCTACTGGGAAAATATCCCTCTAGAGCGAGTTGTGCAAATCCACCTGGCTGGCCATTCGGACTACGGCGCTTATCTTTTGGATACACATGATCATTATGTGACGGACGAAGTTTGGAAAATTTATGCAGAAGTTTATCCTAAAACAGGCGGCGTTTCCACTCTGCTCGAATGGGATGATCGGTACCTCAGTTTTCAAGACACCTGGAATGAAGCTCTAAAAGCCAAACAGTTTCAACAAGGATTTATGGAAAAAATTGTCACTAACCAGGCTGAGGAATTACATGCCCTCGTTTGATCAAAGCCTTCCACTCCCCCTTAAAAAAGTCCAACAATGGTTTGGAAGCATTATCTCCCGTCCAATTGATTATCATAATAATATGAACGCTATTTCTCCCTCTGGCATAGCCATGGAAATAGAAGCCTGTCAATTCATTACTCCAAGTCCAACTCTTAAGCCTGATCAACGCATCCAAATCTATAATCAACAATATTGGTGGAGACTCCTTAATACACTCCACGAGCTTTTTCCTTTGGTGATTCGGCTATTTGGATATCAAAGCTTTAACCAAACCCTTGGATTTCCTTACCTAGTGAAGTATCCTCCATCAACCTGGATGTTGAATACAGTCGGAAATCTCTTACCTGCTTATATTAGTCAATTTTATCAAAGCGATGACAGCCAATTAGTTTATGAAGCTGCGTTGCTGGATTGTGCGTTCAACCAAGCTTTTTTTGCCGAACATATCCCAGCAGACCTGCAAGCTTTAGCTCAAGGCAACCTGGCTAATATTTTAAGCCACACACTCAAATTACAACCTCATTTTCTTCTCTTTGAATTTCACTACAACATGCTTGAGTTTCGCCATGCGATGCTTAATGAAACTCCAGAGCATTGGACGGAACAGGATTTTCCTGAACTGAAAGCCTGCCCCACCTACTGCGCTGTGTACCGTAATAAATTTAATTTTGTGACGACTGCCGTTTTTACTGAAGATGAATACCGCTTGCTAAAGCTATTCGAAGCAGGGATCTCGATTGATGAAGCTTGTGAATGGCTGGATGAACAAACTGACCCTCTATTTGCTGAAAGCAATGACTCTCTGCAACACTGGTTCCATAAGTGGTTCGCCGAAGAATGGTTATCCAAAGCCGATTAAGGGGATTGTTAACTCCCCCAGGATGGATAACGTTGCGAGCCTTCCGACTGCCCAATTTGGGTTGGTTCCTTGCGGCGCAACCCGACTAGATACAAATGACTGTTATCCCCTTCCAAATCGTTGTATACAAGCATCCGGCTATTAGGCGACCAGGAGGGATTTTCTTTATGGCCTGTGCCGAATGTAAGCTGCTTTTCCTCTTGTTTTTTTAAGTCATAAATCCAAATTTGCCGAGTTCCCTGAGTCATGGAACAATAGGCAATTTTAGTCCCATCTGGCGACCAAGCAGGAGCGGTACTTTCACGAGAATACTTTGTCAAAAGTTTTGGCTTTAGATCTTTAATCGAAGCCCGCTCTTTAGGAATATCTAATAAGTAAATTCGGGGGGATCCATCTTTATTCGAAACAAAAGCAATTTTTTGCCCATCAGGACTGAACGTCGGAGTCCCTTGAACCGATTGACCGCAAGAGAAAATCTGACGAGGCTTGCCTTCGCTGCCTTTTTCCAGGGAAAAAGGTTGGATAAATAAATCAGGATTGCCAGCCACGTCGCATACAAAAGCGATTTGATCTCTTTGAGGAGCCACCGCAGGCATGAATTGATTCCCCCTCAGCAAAGAGAGACGCCGTCCAACACCTTCATTTAATTGAGCAACATAAATTTTTGGCTGACCGCTTTTATAGGCACTATAAATGATACTGCCGCTCGAAAAACCAGGTTTTGCAGGGATGTAGCTAGGGGTAACGAAATAGCCTCCTTCGATAATTTTGTGTGGATTTTGACCGTCATAATCAGCTTCCCAAATCTCAGACGCCCATTTTTGATTAGGGCTTTTGTCATTTTTCTTAAGCGTATAAAGAATTTTTGTAGTGGCAATCCCAGTTTTTTGAAAAAGTTCCTTATAAAAAGTGTCTGCAATTTGGTGCATTACTTTGCGATCTTCATTTAAATTTCCCGATAAAACCAAACCTTGAAAAAGCTTCAACGCACGAGACGAGCGAATTCCCATTTCTCCTCTCAGACTGTTTTCTTCAAAAGAAAGCTTAATAAAAGCATGAAAAGGAAGCGAACGCCATTCTTCATCTGAAAGCTGCGTGGCATTTGCCAGGGTTTTGTCCCATTTTTTGTCTTTGGTCTGCACAGCAGTCATCCCATTATGATTGAGATCAAAGCGCAAGATAGAACTAAGTTTATCTAAATAATTTGCATCAAACGGAGCATGTCCCTGCTGAAATCCACTCATGTAGACAGGCAACAGCTCTTCTTCCATGTTAAGCCGCACCACTAGATTATTATCATTCGGAGAAGCAATAGCCTCCTTTTGAATGCCAAAAAATAGACTGACAAATAGAAAGGCAACACTGCGTAAATAAACCATAGGAATTCCATTAATAAGATGATAATTGATCATGTGATAACGTCACGCAACATGAGTAGGTTAGTTGACTTGAAAGTCGCTGATCCCATGCAGGAAAATGTAAACCATGAATTTCTTTTTCAATCAGTTCGCGATTTAAACGACTTTCTGCATAAACAATACTAAAGTGCACCACCTCACCCTTTTTACTCAAAGTCAATTTGATTTTTACATCCCCGACTTCGACTAAGTGCAAGTGTTGTTTTAAGAAATAGGCTAATTCTTCTTGATAAGTGGCTTCTACAGCACTTGATTCTTGCGAATGAACCTGTTCTAGTTGGTCAATATGCAGCGATTCAACTTTTGTCAGATTCGATGTCAGCTGTTTAGTTGCACTTACTTTATCACTCTTTAGCTGAATTTTTGCAATATTTTCTCGAGCAGCTAATAAAGCCTGCTGTTTTTCCTTCAAATTCGCAAGAGGAGTATTCTCTGGAGGGGGCGGCGGTTTGGGAATGACTGCCTTGACTTCAGGTTTAACGGTTTTTTTTATAACAGGTGCCTTTATTTCTTCTTTTTTTGGAGGCGGCGGCAACTTTTTAACTGCTGGAGCGGGTTTTTTGACTACCGGTGCAGGTTTCTCCACGATTTTTTCAGGTGGCTTTTTCACTATTTTTGCAGGGGGCGGCGGCTTAACCGGCGTGGAGGGAACCATTGCCGCAGGAACAGGCTTTGCAGGAGAAGGGTTAGCGACAGCTAGCGCTTTTTGCAATGAGATTGTCTGTACAGCTAATTTTCGCGGTTGCACACTTTTTTCGTATTCTGGCCAAAAATGGAAAAAAGCGCTCCCTAGCACCATCAAATGGCCGATAATTACAATTGCGGAAATTTGAATTAACTTATTATCTAACATTTTTTCCACATCACGAAGGATTGAGCACAATATCCATTTGGATAAAGCCGGCTTCTTCAGCCGCATTTTTAACACTTTGGTAGATACCAAAATGCGCCGCCTTATCATGAAAAAGTTGAGGCATCGCTGTTGGATGCTGCATTTTTTGTTTTCGTAAAAGTTCAGGCAGTTCCACGAGGGCAACAAGCTGCTGATTTAAGAAAATCTGATTGTTTTTTTGCACGTGAATCGCAATAGGGCTGCTGGCTTTCATCGAGCTCGTCTCTTTTACCCCTTGCGGGCCAGGAGCTAGTTCAACCTGATCGATCTCTACTAAAGGAGCAATCATAATAAACATGATTAAAATCACAAAAACCACATCAATCAAGGGAGTAAGATTAATAGTAGGTTCTTCAAAGACTTTACTATTTTGACGTTTTCTCATGAATCAACCTTGCGATATTGCATTTCCACAGAGGCTAAAATTTCATTGGCAAAACCTTCCAGATCTCCCCCAAATTCATTAAATCTATTTTTCAGGTAGCTGTATCCCACCAAAGCAGGGATGGCATCTATCAGTCCGAGCACGGTAGTGGCTAAAGCCATCGAAAGTCCGCCCAAAACCATTTGGTGCGCTCCCCCGCTATGCCCTTGCAGTTCTGCAAAAGTCATCAAAATCCCCCAAACAGTACCTAATAAGCCAAGAAATGGGGCTAAACTGACAATTGTCGAGAGGAAAAAAAGATGCTTTTCAAGCGCTTTAATTTGTTGCGCCACTTCTGAAAAGACGTGATTTTCGATAAAAGAAAGATCCGCCTTCGACAAATACGACACTTGAGACTCTTGGGCAGAAAAACGGCGGTTTTTATTTAAAATCTCTAACGTGTATTTTTTCATCACCCCATATAACGAATAATAAGGGCTAAGCTTTTTTCCATGGGCTAAGTCATATTCCACTGCTAAAGGATTATATTTATGGCTTTGAAAGATTTGATAAAAATTCAACGAATCAACTTCTGCATTGCGCGCTTGCCAAATTTTATAAAGAATGATTACCCAGCTCAATATGGAAAGAGAAATTAAAGCGATAAAAATCCCTTTTCCCAGGGAATCGGATAGTGTAAAAGCATTAAAAAATGGGTTAATACTTGATAAAAATAACTTTACAAACATTCCGATATCCTTTAGAATTAATGTTTCTTAAAAGAATCAATCTTTTTAGATTTAAATAAAAATAAGATGTTAATCGTTTACTAGCTCTTTGAGCTTGCAAAAAGACCATGATAAAAGGTTAATAATCCAATAGCTGAGTATTTGTCAAGAGAGCTTGCCTTCGTAAGCTATCGCGAACACTTGGTCGATCAAAGGAGGTCTAGCTTGTTTTATTCTCTGTTTGCCAATCGAAGTAGTCTCAAAGCAACATGGGGCGTTTTTTGGTGCTTCATTTTCTTCTGCAGCCTCGGATTGCCCATCCATGGCGAATCAATTGACAACCCAGAATCATCTCCTCCAGTCAAAATTGAACTCATTTACGATCAAGCTGCTATCGAAGCCAACACTCCTTTCTGGGTAGGGATTCGACTACAGCATCAACCAGGCTGGCACTCTTATTGGAAAAATCCTGGCGATGCCGGCCTTGCGACCGAATTTGAGTGGAATCTTCCTTCAACGGTCAAAGCAGGTAATATCGAATGGCCGGTTCCCCAAAAGTTTAACTTAAATTCAATGATCGGATTAGGTTACGAGGGTGACATTTTACTTCTAACTCAAATGACTCCTACTCAAGAATTTACGGATGGACCATTAGAGCTTAAAGCCACCATTCATTGGTTGGCGTGCTCCGACGCGACTTGTGTTCCAGGAGAAGCCACCGTAAAATTAGAAATTCCTCAAACTCCAGGCTCTTCTCAGCAAAATTTGGAAATGAAACAAGAGATTCTTTCGGCAATCGACAAACTTCCCTCTCAGCATCATCAAATTAATGCCGTTCGCAAAGATGGTTTGATTGTAATTCACCTGACAGGCGTAGACCAAGGAAAATCCCCTACTCCCTCTTTTTTTCCGGAAACCACAGAACTGGTCGATCTCCAAAAAGAGCCAATGATCACTGTTGCAGGACAGCAATCGGGAGAATACTTGATTACAATGGCCGAAGGGTCTTCCGCTAGCGACCGCCTAAAAGGAGTCTTAATACTAGAAGATACCAACGCCGATAATCCTTTGGCATTAAACATCGATTTGCTAATTCACAGCGATGCAAATGCATTGAAAGTAGACGCCAAAGATTTTAATCATGCAGTCTTCTTAGGAAGCAAAGAATCAACTCCAGACGCTTCAACTTCGCAATTTGATGGCGGATTAGGCCTAGCCTTGCTCCTAGCTTTCATCGGAGGCATGATTCTAAATTTGATGCCATGCGTTCTCCCAGTCATCTCATTTAAAGTCCTGAGTTTTGTCAAAATGGCAGGTCAAAGCCGCTCCTTAACACTAAAACATGGCTTAATGTTTTCTCTTGGGGTCTTGGTTTCATTTTGGACCCTAGCAGTTGCCATGTTAATTTTACAAGTTTATGGAAAATCAGTCGGCTGGGGATTCCAACTGCAAGAACCTTTATTTGTGATTGTGCTGGCCACAGGCTTGATGATTTTTGCCCTCAGCTTATTCGGTATTTTCGAGTTTGGCACATTCTTTGCCTCTTTGGCAGGGAATTCCTCGATCAATAAGCCCAGCCAGGAAGGATTTAGCGGATCTTTCTTCAGCGGAGTACTTGCTACTGCTGTCGCCACTCCTTGTACCGGTCCTTTTCTAGGATCCGCTATTGGGTTTGCCGTGACTTTACCCCCTTTCTATGCATTGCTGATTTTTACCTCTTTAGGCCTGGGGATGGCATTTCCGTATCTGATCTTGTCTCTTTTTCCTAGATTGCTTTCGTTTTTACCTAAGCCTGGAAATTGGATGGTGACCTTTAAAGAACTTATGGGATTTGTCATGATGACAACCGTGCTTTGGCTGCTGTGGGTTTTCTCTGCACAGACAAGCTCGTTAGCCTTACTGATCGTCTTATTCGCTTACTTGTTGATCACCTTGGGCTTCTGGGTATACGGACGCTTTGGGACTCTGATCAACAAAAGAAGAACTAGGATCTTAAGCAGCGCATTTGCTCTTTTATGCTTAACAACTGCCAGCTATACAATTTATGTATCCGCTAGCTTGCCGCCGGAAACAACTCAAGTCGCAGATGCTAGCGAATGGGAACCTTTCTCTGCCATAAGAGTTGCTGAACTGCAGAAACAAGGCATCCCGGTATTCATTGATTTTACAGCTAAATGGTGTTTAATTTGCCAGACTAATCATATGGTTCTTGCGTCGGAAAGAGTCGGAACTAAATTCAAGGAATTAGGCGTGGTAAAAATGCTTGCAGATTGGACCAGCAACGATGAAGAGATCACTAAAGCCCTACGCCAATTTGGACGCAATGGAGTCCCTCTCTACCTTTTATACAACGGTAAAGAAACTCCAGAGATACTGCCCCAAATTCTCACCCCTGAAGTAGTCATTCAACATTTAGATACAATGCTTAAAGACACATTGGGAGGATCCTCCTTAGTTGAAAATGAATGAAAACCATTATATTGACTCGCATGCGCACATCACATGCGAGTCAATTGCCCCTCATGTTCAGGAAGTACTTACCCGTGCCCAGTCTGCCGGCATAAAAACACTGGTGAATATCTGCACAGATGCCCAAACTCTTGCTTTAGGCTTAGAGCTCTCCAAAACCAATCCTTGGGTCTATAACACCGCCGCCACAACCCCTCATGACGTTGAAAAAGAAGGTGAGTCTTTTTTCCCTTTAGTCGAGCAACAAGCCCGTGCCAAAACCTTGATCGCTATTGGGGAAACCGGTCTTGACTACCACTATAAGCACTCTCCTATCGAGACCCAAAAACACTTTTTACGTGCTTACTTAAAACTTGCCCATGCCTGTCAATTGCCCGTCGTCATTCATTGCCGAGATGCTTTTGCTGATTTCTTTAAAATCCTTGATGAGGAATATCAGTGGGACGGAAAGCATGGACCCGGCGTTTTGCACTGCTTCACAGGTACTCTTGCAGAAGCTCAACAAGTGATTGAAAGAGGGTGGTATATTTCCTTTAGCGGAATTATCACATTTAAAAAAAGCGAAAATCTGAAGCAAGTTGTGAAAGAAATGCCCTTAGAAAAAATTTTGATAGAGACCGACTCCCCTTACTTAGCTCCGCAAAGCAAGCGTGGCAAGCCCAACGAACCCGCATACCTGCCTGAAATCGCTGAAGTCATTAGTCAAATTAAAGGCATTCCAGCGGAACTGGTGATGCACCAAACCACGGCTAATGCGAGACAACTGTTCCAATTTCCGCAGATTTAAAGTCTTTTCAAGCCATTTGGAGAACAATTAGTAGGATGAAAAAGTCTTTTTCTCTTTTGCAGTCAGAAACCGCCCCTAAAATCCAGCAGAACATCTTTGATTGCTTAAAACCCAAGTTAAACAGTGATCGCATATAAAATCCCCTATTTTTTCTTATAGCCGTATTTCATCCATGCGGACATTAGCAGTCGCTGATTTTTCTCATCCAATCCATCCTAACTTATCTCATCTAAAAATAATCGAAGTAAAATCCATTGGTTTTGTATTACCTGACTAAGGCTAGATGATACAGTCCCAAGTATTTTGGTAAGACTTGTGATTTGGGAGGTTGCTTCTTTTGCTGCTTAAATCAGTTAATCTCTTCTTTTCGTCCTAATGGAAAGTTGCTATTTTCTATCTTTTTTGTATTTGCGATGGTAGATTATGATTAAGAATTAAGGACATTTTTGGGGTAATATGTTATTAAAATATGCTGCTAAAATTTTGAAAGAACACCAAAAAGAGCTGGCAGAACAGGGAGTTCGTACGCTTTCGATTTTCGGATCAGTTGCAAGAAATGAAAGTATAGCTAAAAGCGATGTAGATATTTTAATTGATTTTGACTCCAAAAAAGGATTATTCGCTTTTGTAGGTCTAAAAACATATTTAGAGGACATACTCGATTGCGAAGTTGACTTGGTCACTAAAAATGCATTACATCCTTCCTTAAAACCACAAATCTTACGCGAAGCAAAACATGTCTTCTAGGGATTGGCATTTTCGAATACAGGATATTTTGACATCCATCCAAAAAATAGAGACTTATATTAAAGGTTTAACGGCTGTTCAATTCAAAAAAAACGAACTTATTATAGATGCTGTGGTTCGAAATCTGGAAATCATTGGTGAAGCAAGCAAAAATATTCCGCTAACTACTAGATGTCTCTATCCTAATGTTCCTTGGGATCAGATGAATGGTATGCGAAACATATTAATTCATGAATATTTCGGTGTTGATGTTGCAATAGTATGGCATACGGCCAGAACCCATTTACCTCTTCTCAAAAAACAGTTAGAATTTATCTTAACTGAAAACAAGACCTCCACAGATAAGCGTAAACGCTAGCATCATGAAGTTAGCTTCCTTTAGATAGGTAACCGCATCCCTGTGCACCAATAATCGAATCCGGTTGGATTCTGAGTGATCCAGTTTCATGAAACACCTTCATAGATTTTAACTAATTTACGACTAACGGACAAGAAATTTATGAAAGTCCGAAAATAGATGGAAAACGACAAGAAATGAAGAATTAACAAGCGATCATAAAACTGCTAAGCGGTTTAATGAGACATGGGACGGTCTTCGAACTTTTCCTTTGAGAGAATTTGGCATTCTTCTAGAAGAGCTGCTGCCTTTTGCAGCATGATCTATCAAGCTTCATCTCTATTCAACCTTTTCTGAATAAAACCTAAATATCAGTCTTGCTATTCAAGTGGTTGGAAATAAATGGAAAATCTTAGAGGGTTAATCAAGTGCACTTGAATAAAAAGACAAGTTTGCTATATTATTCCAGTAGACAGAAATAATCTAAGAAACAGGCACAAAATAATGAATGAAAGAGCGGGCCAATATCAAACTCAATCCACAGGCTATAAAGCGTTTATTCCTCAAAATTTACCACCGCAACCCGCTTTAGTGATAGGAGATAGCTTGAAGAAATTATTAGTCTTAGCGGAGCAAAAACTCGCTGAGCTAAATGGTATTGGATTTTCTCTTCCCAATCCTAATTTATTTATCATGATGGCGATAAGAAAAGAAGCTTTATTAAGCTCACAAATCGAAGGCACACAAGCGACAATGACAGATATTCTAACTTATGAAACTTGGTCAGAAGTAGATAATCTTGATGATGTCGAGGAAGTCGTGAATTATATAAAAGCTCTTCATCATGGAATCGCTAGGCTCGATAAACTTTCTTTATGTATGAGGATCATTAAGGAATGCCACGAAATTCTTTTAAATTCTGAGCGAGGACATGAGAAAACTCCTGGAGAATTTCGAAAATCTCAAAACTGGGTTGGACAGTCTCTAAAAAACGCCATTTTTGTGCCTCCGCCTCATACGCAAGTTCCAGAAATGATAGGTAACTTAGAAAAGTTTATTAACCAAGAGGGTCCCCTTCCTCTTTTGATAAAATGTGCTTTGATTCACTATCAATTTGAAACAATCCACCCATTTTTAGATGGAAATGTACGCATTGGTCGATTATTAATAGACCTATTTATTAACTGGAAAGGTCTTTTGCATAAACCTTTGATATACACAAGTTTATTTTTTAAGCAAAATAGGCAAGAATACTTTGACCGTTTGATGATGATTCGAACAACTGGAGACTTTGAGCAATGGGTAGAATTTTTTCTAAAGAGCATGCTTTGGTCTACTGATCATGCTATAGAAAAGATTAAACAAATCTTATTGCTTCAAGAAAGATTAAAACAGAAAATTTTAAAAGAGAAAAAAGCATCCCTTCGTAGCATTCAGTTACTTGATATTCTTTTTGCTTCGCCTCTTACCACAATAAATGATATGGCTGAAAAGTTAGATATCTCATTTCAAGCTGCTTCCGAACAAGCGAAATTCTTTTTAGGTTTAGGTATTTTGGAAGAACTTACAGGGCAAAAGCGAAGTAGAAGATTTGCTTTTGCGCCGTACCTTAAAATTGTAGCAGAATAGATGGTATATGGCGTCCCAACTGTCCCATAAGTTCAAAACTAAAGTTAATCAAAAAAAAATTAGCTAGATTTTCTAAGAAATCTAAGCAGAACTTTCTGAAAAATATCTAAAAGAGTTTTAGAGGTTTCTCGAAAGAATCAGCTACCTTCATTGGAAAAGAAGCGGACAATCTCAGTTCTTAACAATATCCTGGCACATTTGAAAGGCATTTCAGGAAAAGACATGCCTTTAATTATCTTAAGAAAGACTTTATACATCTTAAGAATGGAGTTTAGCTAAGCGAGCCAAGGAAATCTATGAAAATTCGAAAGTTGAAAAAACGGCAAATTCTGAATTTCGTATTTTCGAACTTGGAAATGAAGGAATAAACATGCGATCATAAACTGCCTAAGCGGTTTAATAAGCTTGTTGCAGTGCCAGACCATTTAAATGGCGGAGGAGGTGGGATTCGAACCCACGGTACGCGTAAACGTACACACGCTTTCCAAGCGTGCTCATTCGGCCGCTCTGACACTCCTCCAGAAAGAAAGGAAAAGCTTAAATTTTTCTGAATTATCCTGCAATAGAAATGCACGGATACCTAATGTAACTTAATGATATTACCGTGCTGAATGCATAATAAATAGCATGAATAAAAACTCGTCGCTTACTTCGTGCAATTTACTATGCAGCTACTGCCGAAAGGCTGTAAATAAAGACGATTTATTTTTCCCTAAATGCTCGATTAAAGCTTCGTTTAATCGGAGTGATGAAGTACTCAAACGGAGTGCGTTTATCGTTGACGATCATCACTTGCACAGGCATTCCCGGGTATAATTTAATTTGAGGGGCCTTTGCCAACTCAGATGGAAGAATTGTCACATAAACTCTGTAGAAAGAATGACCTGTTTTTTCATCGACAAAAACGTCTGGGGATACGAGCGTGACTTCTCCATCCAAAATAGGGGTGTCTCTTTGTCTGACATAGGGAAGAAAATCAACCTTGGCTTTTAAGTACGGTTTGACAATATCAATATCGATGGGATTTACTGCTGCTTCTATGATCAGGAGATCGTTAACAGGGATGATGTCCATGATCGGATCGCCAGATCTAATGATGCCCCCTACAGTGTGATAACGTAAGCCTAAAACCGTGCCATCAATAGGTGAAGAGATTAAATTATGCCCAAGAGTTTCTTTAATGAGAGCAAGCTTGCCTTCAATTTCGATTAATTTTTTTTCTGTTTCCAGACGTTGATCAGCCACTTCTTGAAGGCTTTTACTTACCACATATTGCTTTTGAGCTTTGGCATGGCTTATTTCCTTTCTAGCATCTTCCATGGAACCTTTCAAGGTAGTCACAGTCTCTTCCGATTTAATGATTTCTCTTTGGATAGCCAAAAGACGAGGTTTACTAACTAAGTTTTCTTTGCGTAATTTTATAAGTTCCTCTTCTTCTTGTTTATACAGATCCATCAAGTTACTTTGATGCACGATGCGTTCTTTAGCGGTTTTGATCAGAGCCGCTTGTTTTGCAATTTCTTGATTGAAAATGGTGATCTGGTCTTTGATCGATTTTTTTTGCGCATAAAAATGTTCGTTTTCTTTTGTGATCGTTTCTTTAATCGCTGGTGTCTGATTTTTCAGCAAGGCTTCAGGATATTGTATCTCAGAATCTCCATTCAGGAACGATTCGAAACGCGCTTTGGTAGCCAGCTGCTGGTTTAACTCATTTGTAAGGGCATCGTATTGGATTTTATCTTCAGAATTGTCTAATTGTATCAGGGGATCTCCAGCATTGACAATATCCCCTTCTTTAACAAAAAACTTCTCTATTCTACCCCCTTTAAGGTGTTGAATATTTTTTCTGATGGTATTCACAATGACTTTTCCCTCAGAAACAGAAGCTCCTTCGATGGGAGTAAAAAAGCTCCAGGCACCAAAGATAAGCAAAAAAGCTCCTAGAATGACAAGCCCAGTTTTTAGCGAAGTGCCTATGTTAAGGTTGTTTTGGGGAGTCGGATTGTTTTCCGGGTTCATCAGGTAGACCTTTTATTGGTTGATTTTTTGCTGAAAGTTCCTTTTGCAAGGCATTAAGAACGTCGTCTCTTGGTCCGTAATACTTTAATTTTCCACCTAACAAGTATATAATTTTGTCCACATTGCGAATTAAATCGATGCGATGGGAGATAATAATCGTGGTAGTTTTTCTTCTTTTTAATTCTATGATGGCTTTCAGGAGAGCTTCTTCCCCTTCGGTATCTAAGTTTGAGTAGGGTTCATCGAGTACAACGACTTTGGGATTTTTATAAAGCGCTCTGGCTAACCCAATTCTTTGCATTTGGCCAGCTGATAGCCCTTTGGTGCCTTCGATTTTTGTATCGTAGCTCTGCGGAAGATTCAAAATCATCTCATGAGCCCCAGCTATCTTGGCTGCTTCGACGACTTCAGAACTGTCAACTTCACCCATACGGGCAATATTATCTTTTATTGTGCCTGAAAATAATTCAATGTCCTGGGGCAAGTAGCCAAGCCATTTTCCGATTTCTGTTCTGTCTCGATGGTAGATATCGCCGCCATCAAGTTTTGCTTTACCGATTTTGGGGTTTAAAATACCTAAAATAATCCGGCAAAGAGTTGTTTTTCCAGATGCACTTGGCCCTGCAACGGCTACTAGGTCGCCCGGCTGTATGATTAGAGTCATCTGTTGCAACGCATATTGTGCGACAGAAGGATAGGAATAGTACACATTTTCTAAAAATATTTTCCCGATAGGATCAGGTAAGCGCATTGTTTTTAGTCTGCTTTCAGGCATTTTAAGATAATATCTCAGCCGCTGCATGGCATCTCTAAATTGTATAAACAACTTCCAACTTGAAACAGCTTGCTCAATGGGGGCAAGTGCTCTAGACATTAGAATACTTGCTGCAAGCATGGCGCCAGTGGTAATCTCATTTTGTAAAACAAAATAAGCTCCAAGTCCGAGGATAAAAACCTGAGCTGTGACCCGCAAGAATTTGATGATAGAAAGATAGATTTCACTTTTTTTGCTTGTTTCTTTATGGAGAGTCAGTGCTTCATGATTATTTTTCAACCACAGATTTTGCAAATTTTCCGTGAGGCCCATGGCTTGCAAAGTGTCGGAATTTTTCGATATCGACTGGATAAAAACCTGGTTTTTTTTGAATTGGGTAGTCGATTTAATGACTTGTGTTTTTGTAGAAATTTCATTCAGAACAGCAAAAGCAAAAAGAAGAGCTCCCGCTACCAGTGAAAAAACGCCTAACCAGGAATAGAGTAAAAAAATGACCGCAATGTAAATAGAAGACCATGGGAAATCCAACAAGGCAGTAACACCCCCACTAGTTAGGAATTGTCTAATTGTGAGCACGTCCAAGAAAGCATGCTGGGCATACTCATTGTTTTCGAGCACTTGATCCGGCATCTTCTTAAAAGCTAACGCAGAAAGCTCGTGATCCAGCCAAGTACTTAATTCAATAAGCATATAAGTTCTAACACTGCTGAGAAGAGCGAAGATGGCCAGGATAATAATCACAATTAATGTTAGGTAGATCAGCGTATCCATGCTTTGAGAAGGAAGTACTCTTGTGTAGATCTGCAGCATGTAAAGAGGAAGGGCAAGCATTAAGGCATTGATGAAAAAACTAAAAAATAATATCCAGTAAAATGCTTTTTTTATGGATCTATAATAGCCATCTAAAAGTTCTTGCATAGTAGGAGTTGGACTAGGATTCATAAGACCTTTTTGTTAACTATCCATTGAAAGTGGAGGCAGAGCAATAATTTTTTCTTCAACAATATAGCAAATATCCTCAAAGGGAGGTAAAATATTCCCCATAAAAAAGTTTAATTCAATCAACGTATTGACATAATTATACTGGGCTTCAATTAAGCTAAGATCAGCACTGACGGATCGATCTTTTAACTGAATGATGTCAAAAACCGTTGAGACTCCCAGCGTAAATTTTTTAAATTCATCTATCACAGCTAGATCGGCTTCTCTAGTTGCAATATTTAATGCTTTTAATTGTTTAGCAGAGTGACGTATTGCCGAAGCACGATTTAAGACTTGTGACTTAATATTATTTTTTAGATCCATTGCTTCAAATTGGATCCGGTGTAATTCAGCATTTCTCGATTGAAGCACACCTCTTTCAAAAGTTTGGCAAATAGGGGTGACTAGAGTCACAGAACCTCTAGCGTTGACCCCTTTAACATGTTTACTAAATGCTTTGTAATAAGGGCGAATCCCTCTCCCTCTTTCTAATCCATACGAATAAACATCTAAATTAATGTTAAATTCAGGCTCTAAAGCATTTATAGCCTGGTGGACTAGAGCTAAGGAGGCGTCTTCGGAGTATTGCAATGCTAAAAAATCTGCCCGATGGGATAGGGCACTTTCAATCCACTGCTCCTCAACCTTTTGAGTTATCTCAAGCGTTTCGGGAATGGTTGGATATAAGAATTTTGATCTTAGAATTTCAAATTGAGTAAAACGCTCAGGATCAATATTCATCAAAACCATAAGCGTTTGCTTGGCCTCAAAGATCTCTTGCTGGCTTCGCTCCATGTTACTTCTGCGAGTTTCTAAATCGGTTCTCACTTGGTGGGCTTCAGTCGCAGCAATTTCGCCGGCTGCAATGAGTTTTTCTAAACCTATTAAAAATTCTTTGGTTTGCTGAAAAGCTCTTTCATAGGTTTCAAACCTTTTGATCGCGTAGTTATAATTCCAATAGGCTCGTGTGACAAGAGCAATGACACGGGCGACCTCCTGCTTCCAATTTAAAATGCTAGCTCGATATTCAAGGCTAGCAGAAATTTCACCAGCCCCAATATTTTCATAGCCTTGATTTCTCAAAAGAGGAATTTCGAGAGAAAGCCTCACTTGACCAAGTGTTTGTGGGTTTGGTATTTGACAGAAAGAGCTTTGAAAAAAACACACATCTGGCAAATCAGGACAAGGGAGGTCAGTTCTTATAAGCCTAACAGAGGGGCGAACTAGCACCCCTGAGCGCAATCTTTTTTCAAGAGAGACTTCTAATCGCGTGGTCGCATTTTGTTGCTTGACATTGCGAAATGATCTTTCATTGCTATCTAATGCGTCAATACAAGTGGCAAATACGGGCTGGTGAATGTACTCTCTTTCGAGAATAGATGAAAAATTTGCATCAAAACGGCCAGATTCTTGCTTCCATAAACCCATGCTATTTTCGATTCTCTGAGACTCTTCGAAAATAGTTAAATTATTATTAAAAGTTCTTTCCACAATGTCGGTCAAATTCAATTCTCTCCTAAAGGGCTCGCATTCCTGCGCCATCACCTGGAGGAAAAAGGAGAAAAAAAATAACAAACCAGCAATGTGGACCAAAAACATGGTGTAATCTCAATTAGGTTACACCCTAAGTAACAATTTTTTTAAATCTGTCTATTAAATATTTTAAAGGCAGAGGACAAGCTCGAGATTGAGCCTGTCCTCTTAAGACTAAACGAAATGGATGTCGACTAATGAACTCAATGGAGTTGCAGTTAAGTTGACATCGAGGAAATAGACCGATGTATTTCCAAAGGAGACTAAAGTGTCAGGTGTTGCAGCATTGCTGCTTAGAATTATTTGTCCGCCGCTAGCGTACAAATTGCCGCCCGCTGCACCATTTCCTACTAAGGTAGTCGGTGAATGAAATTCTGTTGGAACTAGAGGAGAAGTATCTGTGTTTATCAATGCTGAGCCCATTGTGATATGAGCTAATATATCGGCGGCTGTAGGAGCAATTGCTGCAGTATTGGTAACATTTAGAAGAATGTTATCAACTCCATTTATAAAGGATTTAACAAAATCGGTTCCATCATTTGAAATTAAGTTAGTCCCATCCCATGTCACGTCAAAAGCCACCTGTTGAGGTTGAAGATTTCGACCTGCATAATTGTTAGTCAAATCTAAATAATCATTTCCTGTGCCACCATACCAAGTGTTTGATCCCATTCCCTGTAAATTAGCAAACATCATTCTGTCATTTCCTGCTCCACCCATGGTTATGGTATCCTCGCTACCGCTGTCTGCGAGAATATCATTTCCGTTTCCGCCTTCGCTAATGCTTGAAGAACGAACAACGGTTGCACCATTTAATCCGGTGTCTCCGTTGATAATCAAAAGATCATCTCCTTCGCCCCCAACGAGGTGAATGGATACTCCTCGATATTGACCAGAATCAATCAAGTCATTTCCTGCACCACCGTTTATATAAAGAGAACCACC
>Ga0105044_10000294_pt1 | contig 59623 bp, 50 predicted proteins | sample MAT01_FD_78092 | JGI IMG/M metagenome (GOLD analysis project Ga0105044, IMG submission 78092) | Freshwater microbial communities from Lake Fryxell liftoff mats and glacier meltwater in Antarctica - MAT-01 | ecosystem: Environmental > Aquatic > Freshwater > Ice > Liftoff microbial mat | place...
AGAAGTTCAAAACTTGATTTAGAAGTTCAAAACTTGATTTAGAAGTTCAAAACTTGATTTAGAAGTTCAAAACTTGATTTAGAAGTTCAAAACTTGATTTAGAAGTTCAAAACTTGATTTAGACATCTCCAAAATAGTAACATTCTGTGGTAAAAGAACATTAAAGAGCTTTTTTGACACGGAAACATGAGCGACATACTAAATCATATTTAAGAGAATCCAAAAGAAACACGGCGTTTAATTGGTCTGGAGTATGAACAGTTACAACAGTTAATCGAAAATGCTGAACGATTAAATTATGAAAAACAAGCTTTAGTAGAATCAAAAAAAGTTAGAATTATTGCTGGCGGTGGAGGTCGAAAACCAAAACTATCTGTGAAAGAACAAATAATTTTAACCTTGGTGTATCTCAGACAAATGACGACCAGCCTGGAATAAGGTCATGGTGTATGTGTCAACATTTAATTGATTACTTGTATGAACATCTTAATGCTATCTTCCACCTTTCCCTACCCGCCAACGCGCGGGGGAACCCAAGTAAGGACATTTAATTTACTTAAGTACCTAAGTCAACGTCATAGTGTTACCCTCGTGACCCAACGCGATGGTGATGTTACAGACACAGAAGTAGCAGAATTACGCGATTGTGTGGATCATCTAGCAGTTTTTGAACGTCCACCAGATTCTGGAAGCAGCGCCGGAATATTAAAGAAAATACAGCGTTTTGGTATATTTTTGCAACAGGGTACACCACCAAGTGTACTCAACCGCTACTCAGTTGAGATGCAAACGTGGGTCAATAACTGGGTAGAAGCGGGGAAATGTGATGTGATTACTTGCGAACATAGCGTCAATGAAATTTATGTGCGATCGCATTTTCAGAAACAGCTAAAAACCATAGTTAATGTTCATAGTTCTGTTTACGCTACTTGTCGTAACCAACTAGCAACAGGAATTTCTGAAAATTCCATTAGAGACAAAATTAATTTACCACTTTTGCGCCGTTATGAGCAAAGCTACTGTGCTAAATTTTCGGCAATTGTAGTGACAACAGAAGAAGATAAAATCCAACTACAAGAATTTAACCCCAAGAGTGAAATTACAGTTATTTCAAATGGCGTAGATTTAGTTTCTTTCCCCAACCGTACCACCGATCCAGGAGGACATCGTTTAATTTTTATTGGTGCAATGGATAATTTAGCAAATATTGATGCCGTTTGCTTTTTCAGCAACGAAGTCTTGCCAGAAATCCAAAAACTTTATCCTGATACAACTTTCGATATTGTCGGTTCTCGTCCTGTGTCGGAAGTTTTAGCACTTGATAAAAAACCAGGAATTAATGTAACTGGGCGTGTGCTTTCGATGGTAGAATATTTACATAAAGCAACCATCTGTGTCGTACCCATGCGAACTGGGTTTGGCATTAAAAATAAAACTTTAGAGGCGATGGCAGCTGGTATACCTGTGGTGGGAAGCGATCGCGGTTTAGAAGGATTAAGCGTAGATGGTGCTAGCATATCATTACGGGCATTACGAGCGAATAAACCGACGGAGTACGTTACCGCAATTAGTCAACTATTTGATCATCCACATCTGCGTTCCGAATTGTCTGACAACGGCAGACAACTTGTACAAACAGTATTTACCTGGGATATTGCTGGTAAAAGTTATGAACAAGTTTGTCTTGGGAGAGAGTAATAAACAATTCAAAATTTAAAACCCATTAATTTTGTTGTTAGGCGAAGTCAGCCAAGCACATATATTTTTGGTCGGGTGCTAAAAGCATCTTAAGCACCAACCATTAAGATATTGTCGAATTTGCAAGCAGCCAAGCTTTCTGCGTCCATGCGTTCTTAAATAACCCAACCACTGGCACTTGTAATTCAAATGAATGGGGTGGGGACTGTAGCAACAAGGGCGAACCTTTGTCATGGGCTTCAACTAAGCTAACTATCCAGGGTAGAAAGTCTAAAATTTCTTTTGGCAATACAGTTAACTCAAAGTCCCACACCAAATTAAGACCTTGGCATACTTGTCCCTTTTTTGACATTATGATTCTACCAGCACTCTTATTGATGGCCAGTCGAAGAATGAATGGGCGGAATGGAACAAATTCGTCAGGTGCTGTGTAAGCGTAAACATTTACATAGTTTAGTCGCTGCCTATGATCCATCCAAGATGCGATCGGGGAATTACTACTATATGATGTACCAGTTATCATCACTGGCATATTCATTGCAGCAGCAAAGTCAGAGTAGAACTCACGCCTTAGTTCGCTGACAATATTTTTGGCTTCTGGGTTCATAGTTGCTACATCTGTTCGGAAAACGATACCTACGGTAAGCTACGCTAACACATGGCTTCATAAGAGACAATTATTAAGTACGGAAACTTCTCTTACGTTGTTTGTGCTTGGCGATCGCTTTGCGTTTACGCTTTTGTATGGGTGTTTCAAAGTGACGATTCTTCTTGATATCTGGAAAAATTCCCGCCTTGGATACTTCTCGCTTAAATCGACGTAAGGCTGATTCAATCCCTTCATTTTCGCCTAAGATTATTTGGGTCATATTTATATTCCTACTAAATTGACTTAAACTTGTCGTTGCATAATTATAAACACTCCAGTCAAGTTGAGCGCAAAAAAAGGCAGACGCCTTGCCTGCCTTCAAGACCTTAGAGTTAAATTCTCGGTTCTAGACCTTAATAGCGTCGAGAATATCCTCCCCCACTTTCATAAGATAGGTTCCGCACGTAAATTGACATAGGATGTCTCCAGAATCAGGGGGGTGTAGAGATTTATATCCGCAGAGGTCTGTAATACAAGTATATATAAGAACAAAGTGCACAGGCGAATTGAATCTTCCATGAACACTTTAACATAAATTCAGAGGTTATGTTCCTTAGCAACACTATGCTTGTTTGTTGAACGAAATACAAAGGATAGTTAGCAAAACTTGTCTAAAACCAACTCTACAAGCGATCGCTACGAAGACTTACAGGAAAGTCCGCCTCAGAATGAATTCTGAGTCTAATAGCGAAAGTCGTCTAAAGACGACTGAGAAAAGGTTATGATCCGTTTCAACGGACTTTAGCTATTAGCCTGGAACTTTAGTTTTGGGCGGTTTATGTCTAAAATGAAATAGCCCTGGGTACAGATGTAACGTAAAATTAACTTGCATCTGGCATTTGCTAACCCCTTGACGCCCATGTATTGCGACTACCTCATCCAAATCCTGACTGCCCGTGTGTACGATGTTGCCCAGGAAACACCACTGGAATTTGCGCCAAATTTGTCCGCACGGTTGAATAATCAACTCCTCCTGAAACGTGAGGATATGCAGTCAGTATTTTCCTTTAAACTGCGGGGAGCTTACAATAAGATGGTGCAACTGCCACCAGATATATTGGCACAGGGTGTAATCGCAGCGTCTGCGGGGAACCATGCTCAGGGGGTTGCCCTTGCAGCTCAACGCTTGGGAACCAGAGCGATTATCGTTATGCCAATAACCACGCCCCAAGTTAAAGTAGACGCGGTTAGAATGAGGGGCGGAGCAGTCGTGTTACATGGAAACACCTACGATGATGCTTATAGCCATGCCCGTCAATTAGAAGTAGAAAAAGGGTTGACCTTTATTCATCCCTTTGATGATCCGTATGTAATTGCTGGACAGGGAACAATTGGCATGGAAATTCTCCGGCAATATCAGCAACCCATCCATGCGATTTTTGTAGCGATTGGAGGAGGCGGATTAATTTCTGGGATTGGAGCTTATGTGAAACGGTTGCGTCCCGAAATTAAAATTATTGGTGTTGAACCAGTAGATGCTGATGCTATGTCTCAATCGCTAAAAGCCGGACATCGGGTGCGTTTGTCCCAAGTAGGGTTATTTGCTGATGGTGTAGCCGTGCGGGAAGTAGGTAAAGAAACCTTCCGTTTGTGTCAGCAGTATGTAGATGAAATTATTCTAGTGGATACAGACGATACTTGCGCTGCGATTAAAGACGTGTTTGAGGATACGCGATCCATTCTAGAACCAGCAGGTGCATTAGCGATCGCTGCTGCCAAAGCCTATGTAGAACGAGAACAAATCGAGGGACAGACCTTAATCGCTGTGGCCTGCGGTGCAAACATGAATTTTGATCGCCTCCGTTTTGTAGCAGAACGGGCAGAGTTAGGCGAACGCCGCGAAGCGATATTTGCAGTCACAATTCCCGAAGAACGGGGTAGCCTCCGCCAGTTTTGTGAATGTATTGGCGAACGTAATCTTACCGAGTTTAATTATCGCATTGCTGATGAAAAAACAGCCCATATTTTTGTCGGTGTGCAAATTCAAAACCGTGCCGATGCTGCAAAGATGGTAGAAACCTTTGAAGCTCATGGATTTAAAACTCTTGATTTAACAGATGACGAGCTAACCAAATTACATCTACGGCACATGGTGGGTGGGCGCTCTTCCCTTGCCCACAATGAATTGCTCTACCGTTTTGAGTTTCCCGAACGTCCCGGCGCATTGATGAAGTTTGTAGCTTCCATGAGTCCTGACTGGAATATCAGTCTCTTTCACTACCGCAACAATGGGGCAGACTACGGGCGAATAGTTGTCGGGATTCAAGTTCCTCCCTATGAGATGGAAGAGTGGCAAGGTTTTCTCGATGCTCTTGGCTATCGCTATTGGGATGAAAACAAGAATCCGGCATATAAGCTGTTTTTGGGATAGGTGGGGAGTGGGGAGTTAGGAGTTAGGAGTTAGGAGTTAGGAGTGGGGAGTTAGGAGTTAGGAGTTAGGAGTTATAAGAATTCTTCCCTCAATGCCCAATGCCCCATACTTCTCTACGAGAGGCTGCGCCAACGACAACGCTCAGTACAAGTGTCCAATGCCCAATTTAGTGAGAACTACCCTTCAATATCAGATTGGAGTCCCAGGTATAGAAGCCGATTTGGTCAGGAACCCTAGAAAATCTCCCTGTGCGATGGCCTCTAGATAATTCATTCAGCACCTTATTTTTGATTTCTCTAACTTGTTGAGAATTTAATTCTCCATAAATTCCGGCGATTACTTCAGCGACGCTAAAAACTTTACCTGAATTTTGTTCTAAAAGAGAGGTGAGGGCATCAATCAAGAATTGACCCTCAAAGAATTTGAGCATCGGTACTGTTTTTGTCGGGAGTACAAAAGGTTTCTTCTTTTTACTTCTGATGCTCTTAGAAGCATTATTGCTATTGGTTAGGGCTACCAAACTTAAATCCAGAGTATAACAACCTGGCTCTTCGAGAATATTTACCCAGTAATTCCTTTCTTTGCCTTGGGTGAGGGAAGATTGAACCCTACTTTTAACTACCCTGAAGAGATTGGAATCTAACTCTCCATAAAGCGATCGCACAATGAAATCAATATGACACATAGTGCCTATCTGCTCTTGCAATAGCTGTTTTATGGCTTCCATTCGAGAAAGAGCTTGATATTGGGGTAGCATCGGGATTTCTGCCACCTTCGTTGAACTATTATCGTTCTCTGAGAATGTCTCTATATCTAGGAATGTAGTTGAAAGTTGACTCTCTTTTGTATCAATAGCAGCAGAAAAAGAATTATCTATCTCAACTTTTTCTGAGTCTGTGAGTTCTGATCCTACAGACTTCACTAAGTTGATTTCGTCAATGTGATCACGGGCTGATAAAAACCTCAAAGAGCTTTCTTGGGAAACATTTGGGTTTTCATCAGCCGCCGTTAGTCTTGATGTCTGCTGGTTGACATCTGAAAAAGACCAGTTAGACAACAACGCTTCTACATGATCGAGTTGCGATCGCGCCTGTACGAATAGGCGTTCGTACTCTTCTGTGAGGCGAGCATAATAGTCTCGTAGTTCCAATAGTGGCGAGACAAAGTTACCCGGAGGTGGTTGTAATTGTTCTTTTGGAGTCATAAGGCTGCAATTAATTTAAATTGATATCACTTGTATAAGACATTGCTCTGGGTTTTGCTCTGTCAGATGTCGGCTGAGATTTCCTAGACGCTTGGGGAGGGCGACATCTCTCGCAATATAAGGGTCGAGGCCCGAAAGTCTCGCGTTTTGTAGCTTCGTTGCACTCTTTACAGACAAAGTTGAAAACACGAGTATGAATCTGTCTTTTGTGCGCTCTGACAGTATATTCTCTAACATCAATGAGTTTACTTGCCATAATCAGGAATTTTGAATTGCTGTCTGATCAATGTTCTATCAATATAGCTATTCAAGCAAATGAAACTGCATCAGTGTGTGTTTATGTAGAAGTTTTATTCAAATCTGTGAGTTTTACCAACCACAAGTGCAGATGTTGCTTGGCAGCATTTGTAAGAGGTAGCCATTAACTATCCTATCCTCTCAAGATATAGTTGGTGACGAGCAAACACTACAACCATTCCTATAGTGCTTGATTAGCCTACCCTAAATCTGTACCACTAACAGAGCCAGAGCTACCATTACCTGTTAGGATTGCACCCACCGCCGTCAGAATTGTTGCTCCTCAGAGCCTCAACAGCAGCCAGAGTTAACGGTAACTCAATATTCTGGCTCTTAACTTGATATTAGTCCTGTAGACTGGCTGTAGCTACCATCAGCCCCCAGAAAAAACCAAAACGAACTTTAGTCGCACGAGAAACTGTAAAGTTGGCCGATGTGAGTAAGCCGTGAAATTCATTTTGGGTGTAACATTGCTGATATGCTGGATCAAAAATCTTCAGTGTTATGTCAAGAACTTTGCAAAAGAAATAATCTTTACACCAATCTATAATTACAACTTTGCCATCAGGCTTCAGAACCCGCTTCATTTCTATTAATGCTGCTAATGGATCATCAAAGTAATGGAATGAATTAGCAGACACAATCACATCAAAGCTATTGTTATCAAATGGCAACGCTGATGCACTGGCTGTATGAAATAAAACTTGAGGATAAACGCTACATTTCTGTTTAGCGATCGCCAGCATTTTATCTGAAATATCTACTCCGACAATGCTTTGCGTTGAATTCTCGGTTAGCAGCAGCCTTTCAAATTCACCTGTTCCGCAAGCAACATCGAGTACAATATCCAGTGGTGATATCTGTGCCCAGGTTTTAAGAAAAGAGAGTGTATCAGCGATATAGCTTTTCCAGCGTTGATCGTACACAGATGCTAGACGGTCGTACTGTTTGCGAACGGTGGTTTCGATCATGCTGGTTCTCGTAATTATCAGAATTGGGCATGGGCATGGGGCATGGGGCATTAGAAAACTCTTCCCCACTCCCCACTCCCCACTCCCCTAAGCTATCGTCACATCTGGCGACAAGAAAACATCCTGAATGGTGTGAAATAGCTTTACACCTTCCTCAAAAGGACGCTGGAAAGTCTTTCGCCCAGAAATTAATCCTGTACCGCCAGCCCGTTTGTTAATCACAGCGGTACGAACTGCTTCTGCAAAGTCATTTTTACCAGTCGCCCCACCAGAATTAATCAGCCCCACCCGCCCAGAGTAACAATTCAGCACTTGGTAACGAGTTAAATCAATTGGGTGGTCGGTCGTCAATTCTGCGTAAACTCGCTCATCGGTTTTGCCATAAGTCTTACCAGTGGCTTTGACAACTGCACCGTAACCATTGTTATTTTCGGGTAACTTTTGTTTAATAATGTCGGCTTCAATGGTAACGCCCAAATGATTTGCCTGTCCGGTGAGGTCAGCAGCAAGATGGTAATCTTTATCTTGTTTAAAAGCGTTGTTCCGCAGATAACACCAGAGAATTGTTACCATCCCCAGTTCATGGGCGCGTTTAAAAGCTTGGCTGATTTCCTGAATTTGTCTGGTAGACTGGTCTGAGCCAAAGTAAATTGTCGCACCCACCGCCGCCGCCCCCAAATTCCAAGCTTGTTCGACATCAGCAAACAATACTTGGTCATATTGATTAGGGAAAGTCAACAATTCGTTATGATTTATTTTGACAATAAAGGGAATTTTGTGGGCATATTTCCGTGATACGATGCCTAATGTTCCCAAAGTGGTAGCAACAGCATTGCAACCTGCGGCGATCGCCAATCTCACAATATTTTCTGGGTCAAAGTAAATCGGATTGGGCGCAAAAGACGCACCTGCCGAGTGTTCAATCCCTTGGTCTACCGGTAGAATAGACAGATAGCCTGTGTTTGCCAGACGACCAGTAGAATAAAGTAGCTGGAGATTACGCAATACTTGAGGGTTGCGATCGCTATTTACCCAGATGCGATCTACAAAGTCTGGGCCTGGTAAATGTAACAAATCCTGAGAAACTTTTGCTTTATGGGTAAGCAGGTCTTCTGCCTCTTTACCTAGCAATGACTCGATAGAAGTAGCCTCTATGAGCGTTGTCGTCATAGTATTTTCCTCAACAATTGAGCAAATGACTTTGCCTTTAAGATAACATTTATAATATTTCTAACCTGGTTGTGCGGACATTAACAAAAGGAAACCTTCTTGCAGTGCTGGTTCACCAGTCTCACAGAATTCTGACTCCTGAATTCTGTTTTTTAAAAAGATTGATCCTTGACATGGTTCTTTTTATTCTTTGCTTGCTCAATTTCCTTTGCCAAAAAGAAATTCAGAATTGTTCGTAGGGCAATGATAGCAGCTAGTTTACCAATTTCGTCCCAAGTTGGAGCGATCGTGCTACGTAAAATGTCAGCAGCCAATGCAAACTCAAGGGCAAGAACTAGCCACATACCCAACGTCAGCCGAATTTCCTCTTTAGCCTCGTTCAGCTTTTTACGGCGGCTGAAGAAAAAAACCAGTATTTTAACTGTGGCTTCTAAGACAGCCATACCAATGATTATGCCAGTGAAGATATCAACTGCTGTAGCAAGTACAGTCGTCAAATTCGTGACGAGAACTTCCATATAGTTTATTTATTTCACGGGTTCAAACAGTCAAACGTCCATGCGCCAAACATTGGCGATACTTGGCGTTGTTACAAGAATAGGGGAAATAGTAAATTATACTTATCACCTATTTCCTCTACACCTCAGTTTTAGTTTGATAATGAAGACCCTACTTGTCTAGGTTTTGAATAGTAGCATCTTCTAAATTATCTAGTTTGTTGTCAGAATTGTTCGTTGAGTTGGAGGATTTGTAATGTAAACCACCTACCTCTGCTAAAGTATAGAGGGGTCTGGCTTTAACTTCTTCGTAGATGCGCCCTACATATTCGCCTAAGATACCAACACTGACTAACTGCACAGATCCGAGAAAGAAAATTGCCATCAAAATAATCGTAAACCCGGTTAAAGGCGAATGGGGGAGAAAAAGACGCCAATATAAGACTAATAAAGCCATTATGATTGCTGCCGCCGCTGCTATTAACCCTAAGTAGGTTGATAACCGCAGTGGCACTTTTGAAAAAGAGACTAAACCATTGATGGCAAGCGCCAAGGATTTGCTAAAAGTGTATTTAACTTCCCCAGCAAAACGAGAGCTGCGCTCGAACTGAATTGCTGTTTGCTGAAAGCCAACCCAAGAACGCAAACCACGAATATAGCGGGCACGTTCTGGCATAGAATTAAGAATATCTACGATCTGCCGATCCATTAAACAAAAATCACCAGTATCAGTAGGAATGTCTACATCTGCAAGTTTCTTGAGGACGCGATAAAATAAGTAGGCAGTAAAACGCTTAAACCATCCTTCCTTGAGGCGTTGAGTGCGTTGAGCGTAGACCACCTGATAGCCCTGTCGCCATTTTTCGACCATGTCGGGGATTAGTTCTGGTGGATCTTGTAAGTCAGCATCAAGGATGATGATAACTTGACCCCGGACAAAATTGAGACCAGCAGTAACTGCAATTTGATGCCCAAAGTTACGAGCAAAGCTTAGGTAGCAAATGCGTAGGTCTTTTTGATGGAGGTCTCGTAGGAGTTGGAGGGAGCGATCGCGGCTACCATCGTTGATTAAAACTAATTCTACAAGGCCATCCATCCGGTTCATTACTGCACTCACTCTGCGGTACAATTCTGGAATAATTTCTTCCTCGTTATAGATTGGAATAATAAATGAATACTTTGGTAGCATAGTTTATTTATTATCTGGGTTTATGTGATTTGAGGAGTCTGATTTTTTAAGGCTTTCTATAGCTTTTTTAGGAAAATTACGACGATGCCGATACCAAGTAGACCCCGCTACCAGCATTCCAGTTAAGCCTAAGGCAAGCACTAACGGCAAAAAATCACCTGTCTTAACTGCTTTCAAGCCAGAACTACCTAATAGGACAAAAGGTAATACACTAGGAACAGTACCAAGTGTTGTACCTAGAACATAATCTTTAAAGCTGATGGAAGTTAATCCAGCGACGAAATTGACCAAGCCATAGGGCATGATCGGTACTAATCTTATGGCAAACATATAAAAAAGCCCTCCACGACGCACCTCCGCATCCATAGCTTGCCAGCGTCCTGCTAGTCGTTTGGCAATTGTTTTGCGTCCAATAGTCCGAGTAAAAGCAAAGGCAATAATTGCCGCAATTATAGCTGCAACACTAGTCCAGACAGTACCCAGCCAAGACCCAAAAATTGCACCTCCAGTCAAATTAAGTACTGTTGAGGGCAAAACTAACATAGTTGCCACAATGTACAAAGCAATATAAATAATCGGTGCCCAGATTCCAGAAGACTTCAGCAAAGCTTGAATTTGTGCTGGTTCAACACCGCCAAGAAGATATACTGCTATACCAGTCGCAATAATGCAACCCAATGCGAGTAGTAAAATACCAGTTTTTAAGTTCCACACTAGAACTATACTCCTACTTTTGTTTTAACACAACCTAACTTCTCTCAATTTACCCTTTCATTAATTCTTGAAAATCTTGGTTTTGGAAAGCAGACTAAATTAATGACTTAAAAAATAAGTTATTTATACTTTAGTCAGTTAAATAATACAATCATCAGGCTAATCTCCAAAACCTTTTTTTATCTTTATTTCCAAGATTACAGATTTATAATTACAATTTTAAAAAATTAAACTTCTTAGTAAAGCTAAATGGTTCAATATCAATCTTATTATGATCTTTATCTAATATATTTAATACAATATAACTTTTTCCCGTAAATTAAAACACTCATAGGTTGACACGGATGCAAATACTTTAGTTTATTCCGACTCGATATTGATTTTAAGGTTTTTATAATTATTATTTGTAATTAAATAAATTACAGATTGAATCCTTAATACTTGAAAAGTATAAGTAGGTTCATTCGCCAAACTCCCATCAGTTTGTTCAACAAATCCAGGATAATTGATCTCTTGTCGATAAAGTTCTAGTTTAAGGCGACTGCCGTCAGAGCGGAGGCTTGCGACCTAGAGGCTTTATGATGAAACAGTCCTGTAGGCTGGTTTCTCGCCGTAGAGAACTGTTGTTAGCGTTACCGCAGCGTTGGAATGACGAGCGTCACCCAGAAGTCCGCAGGTATATCTTTATGTAAATTCCCTAACTAAAGTTAGGGAATTTAATTGATAACCGCTAACTGTTAAACACCATATTTTATTCACAAATTGAGATGTATTTACCCTGGTTTTGTTTATTGTCCAGTTGGATTTACTAAAGTTTCAGAAGCTTTTTCGTCTTGAGTAGAAAGAGAGCGAATTAACTCCCGAATTACATCGGTTGCTGGTCTCCCCGTTATTGAACAGTAGTTTTCAAGCTTCTGTGCCTCACTTGATGTGAGATTAATTGTAAGTCGTTTAGCAGCCCATTTTTTATTCATGTACTAGAAAAGCTATTTTTTAAACTACTTCTCTAATATCAATCATCTAAGCTGTTACTACAATAGTATAATTAATGACATTTACTTCAAGTAATCATGAAGCAAAATATAATATTTTCTAAGCAATAGTAAAAGAGGTAAAATACATTCTAGAGTATGAAGTTTAGTTATTTTCACGAGAGTAATTATAAATTGAATGTAAAAGATATATCAAAATACGTCAACCCAAGATAAGTATTTTCACTAACTGTTATCGCTTTTTAATTAGGGGATTCTCTTTTTAGTTTTTACTTGTTAATAAGTCATAGGCTAAAGCAAAAATATCAGGCGATTAGAAATCACGGCTAAATAAATGTTCGCCCTTGGCGTTCGCGTAGCGTCTCCGTCAGGAGAAAGGTAGTCCGCCTGTGCCGATTAATCATAGCCTTCAGTTTTTGTAGGTGACAGCGCCTCTACAAAAGATTTTGTTCACCTTGGAACTGGTACTTGATTAATTACCGATGCAATTACTGCATCAATTTGCAAACCATCTAGCATTGCTTCTGGTTTCAGAATGAGGCGATGACGTAGCAGCGGCGATGCAACTGCTTTAACATCATCTGGCGTTACAAAATCCCTTTTAGTTAACCATGCTAGTGCTTGAGATGTCTGCAACCAAGCACCGGCGGCGCGAGGTGATGCACCTAAAGTTAAATCGGGATGTTGGCGCGATGTTCTCACCAATGCCAACAAATAATCAACGATCGCTTCTGATACTTTAACTTCTTTAACTGCTTGTCGGGCTTGCAAAATGTCGGCTACTGTTGCGATTGGTTTCAAACGGCTAATATCCGAACGCCTTGCGGCAAAACCCGCCTGACGATTGAGTAACATTTGCTTTTCCGCAGCTTGATCGGGATAATCTACCACCAGCTTAAATAAAAACCTGTCCAACTGCGCTTCTGGCAAGGGATAAGTACCCTCAAATTCCAAGGGGTTTTGCGTCGCAATCACCCAAAATAAATCTGGTAAGGGCAAACTTTCACCATCTAGCGTTACTTGCATCTCTTCCATCGCTTCTAGCAGCGCCGCTTGTGTCTTGGGGGGAGTACGGTTAATTTCGTCTGCTAGCAACACTTCGGTAAATATTGGCCCTTTTTTTAAAGTGAAATTGCGACTATTCAAGTCAAAAATGTTTGTACCAGTAATATCCGATGGTAAGACATCTGGTGTTAGTTGAATCCGGCGAAACTCTCCTTGGATTAACTGCGCTAAAACTTTAACTAGGAGGGTTTTCCCAGTTCCCGGTACTCCTTCCAAAATTATGTGTCCACCGGCTAGCAATGCCACTAGGAGTTGTTGTATGAGGCTAGATTGTCCGACGACTACTTGGTTAAGACCTTGACCGAGGCGAATTAAGATAGGATGGGTTTCGCTCATATTTTTATTTATAAAGAACTCAATTAAACACGTTATACATAATTCCAGAAATTATTTTTGAATTTCTCTGAGGGTTCGCCATTTCCCCAACCAGCTTAACAGTTCTCGCTCGCTCATTGGTTGTTTGCGAGATTGTAGCTTTAAAACTGCATTTAGTTCTGCTGCACTTTGGCCTGTTTTTTCTATCCAGACATTGATCAAGGCTTGATGTTCTAAAGGTATTTGCCCTAATCCTAAAGTTTTTTGGAGTTGCAGTTGTTCTTGTTTTCCGATCATCTCGACAACAAAGTTGGTGGTATCAGCTTTCTGCAACACTCCCGCTAAAGCTTGGATATATGCCTCGCTGTTGTTTATAACTGGTATATCTAAAGCTACTGGCTTACCAAAACGACGATTTTGCGCCCAAATTAGCACCAATAGCAAGATACCTACCTGCACGAATATTGGAAATAAAGGAGTTTTCGCAAAAAAACTTGATAAATTTCCTTCGCTTTCTTTCTCTCTGATATCGGCATCTTTATAGCCGTGGATGTATTCATCTACTAATATTGTGTTACCTTTTTGAGTAACTAAATTGGCTAGATACTTGAAATTACTTAAATAATCTTGGTAAGCGTTAGCGGCTAAATAAGGAGTGGTGGAAAAAATCACGTTTCCTTGTTTGTACTTTTCTTCCCAGATTACAGCACCAAAGCGATCGCCTAAATCAACTTGCTTGGAGTTAGCTTTTTTATATCGTCTGCGTGTCTCAATTTTGACATCTCCTTGGGGGGATTTCTGCATGGTGCTAAAGTCTGCTTCTGTAACCCGCGCTCTCGCACCTAAAATTACTAGAGTATTCCCTTTTTCTACCCATTCACGCTCTTTACTATCTAGCCCTGTCTCTCTAGGATCGCTACTTACCTGTAAAAGGGTAATTGGGCTATTCTCTGACTGAATATCACTAAAAGGCTTTTGCCAGCGCTTGATTGAAATTCCCTGCTGCTGCATAAAAGCATACCAAGCACCATAGCCATCGGCAGCGCGGTTATAAGTAGAGCCATTATTTATTTTACTATTATTGGGAGCGACGATCAAACTAAGTAAAATAATGACTGCTAATGCGATCGCTCCGATCCAAGCAAGGCGATTTGAACGTTTCATTTTTAATTTTCTAAATGATCACTTGGTTTCACATCAATAATATTGAGGATGACAAGTGTTAATACTTACTTATTTTTTAAGTAAAGTCAAAAATATGATTAACTTTATTAAAACACTTGTGTAAAAATTATTGAAAAAACGATGAATAATATCAAGTCGAGTCTGTAGCGGACTTTCGTTAAGCATGAAACAAAGCACTTCCCCTGCTTTTTTAGGAATCCCTTTAAATATGAAGAAAAAAAAATTACGGTTATTAACGATACTGTTTGTAGCAATTGTAGTAATCAACACGATCGCAGGACATAGCGATCCTCTAAAAGCTGCCTCATCTTTAAATAAAGATACCCTGACGATGATTACTTCGCCAGATTATCCCCCTTATGAATTTTATGATACCAAAGGAGGCGATGTCTACGACGGGCTACGCCTACGCCAAATCGTTGGCTTTGATATAGATATTGCCAAGACCTTAGCTCAAAAACTAGGGTTTAAACTTCAGATAATGGAATCCGATTTTAATGGATTAATCCCTGCACTCCAAGCAAATCGGGCTGATTTTGTAATGGCTGGGATGACTCCGACTCCAGAACGTCAAAAAAATATTGATTTTTCAATTATTTATTACGAAGCCAAAGATACGATTGTCGCCCTCAAGGGTAGCAACCTGAAGCAGCCAGAAGATTTATCAGGTAAAAAGGTGGGAGTGCAACTAGGAACGATACAAGAGCAAAATGCTCAGAAAATTGCTCAAAAAGTTGCGGGTATTGAGTTAAAGCAACTCAATAAAGTGCCGGAAGTAGTTCAGGAAATCAAATCTGGGCGAATTGATGCCGCAATTGTTGAAGATACCGTCGCTAAGGGATTCGCCCAAGCTAACCCAGACTTAGAGTTTAATACTATTCTCTCATCTGAAGCAAGTGGATCAGCGATCGCTTTTCCCAAAGGTTCTTCTTTAGTGGAACCGTTTAACAAAGTGCTTCAAGAAATGAAGGACTTGGGTACATTAAAAAAATTAGGAACCAAGTGGTTTTCGCAGAATATCACCACTAAGACTGTATCTTCAACTCCTACCAAAAGCCGACTCAATCTCGACTTCACTAGAATCCTTCCAGATATTCCCTTTATTCTCCGGGGAATTCCCTTAACTTTGTTGTTCACGCTATTATCTGTATCTTTAGGGTTAATTTGGGGAACAATACTCTCACTATTAAAAATTATCAACATCAAGCCGCTTACCTGGCTTGCTAACGCCTATACCTCTGTCTTCCGGGGTACACCTTTGCTGTTACAGTTGGCATTGGTTTATTACGCAACACCTCAGCTTACAGGTTATAAAATTTCGGCATTGGAAGCAGGAGTACTAACTTTTACCCTTAACTCGGGAGCTTATATGTCGGAAACCATCAGAGGTGGGATTCAGGCGGTAGATAAAGGACAAAGTGAGGCAGCAATGTCTATGGGTGTTCCCTATTGGTTGATGATGTGGGATATAATTTTTCCTCAAGGATTGAAGAACATTCTTCCAGCATTGGTAAATGAAACTATCGGACTGCTAAAAGATTCCGCGTTGGTGTCAACAATTGGTGTAGTGGAAATATTACGCAGTGCTCAAATTGTCGGTGCAAATAAATATATTTATTTTGAACCTTTGCTATTTGCCGGCTTAATCTACTATGTTTTGGTAATGGGTTTGACCTTTAGCGCATCCGCTTTAGAAAGGAGATTACGACAAAGTGAGTAATGCAATAATTCGCACGGAATTCTTGTGTAAATCTTTTGGCAAACTCGACGTACTCAAAGATATTTCTACTGAGTTTTATCAGGGAGAAGTAGTTGCCATATTAGGCCCTTCTGGTTCAGGTAAGTCTACCTTTCTGCGATGCATGAACTTGTTAGAACAACCCACCAGAGGCAGAATCTACTTTCATGAGCAAGAAATCACTAAGCCTAAAACTAACATTGCTAAGGTGCGCCAGCATTTGGTAATGGTATTTCAACATTTTAATTTATTTCCCCACATGACAGTGCTAGAAAATGTCACCTACGCACCCATAAAGGTGAAAGGAATAAACAAGCAAAAAGCCCAAAAGCAGGGCTTAGAATTGCTTACTAAGGTAGGTTTAGAGCCAAAAGCAGATGTCTACCCATCTAAACTATCTGGGGGACAGAAACAGCGAGTAGCGATCGCTCGTGCATTAGCAATGGAACCAGAGATGATTTTGTTTGATGAACCCACTTCAGCCTTAGATCCCGAAATGGTTAAAGATGTGCTGGAAGTAATGAAAGCTTTAGCATTATCTGGAATGACAATGGCGATCGTCACTCATGAAATGGGATTTGCAAAGGTTGTTGCCAATCGGATTATGTTCCTTGATCAAGGAAGTTTAGCAGAAGATAGTACTCCTAGCGAATTTTTCCACAATCCTAAGTGCGATCGGGCCAAGCAGTTCTTAGAGAAGATGCTTTAACAATAACTTGAAAATTCAGAAGAAAATCGAAATATTTTCGCTAAACTGCCTTTTAATTTCTACTTTTTACTGGACTCATTGCTCTCATTCTTGATTTAATTTTCCTGGCTGACTTTACCTGTAGCGCTTTCAGCAGCAATTTTATCCTGAAAAATTGCCACATTAGTCTCGTTTATGCAACCACGATTTTTAATCGTTAAGTAGGGGTTGCTAATTACTTTATCAAAATACCTGTTTACTTTCTCAAAATACTTAAATGCTTTCACAAAATGAGGTTTTACTTATTCAAACCCCAGTTTGCTTACTCATTTTGGTGTTTTCCGCAAGTTAAATGAGGTTTTACTTATTCAAACCCCAGTTTGCTTACTCATTTCGGTGTTTTCCGCAAGTCAAATGAGGTTTTACTTATTCAAACCCCAGTTTACTTATTCAAACCCCAGTTTGCTTACTCATTTCGGTGTTTTCCGCAAGCAAAATGACATTTGACTTTCGTATTTCAGTAGTTCGTGCATTTGATCGGCGTATTGTAGTGTGCGTTACGGTGTTTTGTCTAACGCACCACAACATATAATAGGTAATGCGTTACACTAGGCGATGATAGACCCTACTATTTGAATATTTATTTACAGCAATAGCAATTTTTAGATAATTAAACCATACCGTAGCGGCGGACAACAATATTACTAGAGTAAACAAAAACTATGCTTACCGAAGATAAAAAACAACTCAACTGGAAACCCATTATTAAAGCATTTGAGGCTGTCCTTGGCAAAAATGGCGTGGTGCAACGCCGCGAAGAATTGATTACTTATGAATGCGATGGTTTAACTGCCTATCGCCAACGTCCGGCTGTGGTAGTATTACCCAGAACTACGGAACAAGTTGCAGAGGTTGTGAAGATATGTAACCAATACTCTGTACCCTTCATAGCGCGTGGCTCTGGCACAGGTCTATCTGGCGGCGCTTTGCCAGTAGAAAACTCTGTTGTAATTGTCACCTCCTTAATGCGGCAAATCCTGAGCATTGATTTGGAAAATCAACAAACAATTGTTCAACCAGGGGTGATTAATAGTTGGGTAACACAAGCCGTTAGTGGTGCTGGTTTTTACTATGCTCCTGACCCCTCTAGCCAAATTATTTGCTCTATTGGGGGCAATATTGCCGAAAACTCTGGTGGCGTACATTGTCTGAAGTATGGCGTTACCACTAATCACGTTTTAGGATTAAAAATTGTTACACCGTCAGGAGAAATTATCGATTTAGGCGGACAAATCCCAGAAATGCCTGGTTATGATTTAACAGGTGTATTTGTTGGTTCTGAAGGCACATTAGGAATCGCCACAGAAATTACTTTGCGAATTCTCAAAAGTGCAGAATCAATTTGTGTGCTGTTGGCAGATTTTACCAGTGTTGAAGCTGCCGGGGCAACTGTTTCTGATATTATCAGCGCCGGCATTATTCCTGGTGGTATGGAAATGATGGATAACGTCAGCATCAATGCAGTTGAAGATGTTGTGGCAACTAATTGTTATCCCCGCGATGCTACTGCTATTTTACTAATAGAAATTGACGGTTTAGAAGTGGAAGTTGCAGGGAATAAGCAACGGATTACTGAAATTTGTAAAAAGAATGGTGCGCGTAATGTCACTTCTGCAACTGACCCAGAAACCCGATTGAAATTATGGAAAGGACGCAAAGCAGCTTTTGCGGCTGCTGGACATTTAAGCCCAGATTATTATGTACAAGATGGTGTAATTCCCCGGACTAAGTTGCCTTATGTTCTGCATGAGATTGAGGTATTAAGTAAACAATATGGTTATCGTGTTGCTAATGTATTTCACGCTGGCGATGGCAATCTTCACCCGCTAATTCTTTATGATAATTCTCTGCATGGGGCATTAGAGCAAGTAGAAGAAATGGGTGGAAAAATTCTCAAACTTTGTGTCCAAGTCGGTGGGAGTATTTCTGGCGAACATGGTATTGGTGCAGAGAAAAAGTGCTATATGCCAGAAATGTTTAGCCAAGTTGATTTAGAAACTATGCAATGGGTGCGGCAAGTTTTTAACCCTAAAGGGTTAGCAAATCCTGAAAAGATATTCCCCACACCACGAACTTGTGGAGAAGCAGCAAATGCATCGGCACTCAAACAATTTGAAGGTGTGGAAAGATTTTAAGAAGAAAGAAGTCAGGAGTCAGAATTCAGGAGTCAGGAGTTAAGATTTTGGAGTTTGGAGTCATAATTTATCAGGTTTTGATATGGCTAAGTATAATCATCACCAAAATTGGCTCCGTATTATTTCAACTCTTCTGACTTCTAACTCCTGAATTCTTAATCATCATTTCTTCACATCATCCTGATGATTACAAATTTATTTTGTAGTTATAGGTATTCTGATCGCACTAGGTCAAGTTTACAAATGAATCGGGTTGTTCGCCGTTGTGTTTCTTACTTACTGTGTTTGGGATTAGTAGTCACTTTAACAGTTTTTTCACTCTCTTCACTGCCCGTTTATTCCCAAAAAACAAGCCCTGTAACTACAGAAATTCGCGGCGTTTGGCTCACTAATGTTGCTAGTGGCGTACTATTTGTACCCTGGGGTATTAACCGCGCTTTAAATCAATTATCGGCTCTCAACTTTAATACAATTTATCCTGTAGTTTGGAACCGAGGACATACTTTTTATAAGAGTGCTGTAGCCAAAATGACTACAGGCTCAGATACTCAACCTTTGCTCAATTTCATGCATGGTGGACAGAATGTTTTAACAAAGATAGTGACACTTGCTAAAAATAAAGATTTGAAAGTCATTCCTTGGTTTGAATACGGGTTTATGACTCCGCATTATTCACAATTAGCCAAGCGTTATCCTGATTGGTTAACAATTGGGCAAAAAGGTATAAACTCTATCCAAGATGCTCCACCAGAAGAAATCGACAATGGCTTAGTGAGTAAGCAAGCTTGGTTGAATCCTTTACATCCACAAGTGCAAGAGTTTATCCAATCGTTAATTTTAGAAGTAGTCAAGGATTACGATATCGATGGTATTCAGCTTGATGACCACTTTGGGATGCCTGTACAGTTTGGTTACGATCGCTTCACTATTCAACTCTACCAGCAAGAACATCAAGGTAAAAGTCCCCCTACTAATCCTTTTAATTCAGAATGGATGCGTTGGCGAGCAGACAAAATTACTGATTTCATGGCAGAAATCTATCAAGCTGTGAAGGCGGTTAAACCCAAAGTCAAAATATCTTTGTCTCCTAACCCTCAAGCTTTTGCCTATAAATACTATTTGCAAGACTGGGAAAGTTGGGTAAAGAAAGGTTTAGTTAATGAGTTAATTTTACAAGTATATCGAAATAACAAAAACTCTTTTATCGCTCAACTAGAACAACCATCTGTAAAATTGGCTCAAAGTTTAATTCCTGTAGGTATTGGTATTTCAACGGGAACGGTGGGTAATCCTGTGAAAATCGCCCAAATTAAAGAACAGGTTCAAGCGGTGCGCGATCGCAATTTTGATGGCATCTCCTTTTTTTACTGGGAGAGTCTGTGGGGTTACATCGTACCTGAATCACCCCAACAGCGACGTAAAGCTTTTTTTGATATGTTTAATGCTAAAACTGTCAGATTATTACAACCAAAGAAACTTTGATGCCATTCGTGCCTGAAAATACTAGATTTAGCTTTACATGGCTGTGGACTTTTGCTACATTTTGCGGTTTTTTATTCAGTTTGCTGTTAATTGCTTTAAAGGTAACTCGTAAAATCCCTTTTTTCTCTCAGCGTTCCCTGTGTCTAACCCACTAGCGCCCTAGATCGAGAACTCATGAGCAAAGTTGTAACCAATCCGCAAAGCGATCGCCTACGTATTTTCCTCAGTAGCCTTAACGACGGATAGTTAGGAGTTATAAATTAAAGACTTCTTTTGAACTCATCACGAGCTAAACGCCCCGCTATAGCAGTTCTCGTTTACGTGAGGTACACCCGTAGGGGCACGGCATGCCGTGCCCCTACACCTTGGGATATAACGTTGTACCGCATCTGAATGGGAACCGCTATAACAGCACTCTTTAAAGGTACTCTCGTAAAAAATCAAAGGGATCATCTTCCCAGCAAGGTTCGGGTATCAGCCAAAACAAACTACTGTTGATGTCGGCTTCAATTTCATCACTGTCGTCTCTATGAAATAGTTCTATCAAAGCTGTCCAATCACGTTCTCTTAGAAACGTTAACGATGGGGCATATACCTGGAGATTATTTGAGTAATTCACGCGCAAATTTGTACTTGACAGCCGGAGAAAATTAGTATAAAGATTTGTAAATAATCAGATTCTAGCTTTGACAACCGCAGTTAAATAGTTATTTTAATCCTATTAAATATGGACTGCTCTTATGAGTGTCTCACAACTTAAATAAGACTGCTATAGTATTTATTACATAGTTACAGCCTTAATTTACTCAGAGCAGAAAAATTCTTCAGGCTCAGACTCGATTAATTCGACGTTAAAGACTTCTGTAAAAGATTGCGCTACATAAAGACGTACCTCTTGGCAAGTAACACCTGGAATCCACTCGGCTAAACTGCCCACAGGTTTATCAGAAATACCGCAGGGTACAATGCGCTCAAAGCCTGTCATGTCTGGACAAACGTTTAATGCAAAGCCATGCATAGTAATCCAACGGCTAACTTTAATACCAATAGCCGCAACTTTTCGCCCTTCTAACCAAACACCAGTAAAAGCCGGAATTCTTTCTCCGTGCAATCCATAAACTGCCAATACGCGAATTATAACTTCTTCGAGTTGCCGTAAATACCAATGGAGGTCTTTACGATAACGTTGCAGATTTAAAATCGGATATCCTACCAGCTGGCCAGGACAATGGTAAGTAACCTCGCCGCCTCGTTCAACTCGATGCACGTCATATTGGCTTTTGTCAATATCAAATTTGAGAAAATCTGAGTTAGATCCTTGTCCCAAAGTATAAACAGGTGGATGCTCTAGCAAAATTAACACGTCATTTAGACTGGGGTCATGAATGCGCTCAGTGAGGAGCGATCGCTGCCATGCATGAGCTTCTAAGTAAAGCATTAATTGTCGATTATACAGCAAACAACGGTTTTTGTGTGGTTCATTATTATGGATCATGCCAAAAATAAATTGAGATTGGGAACGAAATATATTTCAAGTTGAAGGATTGGAGTCAGCAAATATTAAGTTTTGCAAAAGATTTTAAAGGAAAGTGAAGGGAAGCTGCATTAGAAAATACAAAGTGCTAGGTTGAAAAGATAACCTCAATAGGTTTTAGGAGGAATTTTCTGCAATAAGCATCATGCCAAGACAATAAAGACGAATGTACTGGCTGATGACTCTAATCATAATTATTGGCATTTTAAACAGAATCAAATTTCGACAAAGACTTGTATTCTTGAACAACAGCAAGCAAACCTCAATCGAATGCAGAAGGAGCAACTATCAACAATTCTGTAAGCGTTCCTTTATTGGAGTTGGTAGTCACAGGAGCTACTACTCAGATTTCCTCATCCAGGAGTTTTATATGGACATCCAATTGGATATCAGCGCAGAGATGGAGAGGGAAATCAAGGGTATACTTGACAACAACTCAGATGCAGCACCTTAGAGACAGATCGCTAGCAGTATATACAATATAGTTCACAATTTGTTTTGGCGGGGGTAATAGACCTTACCGCAACTTCTTTTCATCCAAAGCAAATTCACACATCCAAATATTCAGCGGGAGACTTTACATGAAGCTTGTCATCCACAGCAAAAATATTGAAATCACCGATGCAATTCGTGAGTATGTACATCAAAAGATTGAAAAAGCAGTTAGTCACTTTCAGAACATTACCAATGAAGTGGATGTGCATCTGAGCGTAGCCCGTAATCCGCGAATTAATCCTAGACAAGCGGCTGAAGTAACTATTTATGCTAATGGTAGCGTTATTCGTGCCGAGGAAAACAGCGAAAACCTCTATGCCAGCATTGATTTAGTTGCAGATAAAATTGCCCGTCAACTGCGAAAATACAAAGAACGCCGTCAAGATCAGAAAACTAATGCTCAACTAACAGAAGTAGTTGTTGCAGAGTCGATAATAACAGATTTAATTGGCGATCGCACTCCCGAACTACCTAACGAAGTTGTCCGCACAAAATATTTTTCTATGCCACCGATGACCCTTGCAGAAGCCTTAGAACAACTGCAACTTGTAGGACACGACTTTTATATGTTTCGCAATGCTGAAACTGGCGAGATTAATGTAATTTACGAACGCAACCACGGCGGTTATGGCGTGATTCATCCCCGCAATAATAATGGTCATACCAACGGCAAGAATGGCAAGTCAGCCTACGCTAACATTGATATGCAGGAAAAATCGCACTCGAATAAAGTCTAATTAAAACGCATAGGAATGCAAAGAGTATTCTTTGCGTTCCTCTGCGTTTAAAAACTTTTTATTTAGCCGCAAGCTGTTGCAAAGTTTTCAGCGCTTCCTCAACGTGACCTTTAAAGTTAAACATTGAATCAAAAACGTATTGCACAACTCCCTGTTGGTCAATGACATAAGTAACGCGACCGGGGAACAAGCCAAAGGCTGCTGTTGCACCATATAGCTTCCGCACTTGGTCGCCTTTGTCAGTTAACAGAGTAAAAGGTAGATTGTATTTCGCAGCAAATTTCTGGTGAGATTCGCTGGAGTCAGCGCTCACGCCGAGAACTTCAGCGCCAGCGCTTTTAAACACTTCATACTGATCGCGAAAGGCGCAAGATTCAGCCGTACATCCGGGTGTGTCGTCCTTGGGATAAAAATATAGGACAACGGCTTTTTGTCCGCGAAAATCTTGGAGGCTAACTGTTGAACCGTTTTGGGCAGGTAGAGTGAAATTAGGAGCGGTATCTCCAACTTTGATTGGCATAGTTATTAAAAAATCTAGAATTTGTGTGCTTTAAATAACTATTTATCATAATTCAAAAAATTTTATCACTTAATAACAAATTATTTCCTTTAATTCTATATTCAAAGTTTATTTATTTTTACGGTCTAAGTATATCTTGAAACCCAATCCACTGCCAAATCCGCCGCCAAATATGATAAGTATTTTTAGAATATCCTGATAAACAGCCACATCTTTATTAACCAGAAAAACCGTTAAAAACACGAAAAGAGCCACAAAAATACAAATAGCGACTAAATTATACTTTCTTGCTTCTTGTACGTCTATAAATGCTCTTTCACTATCTTTTTCTACGCTTTCAAGTATTTTTGTTATGTGCTGTTGATTAATTTTATCTAGAATTGGTGAAATAGACGATTCCGAGAAGCGACCCATAGAAAGAAAAGTTCTTATTTCCTTCTTGATTTCTGGCGGAAGATTTAAATTGTTTAATTCTTCAGGGAGTTTTTCTATATATCTACTTTCACTATCTTGCTCATCTTTTGTTTGCTCAAACTCTTTAGTTGATTCATTTTCTTGATTAGACATAATGATATAAACTTCAAAAATTGAGAGCTAGCTGGCTTTTAATATAGACCTTTACTTCGTAGTAATATATTTTTCCATAGCAGAGGAAAGTTTCGATTCCCAAAAATTTTTAATTTTCTGCTCAAAAGCATCTTGAAATCTGGCTTCTACCTCATTTTCAATAAAAATAGAGCAAGCATAACGAACTAAAGCTTCAAATGCTTCATCACTAATTTCTCCATTCATATTCAAATACGAGAAAAAAGATAATATGCTTTTAAGCCTTACTAGATTTGAGGCTGGAAAATCAACATTAGTCAATTCCACACCTTTGCTTGATGCTGAATTTGATATTACCCTAAATTTTTTGTCTTTTAAAAACACAGGAAAACTTTCCAAATTCATCTTTTGTCAAGATTATCAAAACTATTTTTAAATATATGTTAAATTTTAACCATAAGTCTAAAAACTTTACCCTTAATTTAAATTATACAATATTTATTCAATAATACAAATGTATTAAAAAGAGCTAAGTTTGAAGGAACAGGGTCATAACTAACCAATTTTACCTTGTATCCAAGTATATAATTTTGCTTGATTACCTACATCAGGCGGGGTAGCTTAGATACTCATCTAACAGAAAATTCCGCTTATGCGCCTGACTTCACTCGATGTTTTTCGCGGTATTACGATCGCTGCTATGATTCTTGTCAATATGGCGGGAGTCCCAGGTGATGTATATCCTCCGTTAGCCCACGCCCATTGGCACGGTTGCACACCAACTGACTTGGTATTCCCCTTTTTTCTCTTCATTGTTGGTGTAGCGATGACTTTCTCACTGTCAAGATACACCGAAGGCAAGAAACCAACCTCAGCAGTTTACTGGCGAATTTTACGCCGCGCCGCCATTCTCTTTGCCTTGGGATTGCTACTAAATGGCTTCTGGAATCAGGGTGTTTGGACTTTTGACTTGAGTAGCATCCGCATTATGGGGGTGTTACAGCGCATCAGTCTTACCTACCTGCTGGCTTCCTTGGCAGTTCTCAACCTACCGCGTAAAGGTCAATGGATACTAGCAGCAGTGCTACTCATCGGCTACTGGCTAACGATGATGTATGCAGTAATGCCCAATTATGGTGCAGGAATTCTGACGCGGGAAGGTAATTTTGCCGCTTATATTGACCGCCTAATTATTCCTAAAGCACATCTATATAAAGGTGATGATTTCAACTTTATGGGTGATCCAGAGGGACTGTTTAGTACTATTCCCGCGATCGCAAACGTCCTCGCTGGCTACTTCACTGGACAATGGATACGCAGTCAACCTGTACAGTCACGCACAAGTATAGGTTTAACGTTATTTGGAGTCGGTTGCTTAATTATCGGTTGGGCGTGGGGGTGGACATTCCCCATTAACAAAAAGCTGTGGACAAGTTCTTATGTAGTTTTTACTAGCGGTTGGGCGTTACTGTTGTTAGCAGCTTGTTACGAACTCATCGAAGTCCGGCTGATGCGTCGCTGGAGTAAACCTTTTGAAATCATGGGTTTAAATGCGATCGCTCTTTTCGTTGCATCCGTTTTATTGATTAAAATCTTAGTTAAAACTACTATCGGCACAGGAGAAAACGCTAACAGCACCTACAATTGGATCTACCAGAATTTTTTTGTATCTTGGGCGGGGGCGTTGAATGGTTCTCTGTTGTTTGCCCTAGTTACCGTGTTATTGTGGTGGGCTGTTGGTGTTCTGATGTATCGGCAACGCTGGTTTCTCAAAGTATAAACAGTGTTGCCTAAATTACAATAGGTATTAAGTGATAGATTTTTAATACTTTAGGAACAAAGGCGATGGCAACGCTACCATATTATTGGTGCGTTAATCTATACTTTCTTTCGAGAACCTACTAAAGTTCTGATGTCTTCTAATTGACTTAATTAATCCATAGAAACAATTGTGAGGTAATGAATGCGTTGCATTGGATTTTGGGTATTTTTGCCCGTTACCGTGATATTCGGCTGCTCAGAGCAAGTGTTTCAATCTAGCCCATCTATAGCAAACTCTACCCCATCTTTAGTTCAACCAGCCAGTCCAATTTTGTTAGCAAAGGCGAGTTATCTTTCACCGTTGGAACAACAGGTAATTGTTGAAACAAATAAAGTACGAACAAATCCCAAGTCATACCTTCCGATTATAGAAAACTATAGAAAGCGCTTTGAAGGGAGCCGAGTCAAAATTTCTAATAATAGCTATTTGATAACTCAAGAAGGAGTAAAAGCAGTTGATGAGGCGATCGCATTTCTGAAATCTGCTCGTCCTGTGGGAGCGTTGAGTGCATCCAAAGGGATGTCTTTAGGAGCAAAAGATCACGTGAAAGATCAAGGCTCAAAAGGTGCTACAGGTCATGATGGTAGCGATGGTAGCAACCCCTTTACTCGCATCAACCGCTATGGTAAATGGCAAATAACCGCAGCTGAAAATATTAGTTATGGCCCAAACACCGCCCAAGATATCGTCATGCAGTTAATTATTGATGATGGTGTGCGCGATCGCGGTCATAGAACAAATATCTTTAACGGCGCTTTTAAAGTGTCTGGTGTTGCTTATGGAACTCACAAATCATATAGAACCATCTGCGTGATTAATTATGCGGGTGGATATAAAGAAAAATAGCTTTAGGGAGTGAGAAATGCTTTTTTCAATCTTAAATTAACTGCGGCTCTACTTGTAATTGCACATCCTTGTGGGTTCGGTTTGTCGTTAAATATCGCATCGCCAAAGCTTGATTGTCATGTCTCGACTACCGCTAACTAAAGTTTTGCCGTCAGGACTAAAGGTAACAGAGTTAACCCAATCTGAATGGTTATCCAAAGTGTAAAGATTTTGTCCCGTGTTAACATCCCATAGCTTCACAGTATGATCTGCACTACCACTAGCAAGATGCTCACCATTAGGGCTAAAAGCGATCGAACAAACATAGCTGCAATGTCCGGCAAGAGTGTTAATTAGCTTACCTGTACTACTGTCCCAAAGCTTGATAGTTTGGTCATAACTGCCACTAGCTAAAATTTGCCCATCAGGGCTAATAGCAACACACATCACCCAACCTGAATGCCCGTTGATCGTTTGCAGCAGTTTTCTACTCTTCAAATTCCACAGCTTAATCGTATTGTCTGCACCCCCACTAACAAAAATCTGCTGCTTTGGGCAAATAGCAAGGGAATAAACCAAACAAGAATGACCTTTGAGGACTTGCAGTAATTGTCCCATCTTTATATGGGAAACCTTTATAGTAGTGTCTGTACCCCCACTCAGGATAGTCTGACCATCTGGACTAATGATTACAGAAAAAACTGGGGTTGAATGTACTTTAAGCGTGTTGAGTAATTTCCCTGTAGACACTTGCCAAATCATCATACTACTGTCATCACTGCCACTAACCAGAGTTTGGCTATCTGGGCTAAAGGCAAGGCATCTTACCCATTTTGTATGTCCAGTGAAAGTATGTAGTAATTTACCTGTGTCGAGATGCCAAAGCTTGATAGTATTATTACTACTTCCACTAGCCAGTGTTTGCCCATCTGGACTGATTGCAGTTGTAAAAACCAAGTTTATATGAGTCAGGGTGTGTACACATTTCCACGGTGAAGGTTGAGATTGTGATTCAGGTGGAGGTGGTGATGTAGGTTTGGGTGGTGGCGGTGGCGGTGTTGCTGGCTTTGGTGATTCTGATCTAGGTTTGGGTGGTGGCGATGGCGGGGTTGCTGGCTTTGGCGGTGGCGATACAGGTTTGGGCGGTGCTTTTTTCTGTTTTAATTCCAGTTCTATGGAATTTTTAAAATCTGACCTGGCTCTATTTTCATATCCTAGTTTCGAGCAAGCAAGCCCTCGATATTTATAAGCTTCAAAGTAGTTAGGGTTAAGACGAATTGCTTTGCTAAAGTCTTCAATTGCTTCAGTATATTTTCCTCTTTGAGCTTTATCCAAGCCCAGTTTGTAGAAACTTTCAGCATTGGATGGAGTAAAATCAATATTGGTCGAAGTGGAAGCAGATTGATTTGTCTCACTTGGTTGATAAGATTTTAACGTTGCATAAGCTTGATTAATTTCTTTGATTTTTTCTTCTGCTTCTAGCTTTTGCTGCGGTTCGAGAAAACAATCTGGATGCCAAGTTTTAGCCATCTGGCGATAAGCTTGCTTGACTTCCTCAAGAGATACACCTGGTTTCAACCCAAGAATATCGCAAACATAATTTATATCAAAGCGATCGCTCATACTAGGAATACTAAGAAATCAGTAGCAGATTTAACTATACTTAGTATTCCCAATTGCAAGTATTATCTAACTCAAGGTATGATGTCGCCGTCGGAAGCGTATTATCTCCAACGCCGATTTAGCCGCAGTAAACTTTTTATCCTCTGACAAAATCTTTTTACCAGAGGTCTAGGCTTTGATACAGGTCTGGGCGATCGCCATCTACGTGCAGCCCCCGGATTTCTTAACTCTTGTTCTATTTGTGCCGCTTTATTTAAATCGGAAGTGGCTCTATATTCGTATCCCAGTTGAGAGCAAATCAGCCCACGATATTTATATGCGTCAATATAGTAAGGATTCAGACGAATCGCACGGGTAAAATCTGCGATCGCATCTTCATATCTTCCTTGTGTAGCATTTTCTACTCCCCAAGTATAGAAAGTTTCTGCATCCCAACGATTGACAGATGTTTTTGGGGGATTTGTAGGCGAAGATGAAGATGGATTTTCAGGAGTGGGAGGCTCGGATGGACTTTCGGATTTGAGATAGTTGTAAGCTGCGTTGATTTCCTTAATTTTTTCTTCAGCTTCCTGCTTTTGCTTTTGATCAAAAAAGCGATCGGGATGCCAAATTTTCACCAGTTGACGGTAAGCTCGCTTCACTTGTGCTTGTGATGCACCGGGTTTCAGCCCAAGAATTTCATAAGCATGATTGATATCGAGGTCATCGCGCATACTGAAAAAATCGGTAATTATATAAAACTATGTTAACTATTCCTCTCCAATCAACTCAAACGCCCCATTCTGGTTATCACTGGGATGGTAGTAGTCGCCGCTTCTTTGAAGGCTGGTATTACCGCGTCACTTTGCCGGAAATTGGGCAGACATTTGCCTTCATGTACTCCATCGAAGACCCCATTGGTAATCAACCCTACAGTGGTGGTGCAGCCCAAATCCTCGGACCAGATGATGAGTATTTATGCCGGACTTTTCCGAATGTGAATAAGTTTTGGGGTAGTCGGAATCTTCTCGGTTTAGGTCATTGGGGTAAGACTGATTTGCAAGTTTCTCCCCTATATCTTATGCCAGCAGAGTTTGAGCATCATGTTCAAGAAGGATATCAAGCCACAGCTACTTTAAATCAGGGAGTGATTTGCGATGGCTCCGCCAACGCCAAGGGCGAACGCGCCACTAATAATTATTGCCGTTGGCAGTATGAAATTAAACCAGTATACGGTTGGGGCAATCAAAACAGCATTCAGCAATCAACCGCAGGTTGGCTGTCATTCTTGCCGATTTTTGAACCCGGATGGCAAATATTGATGGCTCACGGTCTAGCTAGCGGTAAAATTGACTGGAATGGCAAAATCTATGAATTCACCAACGCTCCAGCCTACGGAGAGAAAAATTGGGGTGGTGCTTTTCCAGAAAAATGGTTTTGGATAAATTGTAATTCCTTCAACGGCGAACCCGACTTGGCATTAACTGCTGGCGGTGGACGGCGGGGTGTGCTGTGGTGGATGGAATCTGTAGCGATGATTGGCTTGCACTATCAAGGCAAGTTTTATGAATTCGCTCCCTGGAATTCCCAAGTAGATTGGGAAATTCAGCCTTGGGGCAGATGGCAAATGTTAGCTCGTAACTCCAACTACGAAATTGAATTGATAGGAACCACCCATCTACCTGGTACACCTCTACGTGCCCCCACAGCGGATGGTTTAAGATTTTGTTGCCGGGACACCATGCAAGGAAAGCTAGATTTAGAGTTGCGAGAACTGAATGGAAGAAAACCTAAAATAATCTTGAAAGCCGAGAGTCTTCTTTGTGGTTTAGAAGTAGGCGGCGGGCCTTGGGATAATTGTTGGCAATCTCGCTAAAAATACTGCTACAATTATATATGCTTCGCAGTTGGGGTTGTAGCTCAGTTGGATAGAGCGGACGCCTCCTAAGCGTCAGGTCGTGCGTTCGAGCCGCACCAGTCCCGTTGTTTTCAGGCAATTAAAAAGGCTTGCTCAGAATGGCTCTATTTCCTCCTTTTTAAGGGGGACTAAGGGGGATCTTTAAGGACTATGCACCTTAACCGAACTGTATTACTCTAACCCCTTCTCCTAACTTGGGAAAAGGGGAACTGGAAAATTTGCTCCCTCTTCCCATTTCGGGCTATCCATTAGTCACGTCTTTTTTATTTCCTCTTGCTTAATCTTTTGTAATCCAAAAAGCTCATTGATTTATTTACAATTCTTGATTTTTGAATTTGACTTTTAGGATATAAAGAGTTTGATTGAGGAGTAAAGCTAACCAATTTATTTACAGTTCTTGACTTTTAATTTCTTAGGTAAAGTTTATTGTATTTTGAAATGGATAGCTTCTATCGACTGTTAATCTGTTAATTAAGGCAAGCAATGTTTGAGCTTTATAGCTTTATATAAAATAATCTATCTCAACTGCTTAACAAAGCTTAAAATTTGCCAAATTAGCGTTTATTTCATAGCAATTATTTTCTTAGGAATCTCTGAGAGATTATATTCACTAAGTACACAACTTCCACAAACCGAATTCCCAACCCCGATGATGAATCATTACTCACTTCAATGGATTGAGATATGGTGCCAAGAAAATGGCTGGACAGATTTGTTTGTCGAGCGGCGTAACAACTACTGGGCTTTTCCTCCGGGTGGGGTAATGCCGGAACCAATCCCAGTTCATGTTCTCAGATTGATTAAAGCCGAAAAGGGATTAACTTTTGAAGAACGATTATGGTCGGTGTCAGCAGTGATTGGTACAATCCTAGCTGTTCTTTTTACCTTTTGGTTTCAGTCTCCAATGCCATTAGTTTTGGCTTTCGCTTTTAACGCGGTTACAGTGGCTCAATTTGAACTTGAGGATGCCTAAATTCTTCTTTTGGGCTTTTTGCTATTACGTGATGTACACCCGTAGGGGCACGGCATGCCGTGCCCCTACACCTTGGGATATAACGTTGTACCGCATCTGAATGGGAATCGCTATATCTGCTACTTTTAGGAAGAGCAGTTTTTAATTTACTCGCTAAAAAAAACTGGGATACTCCTGCTCATAGTTTCCATTCTTCAACTTAAAGCGTCTTCTTCAAAGGCTAGCTATTTTTTTGTATAGTTTCTCACCCTTGACTATCTCTTCATAGTATTGTTCATAGGGAGTGAACCTGAGCAATTCTTGTCGTCCTAAACCCAAGATGCCAAAGGTGCAGAGACTATTATAAAAGAGTTCATGTACCCGCTTTTGAAGTACCTGATTGAAATATATGAGGACGTTACGACAAAGGATGACATTAAACTCATTAAAAGAACTGTCAGTTGCTAAATTATGCTGGGCAAAGACAACATTTTCTCTTAGGGATGCTCGAAAAATAGCATTGTCATAAGCCGCTGTATAATATTCAGAAAATGACTTTTTGCCACCTGCTTTCAGGTAAAGCTGAGTATATTCCTGCATCAGTTTTAGGGAGAAAATACCACTTTTGGCATTTTGTAATACTTTCTCAGCTAACCCTTCTGAATTTATGAAGCCTTGAATTCGACGCTTGAGTGAGGAAAGAGCATAATTGCGGAAGTCATAACCGTAGTACTGATACACTCCTTCTAATAGCAGATGTATTTCGATATCCTCCAAGGTAGGTTTAAGCAAAGTCATAATAATTTATAATTAATAATTGTTAATTCATAATTATTACCCCAGGCATGAATGGGCTTTTTGGAATAACAATGCTGGACTTTTGGTCATTTCCATAAATAAATCAGTTTAACCAACTGACTGTTACTCCTAGAACAGCGATCGCTATTATTGAAATCCCAGCTAGCCATCTAACTTGGTAGCGCAGATTTTTAATCTCTTGGCTCAAAGTTTCTGTTTGTGTTAAAGGATATGGTTTAATTTCTGTAACTTCAATAACTACCTCTTGGGGCTGATTTTGGGGATTTCCAAAAGTGACCTTTGAGTGTAGCCAATTAGTAATCAGTTGGGGACAGTTTTTCTTAAACCAATTCCAGGCGAAGGCTCTAAAAACTGGTTTGGACATTCTGGCAATTAATTTCATCACCCTATTAAAGGGTTGCAAGCGAATCTTTTGGTTGATCAGGTTGACTGAACCAACATCGTAAAGACAATCCAGGATTAGTTTGACAGTAGCTTCTTCACTGTTAAACAAGTTTTGCAGTAATAACCGAATATCACGCATCCGCTCTGCTTCAATATATTTTTCTGCCAGCGTTTCTGGAGGACTTACGGTTGTATTTAGAGTGTTTTGTCTTACTATTGTCATATTCCTAACATAGCAGCCATCATAATGTAAGTACTAGTATCCGCCGAGAGAAAGGAATTTTATCTCAAGAGATAACCTGACTATTTTATTACTGAAGTTAATTTTCTGTCATTGTTATTGTTTCTACATTCTTTCACCACTCCCTACTTCCTTACCGATACAACCAAACCCGGAGCAATGAAAGCAGTTGCTCGGTATCTACAGGTTTGGTGATGTAGTCAGAAGCTCCAACTTCGATGCACTTTTCCCGATCGCCTGGCATGGCTTTGGCAGTTAAAGCAATAATTGGTAGTGAGCGAAACTCTTGTTGGAGAAGGATGGCGCGGGTGGTTTCATAACCATCCATTTCCGGCATCATTATATCCATCAAAACTATGTTAATGTCAGGATTAGCTTGCAGCTGGTCTATGCCATCTCTGCCATTTTCGGCAAACAGCACTTGCCTAGAATGAAATACCCCTGTATTTATACGAGTGCAAAATTTATAGGAAAAGCAATATGCTTCTCCTATAAATTTTAAGGAATGTGTATAATTAAGATATATGGCAAAACTTCTGCCAATTAACTTTGACGTTTAATTAGAAGTAAAGATTAGTATTCATAACATGGCGATCGCTTCTATTTGTATTAATTGTCAGTTGGCTATAAACACGAAAATGTTGAATTTTGTTACTCTCTAAAATCGCTCTCGCACCTGCAATGTAAATATCAGTGCCATTTAATACTACAACATAATTGCCAAGCTTCACTTGGTCTTCATAATGTCTAGCCAGCTACTCAGGAATTCCTAAACCTAGTAACACCACGGCCAATGTATCTGCGGTAACAGCGATCGCACTGCCTGATAAAATAGTAGCGATCGCTGTTGCTTCTAGTTCAGCCACCGTGACTGGATTGATATCAGCAATCGTCAACACGCCTAGACTAACTAATAAGCTAGTAAGACCACCTAAAGCACCTTGATGTGATGTATTGCTAGTTGGCTTTTTAACTTCCACACTAGCAATGTCACCCTGTTCTTTTACATTCCGTGCAATCACAGAAACTTTGTGCATTGTAAAATCAGTAGCTTTTAGTTGCTGAAGCGCCAATTCCGCGTCTAAATGTTTAGCAAAAATATCTAGAAACCTTCGTTCTTTTTCTAACGTCATTTTACTGTTTCTAGTCACTAGAAATGATTCCCCAAAGTGTTAACCAAACTCAGGAAATTACACAGCGCGACGAGTTAGCAAACCCCAAAGGAAAATCAATAGCATGGCACCAAGAACGGCAAATAGAATGCTTCCAAGTGAGAAAGCACCTGCGGACGCTGCTGCTGCTGAACCACTTCCTAACAAAGTTTGACCTAGATAACCACCTACTACGGCTCCGAGAATCCCTAATACAATGGTCGAGAGAATACCGCCACCTTGGGTTCCTGGATAAAATAACTTAGCTAACGCACCTGCAATTAAACCCAAAACCAACCAAGCTATTATGTTACCCATAAGAATTCTCCTTTTGTGAAAACGTTGTTTGTTTGCTTCTGACTATATTTATAGTAATATTTGTCTGTAAAATTTCTGATCTATCTGAAGAACTAATATTAAAAATCTTTAGATATGATTTTAATGTTCACAACGCAATGAAGAGGGTTTCCTTCTTAGAGGATGTTTGAAAAGTGATTGTCTGTGATCTTAGGCACTTACTGATCCCCCCTAGCCCCCCTTAAAAAAGGGGGAACAGGAATCAAAGTCCCCCTTTTTTATGGGGGTTTAAGGGGATCTACGACGATTTTGGTTTTTTAGAAGAGTTGTGTGTACACCGTAGCCCCCGCCGCAGGATGCGCGTAGCGCTGTAGAGGAGCAACTTTGTTCTTAGACCCGCCACTAATTGTAGAGCGCTAAATTGAAGATTTAGCGGGGGTCTTAAACCCATTTATTCATCTACCAGTCAACACAGAATTCATTCTGTTAGCGATAGCGGGGCGTTTAGCCCATTCTGACTCCTGAATTCTGATTTGATAAAATTTTACAGACAAGAAGTTAATATTGACTCAATAGTAAAAACCCTGTCTGCAATAACCCGATGACCAAACCCAAAACACCGCCTAAAGTTACGATCGCTTGCAATTCATTTTTGACAATTCCCTCTATTGCAGCTTCTAAATCAGCAGCTGAAGTTGATTTTACACGGTCAACGATGACTTGATCTATCGACAAAATTGGAATCACCTGCGCCACAATTGCTTCTAAATCTTTTTCTAAATACTTCTCTAAAATTAGAGCCAACTCTTGACTCATAACTTCTAAAGAAGTACTTACAACAGGTGAACTACTAAGACGATTCAGCAGCACTACAGCAATATTTTCCCAATCAACAGAATCAGTTAATCCTTGTAAAAAATCGCTGCCACTATTTTGCAGGTAATGGCGGACACTTTCACGGGTGGTTTTTCGGAGTTGGCGCACCGTCCCAATTGGCAAGTTTTGTAATGATAAATTTTGCAGTAATTTCCGAATGCGATCGCGTATTTGCAAATCTTGAGTCAATTCCTGCAAGCGAGAATTGGCAACCTCTTTTTCATCCAAACAAAAAGTCCGTAGCCGTGTGAGAGTATTACGTAAACCAAATAAATTTGCTACTACCCAATAAGTACCACTACTTTTTTCTCGAAAGCCTTCATCAATAATTTGAATTGTGCGATCGGTCAAAAAATCAACTATCGTCTGGCGCAGCAAATCAGGCGGTAAAACTACTTGCAATAACCAATCAGCAAGCCGCGTGGCTTGTTCTTCACTCAGTTGAAATTCCAGCAATATCTGGTCAAAAATTTGATTTATCTGCGCTTCTAAAAAATCTTCACGTCGCGCCAAAACTTTGAGTAATCGTGGTAATGATTCCCCTAGTAAATCCCGCAAAATTCCCGCTACAATTTTGGCACTTTTTTGGTTTTTATCTGTTTTGATTTGTTCGATAGCCAGCCGTAACAACCAGATAATTGCTGCTTGTACCCGTTCTGTTTGCAACAGGCGCTTTGCCAGATTTTGCAATTCTTGCGGTGTCAGCAGCGACCCCATGATTGTATCGGAAATGTTCAGAGCCAGACGTTCCTGGTTGCGGGGAATCAATCCAGGGGTGAAAGGTACTCTTCGTCCAGCGATATAAATTGCTCGGTAAGGACGGAACAACATTTTTATGGCTATATCATTTGTGAAATAACCAATAATTCCACCCAGTACCGGGGGAGACACATAAAGCCAAAGATGAGACCAGTCCACAGGGAAGAATTAAAAAAGTTAGGAGTTTAGAGTGAGGAGTTAAGAATGATAAATTTTAAATGAGAATTTATCACTACTGATAATTCATAACTTCTAACTCATCACTCATTTTTCTTGACTACCAGCACTCCCATCATATCGCTCGCAATGGGGTAGTGGGTAGCAATAGCAAAACCAACTTGACGGGCTAAATCTATTTGCTCTTTCCCAATGGGAAAACGGTCTAAGCTGGGACTGATGTAAGCATATTCTTCTTTTAACCCTAAATGATTGGCAACTGGCACTACAAAACCGTCCAGATACCACTGTTGAAAGGCACGTAGCGCAGGATTACTCGGTCGATGAAAGTCTAAAATTGCGGCTTTAGCGCCTGGCTTGAGGACACGATATAACTCTTGGAGACTGAGGGGAATATCTTTAACATTTCTTAAACCATAGCCCATTGTTGCGGCGTCAAATTGGTTGTCATCAAAGGGTAAATTTAGCACGTCGGCTTCTACCCAGTTGATAACAGGTTGGGGGTACTGCCTTTGGGAGCGTTCTCTAGCAGTTTTTAGCAGGTTTGGGGCAAAGTCCACTCCATACACCTGTCCTGTTGTTCCCAGATGCCGTGCCAAACGCAGGGCTAAATCGCCACTACCGCAACACAAATCTAATGCAGTATCTCCCGGTTTAGCTGCACTCCATTTCACTGCCATTTCTTTCCAGATTCGATGCTGTCCCAAACTCAACCAATCATTTAACTGGTCATAGACTGGAGCAATGCGGTTAAAAATGGACTGAATTTCGTTAGTCATTGGTCATTGAGCAGAGGGCATTAGTCATTGGTTTTTGACAACGGACAAATGACTAATGACAACTATACAATGGTTTAATGGCAGCCACTACTCGTAAGAGCGATCGCTACCAGTTGCGCTGACAAATCAATTAGCTTTAATTCATCTTCTCGCAAAGTACACGGTTGTTTCCACTGTAGCGACAATACTCCCAACAGTTTATTTCGGTAGCTAATTGGGATAACTAAATGTGCTTGCACGCCAGTTTTTTGGTAGTGAATAGCATCATTTAAGTTAGCGTCTTTAGGTATATTCAAGGAAGTTTGGATTTCCCCTGTGGCGATCGCCTCTGTTGTTAATGGGTCTTGAGAGAGCCAGTTTTCTATTGCACCTGCATCGCTGTAAGTTCCTTGAGTCGCAACTAAAGTATTTCCATCTGTAAGTTGCAGAATACAACCTTCCACAGCAAAAGTCTCACCAACGGCTCTAGCAATTGGGGCGAGGGTTGCCTCTAAGCTAGAAGCTGCTTGAGTTATCTGTACCAAAACACTCACCAATGCCATTTGAACATGAGCCCGGCGTAACTCTTCTGTACGTTGCTTGAGTAAGTCGTAGGTTTCTGCTGCTCTTTGTACCACTGCCTTGAGCTCCCCTGGGTCCCAAGGCTTAGTGATATATTTATAGACTTGCCCAGCGTTAATCGCCTCTACCAAGTCTTCAATATCAGTAAATCCAGTCAGAATTATCCTTACCGTGTCGGGAAACTGAAATACAGTCTTGCTGAGGAACTCAGTTCCTTTCATTTCTGGCATCCGTTGATCGGAGATAATCACCGCTACCTCTCCTTCTGCTGCCAAAACTTGTAGGGCGTGAACTCCACTATCAGCTTTCAAAACATTAAAGTCGCGTCTAAAGGTGCGATAAAGCAGATCGAGATTATCTGGCTCATCGTCAACTACTAGGATTTTGAGCTTTTTTGGTCGTTCTAGAGTCATCATTTGATATTGGACTTGACTATTTTCAAGACTGGGATTATCCATAAGATATTTCCTTTAAATATTCACTATCTTGTTATATTCCATACCCAGTTTAGTTGACGAATAGCTCAAGTGTATTAGGGATTTTTACGGTCTTATTTCACACTTTTAAACACATTTCATCTAAAAACACGGAGGAAATTTTATTGCCCAAATATCTTGTCCCACCCGCTTACACAAGCTTTTGATTCTCGACGCTGTGCTAGAAACCTCAACCTTATGGGCTTTCACCTTGAAAATTTGTAATCCAGTCCAAAAGTCCGGGTCTTTTTTGTCAATTAAAGGGGTAATTATCCCTTTTTCCGATAGGGCAGATTTGAAGCTGAAGCTTAAAGCTTATAGCCGTGGGTTGCTTACAGATTAGAATAAGACTTGCTCATGAGGTGTTAATCAACCTCTCAAGTTAAAACTTGTACTCCGATTATGAATGATCTACCACCCAACGCTCAGAATCCCGAAGAAAATGCTACCAACGATGCAGCACAAGAATTACTGCGAAAGCTGAGGCAAAAACAAGGCAACTGGGTGGAATGGGGAATAGCGATCGCCTCGTTGCTAAAGTCCGGTTACAATCCCCAAGAAATTTTTGAGGCGACTGGATTTGAGCCAATTCAACAAAATCAGGTGGTTGTTGGTTCTCAAGTTTACAATTCTTTGGAAAACTCTGGAGTATCGGCAGCCACGCGATCGCACTATGCTACACGCGGCAGTGATGTGTTGTACGAGCTGCGTTTGCTCACCCAAGAAGAACGTGCCGCCACTGCTGAACTGATCTTCGTTCAGAAACTCGACGCTGATGAGGCGCGGGATGTGGCAAAAGTAATTAAAGAGTTTTCCTATTTTCGCATTTTGCCAGAAGGGTTTTCTGCCCATCCTGGAGATGCCGTTGCTCACCAAGTTTGGAAACTGGCCCGCCAAAACAGTGATTTACAACAGCGATCTCGCCTAATTGCCAAAGGTTTACGCTTTGCTCACACCCCAGCAGCAAGGCAAAAAATCGAACAGTTACTAACTGATTTTACTACAGTTCCCCAGCGTCCGGCTCCAATTTTACCCTTTTACCGCCTGGAATCTGAAGAACAATTACCCCGAATCGTCCCCGTAGTAGGCGAGTTGCCATTGTCACCGCAAGACTTGCAAGCTGTACCCATTGTGACCGAAATTGAACCATTTCGGATGGTTAAGTTTTCTGGAGAACAAGCTTGGGTGCCATTACCAGGTTGGCAAGTGCTGCTGGCGGCAGAAGATCCAGTAGTAATTTTAGCGAGTAGCGATCGCTTTCCCATCCAAAACCAAAGCCGAATAGAACTCGTCGTCGTAGTGGTAGATCGTGCCCAACGACAATGGGATGCCTCCAGCTACTTTGTTGTTGAAAAGGGCGGTGAATTAGATTTTCAGTGGTTTGAAACTGAGCCAGAAATTCCCCTATTAGGACAAATTATGATCATTGTGCGTCCTAAGAAAATTCTGGATGAAGAATTAACTAAAGATTCCTGGCAGATTGACGAATAAATTCAATTTTAGATAGGATTAACGCCGTAATATGCTCTACCACTGTTCATTTAAGAATAATTATCGGTTGGGTTGAACGAACGCAAACAGCGTCTCGTAAGGAAGTTAAACCCAACAAAGGCTTGAAAACGTTGGGTTTAACTTCCTCAACCAACCTACATGATTTAATTTTTTTTAACGGATCGCGGAAGTCCCCATCAGCAAGGTACTCCTAAGATGGGGATTGTGAGCGGGGGATATAGTATTTAAAATATAAAATTTGATATGTCAGAGTCTAAATTTACTGCTCCTGTGGCTCAAGAATCACTCAACTCAGAATTTTCTGATCGATCGCCTATTCTTTCTTTGCGGGAGAAAATCCTCGCAATCCGCAATGGTCTACGCCCTGGACAACAGCAAATGGCTGACTGGCAATCTGGCCCTTTGGCGATTTCTGCCGTTCCTGGTGCAGGTAAATCTACTGGGATGGCGGCGGCGGCGGCGATCGCGATCGCACGTCAGTATGAGCGTTCATCCTCCCGCCGTCACTTGGTAGTCGTTACCTTTACTCGCTCCGCTGCTGCCAATATTAAAGCGAAGATTCGCAAAGACTTAAAGAAATTATCTCTACCTCAAACGGGATTTTTTGTTTATACCCTACACGGTTTAGCATTGAATATTGCCAGTCGCCATCCTGATTTGTCGGGTTTGCAGTTAGAAAATATCACATTAATTACACCAACTCAAAGTCATCGCTTTATTAGAACTGCTGTAGAACAATGGATTGCGAATAATCCAGAACGTTATTTGCGGTTATTAGAAGGTCATCAATTTGACGGGGAAGAAACAGAAAGGTTACGTCGTCAATCGGTGCTGCGAACAGAAGTATTACCGGAATTGGCTAATACGGTAATTCATGAAGCAAAAAGTTCTGGGATATCGCCAGAAAAGTTACGGGAGTGGAGTAAACAAACCACAGACGAATATGCAATTTTGAGCGTAGCGGCAGGGTTATATGAGCAATATCAAAACTTAATGCGATCGCGTGACTTCATCGACTACGACGATATGATTTTAGCCGCACTGCGCGTTTTAGAAAATGACAGCGCTCGTCGCTACGAGCAAAATCAAGTTTTCGCCGTCTTTGAAGATGAAGCCCAAGATTCTAGCCCATTACAGACGCAGCTTTTAGAAATTTTGGCAAGTGATGGGGGAGATAACTCTTGTACAGACGCGATGAATCGCGTCTCTACGCACTCCTCACTCAACCTAGTCCGAGTTGGCGACCCCAACCAAGCAATTAACTCCACTTTTACCCCAGCTGACCCGATTTATTTTCGGCAATTTTGCGAAGAGTGCGATCGCATCAAGCGATTGGCAACGATGGATCAAGCCGGTCGCAGTACCAGAATAATTATTGAAGCTGCTAACTTTGCCCTCAAATGGATCAATAATCAACAGTCAGCAAAAACGAATAACGGACAACAGACTACTTACAAACCACAATTGCCATTTCGCTTGCAGACAATTCGCCCTGTTGAAGTTGGTGATCCGCAAAGTAACGCCAACCCAGCACCGATGGGACGAGGACTAGAACTTTATACCCCGCGTGATATTCATCACACTGTTGAATTGTTGTCTCAAAGAGTGATTGAGTTATTTGGCGAAGACCCAACACAAAATAGCGCAGCGATTTTAGTCCGAGAAAACCGCCAAGGACGATGGTTAGCAGAGGCTCTAACTACTGTGTGCAAAGAGTGTAAAATTATACTTTATGATGTGGGAGAACGCGATCGCCGTTCCCATGTTCCCCAAGAAATTTTAGCATTACTCCAATTTTGCGATCGGCCCCACTCCCCCGATTATCTCAAAGCTGCATTAGAAGCATTAGTACAGCGCCAATTAATTCCTACCCAAGACCTCAACGCCCTTGCTAGTTTGCCAGAAGAGTTTTTGTATCCTGGCCCCCTAGCAGCACCGCAGTCAGAGTCAGTCCAAAAAACCGCACGTTTATGTCGCAGTTTACTCCGCGCTCGGTTGGAATTGCCACTGTATCAGCTAATTTCTTTCCTCGCCTTGACGTTAAATTATGACCAAGCAGAATTGGCAACTGCTGACAAACTCGCAGAACGGGTAAACCAGCAGATAGCTAGCAATAGTTCGATGGGGGGAATGCTGTCAGCTTTAAGTGAAATCGTCAGTTCTGAAAGGTTTGAACCAGTGGAAACCGAGGATTCGGAAGAGCGGTATACTCGTAGCGGTCAACTGACAATTATTACCATGCACAAAGCCAAAGGACTGGATTGGGACTATGTGTTTCTTCCCTTTCTCCACGAAAACTTGATTCCTGGGAGATTTTGGGTTCCTCCCCAAAGCCAGTTTTTAGGCGACTTTACTTTATCAGAAGTAGCTCGTGCCCAAATTCGCGCTACTCTCCACGAAGAATCTACCATACCGGATGTTAGTCAAGCTTGGGAGGTGGCAAAGCATTTGAAAACATCTGAAGAGTATCGTTTACTCTATGTTGCTATGACACGGGCAAAGCGTTTAGTGTGGATGTCTGCGGCGCAGAAGGCTCCCTTTACTTGGAGTAAACCGGAGAATTTACAAGAACAAGCACCTTGTCCGGTTTTTCCAGCATTAAAGCGCCAGTTTCCTGAATGTGTGATGAATTTGGCAGCCTTGATTAAATAAGTATTCGTGGCTGGTTATGGTCATAATTGCTTTGACTTGTAAGGTTAAATACGTTTTTAACTTATGAAAGGCACTAAAATAGTACGCTAATAGTATGAATAATCTTTTTTATGGCTGAAACTATTGGTATAACGTTATCATGTGTCAATTGCTCGGAATGAATTGCAATGTTCCAACGGATATTTGCTTTTCTTTTGAAGGGTTTTCTGCACGGGGAGGAAAAACGGATGATCATAGGGATGGTTGGGGCATTGCTTTCTTTGAAGGCAAGGGATGTCGGATGTTTTTAGATGCCCAACCTTCTGTTGTTTCTCCGGTAGCGGAGTTCGTGCGGAGTTATCCCATTCACTCAACCCATGTCATAGCCCATATCCGTAAAGCTACACAGGGCGAAGTTGCCCTACATAACTGCCATCCTTTCCGCAGAGAATTGTGGGGTCAGTATTGGGTGTTTGCCCACAATGGTAATTTGCCAGATTTTGATCCACAAAATTTAGGCTTTTATCAAGCTGTGGGTGATACCGATAGTGAAAAAGCATTCTGCATGATCCTAGAAACATTGCGATCGCGTTTTCCTGAGGGTAAGCCTAGCATCCAAAAATTGTCCCCCGTGCTGCTAGAAATTACTGATGTAATTGCAAAATCAGGTATATTTAATTATTTATTATCAGATGGAGAACACTTTTTTGCTTATTGCTCAACCAAACTCAGCTATATTATCCGCCAAGCGCCTTTTGCAGCTGCTCATTTGATTGACCAAGATATGACTGTAGATTTTCGGGAGGTGACTACTGAACGCGATCGCGTCGCCGTCATTGCTACCACCCCCCTGACTGACAACGAAGTTTGGACGCCAATCCAACCGGGAGAATTGCTAGTATTTCAGGACGGTTTACCTCTGAAATAAAAATAAAACCTCTAATGACTACTACCCAATTACCTAAAAATATTACTCTATGTGTAGCAAGACTCAAGCAAGGTGTAGGGGCACGGCATGCCGTGCCCCTACGGGTGTACCTCACGTAAACGAGAACTGCTATAATAGTCAGCGAATAGGTAATGTAAACCAAAAAGTTGCCCCTGCATCCAATGCACTGTTTACACCTATTTCGCCGCCGTGAGCATGGATGATTTGCTTACATAAATATAACCCCAATCCCAAACTTACAGAATTGCGGATACTTGCACCCCGAAAGTAAAGGTCAAAAAGCCGATCGCTTTGTTGTTGACTAATTCCTACACCGTTATCACTTACAGTACAATAAATTTTGTCATTCTTACGGGTAGCGTTGATTGTTAAGAGCAATTCTGGGGGATTATGTTTAAGGGCATTGACAATTAAGTTAGAAAAAACTCGCCATAGTTGCGTGGGATCAGCATTCACTAATGGCAAATCTGCGGATACCAAATTTGTCAGCTTTGCTTGATTGTGTACCAGCAATGGCTCTAAGTCTGCGATCGCAGCTTCGACAACTGTAAGTAATTGTACGGCTTGACGTTGCAAAAACACACCTTGGACTTCGCTGATATGAGCTTCCATCAAAGAATTAATTAAGTTGAGTTGGCGATCGCTACTTTGAATCATCCGCTCTAAAATTGAGCGTGAAATCGAAATATTTTCCTCTGGACGTGCAAGCAAATTTTTCAGCACCATTAAAGTACCCAACACTGGGTTGCGTAAGTCGTGAGAAACTGCATGGAAAAATACTCGTAGTTCTTCCTCAGTTTGTTTACGCTGGGTAATGTCTTCAATCAAACCTTCGTAGTAAAGCAGTTTAAGATGTTCGTCATGGACTGCGTAGGCTTTTTCCGAAATCCAAACAATACTCCCGTCTCGACGATAAATTTGAGACTCAAATTCTGAAACACTGCCATACTTTTCCATCAAGCGCACAAATTCTGCACGGCGGTTCGGGTCAACATACAATTTTTCAATATCAGTGACATTTGCTGTCACCTCCTCCGCTAAGGAGTAGCCATAAATGCGTGCTAAAGCCGGATTTGCCGTAATGTAACGTCCATTGGGACTGCTTTGAAAGATCCCTTCAACAGCGTTCTCAAAAATGCTGCGATATTTAGCTTCTGCAACCTTGAGTTTTTGATAAGCAGATTCCAGTTCTTGACGAGCGTAAAACTCAGAGCGTTGCAGGCGATCGTACAGATAAACACCGATGTCACATATAGTACAAAACCAAAAAATGTATAAAATGAACGTCACATTATATATTTCTGGGTGTTCGGGGACTCGTACTTTTAGCCCAAGTACTGTATTCACACCAAAATAGTAAACCAGCACACTCACTTGAGTCAGCAAGTGAAGAAGCCAGTAGACTGGCATTAATATAGCTTGGCTCAAAAACAGCAGCGACCAACCGATGGTGTCCGGTAGTGCAAAACCTCTGATGGTTGCAAACAACTGTGATGCTAGACTAATTGACCAAGAAGACCCTAAAAATAATAAATCTGGACGATCGCGACCTAATTTAGTTTTATGTAGGGCAAAGCAGATAATTATACTCAAAAGTATTGCAACATTGATTACAAGGCTTTTCGCTCTAAGTACTTCTGGCAGCCTCTCCAACTCTTGAAAAGGGAAAAACAAGCCGTAAATGTCTCGCAAAGTAAAAGACAACAAACAAATCAGCGCCAGCCATAACCATAAACGCAATCTCTGCCACAAAAAGCGGTTGCGCCTAGCCTTGTAAGAAGTAGTGATTTCATCTGTTGTTGGTGGAGAAAAAGTTTTTCTCCACCACCTTTGCACTGTTGTAAATTGAGTAGCCATTAGCATCCGAGCAACTTTGCCCATACCGTCGAGAGTGTTTCCTTTACTAAACATTGCTATAAATAACACCCTCTCATTTTTTGGTCATTTATGGGCGATTTGTTGCGAATGAAGTTGCCAAAGGTAATGTAAACCAGAAAGTTAACCCGTGCTTGCGGTTACTAATAACACCGATTTCGCCGCCATGTGTCTTAATAACTTTCCGACAAAGATACATTTTTAAGCCAATGCTTGTGGAACAACAGTCTTGGGGATCGCGGACATGAAGATCAAAAAGGCGATCGCACTCTAGTTTACTCATAGCTACACCGTCATCTTGAATCTGAGTGCGAATCATTCCAGCCTCAAGGGTGGCACTCAGAATAAAGTTTAATCCTGGTGGATTGTTTTGCAAGCTATGTGTCAGTAAATTTACCAAAACTTTCTGCAACAAATTTGGATCTGCCATTACTAACGGTAAATCTGCGGGAACCAAATTTTTCAGAGTTGCTTGGTTTTGGATCAGCATGGGTTCCAACTGGGCGAATATTCCTGCCAGTAGGGTGCTAAATTGCCCAAGTTCAAGCTTGATTTCAATACCCTGTTTTTCACAGGAATTAATTTCTAGCAACGAGTTAATCATCGTCAGTTGGCGATCATTGCCTTGAATCATTCGCTCGATGATTGAGCGAGATACTGGAATTAGGGAAGGTTGGGCCCCCTCTGGGGATAAGGGGTAATGGGCATTGGGCATTGGGCATTGGGCATTGGGTATTAATTCTTCTCCCCTGCTCCCCGCCTCTCCTGCCCCCCTGCTTCTCGCCCCCCACTCCCCACTCCCCACTTCCTGATTTAATAGATTCTTCAACACCATCAAGTTACCCATCACCGAAGTTTGTAAATCGTGGGCAACTGTGTGCAAAACAACATCTTTTATCCGATGCAATTCTTCAACTTCTTGCATTTTCTGCTGCAACTCTGCTGTCCGTTCTTGTACTTGGTGTTCTAAATTAGTGTTGAGTTCTGCTAGTTCTTGGTATATCTGACTTTGCTGAATGGCGATCGCTACCTGTTCTGACATCTGCTGTAATAAGTCAATTTCTATTGGCTGCCAATGACGCACCCCTGAGCATTGATTGGCAATTAATGCACCAAATAATTTATTGTTTAACATAATTGGTACAACCAAAGTAGCCTTGGTTTGGAATTTTTGATAGTGTGCTTTAACTTTGGGAGATACTGCTATTTGCGTTATGTCTTCAATGACACGCACCAGATTATCTTTTAGTAAGTTTCTTAATTCTTGTAAATAAGCTTCATCATTAGTAGACCAACCTAAGACTGATGGATACTTGGGATCTACTGATTCGGCAAGAGTTCTGACTCCTAAACTGGCATTATTTAAACTAATAAAAACTCGATCTGCTTGCAGAAATTGCCTGACTTCCGTCACGGTGGTTTGGAGAATTTGCTCTAAATTCAGCGAAGACCGAATTCGCACTAGGGTTTCTGCCAACAAGCGATCGCGGTGTGCTGATAAGCGTAATTGCGCTTCTACCTGCTTGCGTTCTGTAATGTCGTGATGGACTGCTAGGATACACGGAACACCATCTAAATCAATGACTTCGGCTGAAAGCTGTGCTGTAATTATCTCGCCAGACTTTTGCCGAAATTCAAGTTCCAAGTTGCGAACAACTTCTCTGGCTTGCAACTCCTGTAACAAATTCAGGCGATCGCGATCGTGTACCCAAAGATTTAACTCAAAAGAAGTTTTACCAATCGCTTCATTTCGCTCATAACCTGAAAGTTTCACAAAACTGTCGTTAACTTCTATAAAGCGTCCTTCAGCAAGCGTACTGATGGTAATTGAATCGGGACTGCAACTGAAAGCTTTAGAAAATTTTTGGGCAAGATTTTGTAAGGCGACTTCTGCTTGTTTCCGTTCTGTGATATCCCGTACAATTGCTAGTACCTCGTCTTGGCCACTCACTACCAACCGCGCCTCATAATTTCGGACTCCCAAAGGCGTTTGTAGCTGATATTCACAAGTTTGTAAAGTTCCCGAATCTAAAGTCTTAGCGTAGGCGTAGCCCGCCGTAGGCATCGCTTCTTGGCTGATCATTGCAACATCACTAGGCAATAATTCTTGCAAATTTTTTCCAACTATTTCTTCTCTCGAAAGAGTGATATTTGCTCCCTCACTTTTTAAATCGAGATACTCACCATCACGACTGATGCGAAACATCAAATCGGGGATAGCATCCAAAATTGCTTGATACCGCACTTCGCTTTCTTGCAATTTTTCTTGGGCTTGTTTTCGGTCTGTAATATCCATGACCAAACCATTCCAAAGAAAATCGCCGTTAGTTTGTAGTTCGGGTTGCGAAGTACCTTGAATCCACTTAACTTCGCCACTAGGCGTAATGATCCGACCTTCCCAATGCCAAGGTGTAAGAGTGGTACTACAAACAGTAATAGATTCTACAAAGGCTTTTATATCTAGAGGATGAATCAGCTTGTATAGCACCCGAAAGTCTGACTGTATAGTTTCTGGTTCTATTTCATACAAATATTTACAACTAGAACTTATATAAAGGACAAACACAGAACCATCCTGCTGTTGCAGAACTTGGAAAATTATTCCTGGTAAATTGACAGCAATTTTTGAGATCAGGTTAATAGCCTGTTGCTCGCAATCTGGTGTATACAGCGATTTTATAACGGTTTCATTCACTCTTTGATCCTTTGATACACAAGCTATTGATGTAGAATTAAAAGCCAGAATAGCCAATTCAATTTTGTGGGCATAATCGCTAACAGAATTAGAACTGTACCTCTTTTAGAGTAGTTCCTGAGTAGGCGATCGCATTCACCCAATCGGGTGAACCATTTGTCAGAAGGAGAATCAGTTCAGCAGTGCTGAGTTACCAAGAGGGATTGAAGTATGGACGTATTTGGAAGAGAATAATGATATAGCAATCCTTAATCATTGGTGAGAAACAAGATATCCGACTTCTTAAATAAGTCGGGGATTTGCAGGTTGCGATTCTAAAGGTTAACAAGAGAAATGACATAGATGATACTTTTCGGCATCCAGCGATCGCTATACAAAAAACAACTACACTACTATGTGAGTTAAGCCACTGAATGCTGTTGAAAAGTAAGAACATCAATACCAAAACGTTAACGCAGGATTGGTGCAAAATATTAGATTTTTCCGGTTGAGTCGAAATATAACTGAATAATTACTTTACATTGAATATATATAGCTAAAACTCATGGAATTACCCCAACGCATATCAGTCCGCTACAAAGATGCGTCCTTCAATACTAATGAAATCCGCTTGAGAACCTTCCGGCTGGGATTACAAATATGGGATGAACAAACCAAACCCAGAAAAACAGAGCTTTATGAGTTTATATCGTCCTGTGTAAAACAAGTTGACCGCCAAGATCGTTTTATGTTCTCTCTGCTGTTCATAGAATTAACAGACCTCATACGCAATTCTTCGCTGGAAAGGGGAACGAAAGAGGTTTTGATTAAAACAGCTTTTAGGGAGTTTGCTTGTGCGATAACCGACTTTGAAGACGTAGCCAAATAAGGGATTCAGCTTTTTCACTCGTCAGCGTTTGGGGGTATTGGTGCGTAGGCGTAGCCCGTCGTAGACATCGCTCTGAAGTCAGCTAACCTGATCGAGTAAGGTATCTATTTAAGTAAGCAGCTTTCTAACTTAATACTTTAAGGGCTTGCACATTATAGGCAAAGTCTTAATAGGTGAGAACGTTACTTAGATTAATTTCTTTGTTAAATGCGCGGATGGGTAGGTGTTGGGGAAGGGGTGACTAAAAAAATGACTGAATCGCTCTATGTGCAAGGATTTGAGAGCGATCGCCTTTCTAAACCATCCGCGCACCTTATGTGGACTAGTTTTCAGCCATTTGCATCTAGCCAAATGATAGCTCTTCGTGTTATGATTTTTGTATTCGCGCAACTGAACCTTGAAAACCAAATAAAACGCGGCTTTCAGACGCTTGCCATTGCAATTACCTAAAATCCCTATTAGGGATTGAAACCTCTACTCACTCCCCATCCAATACACAAACCGTATTGCAATTACCTAAAATCCCTATTAGGGATTGAAACACCGCATGGGATTAACCCTTTAGTAGTTGATTTAGAATTGCAATTACCTAAAATCCCTATTAGGGATTGAAACGCTTTATAGCCCGTATACGTGCTATAATAAGTTATATTGCAATTACCTAAAATCCCTATTAGGGATTGAAACAATGCTAGCCTTAAAGATCATTCCTGCCCCAGGCTTACGAATTGCAATTACCTAAAATCCCTATTAGGGATTGAAACATGATAAAAATAGAAGCTGAACAAGTTTTATCAGATATTGCAATTACCTAAAATCCCTATTAGGGATTGAAACAAGGTGAATGGGATAGCGAAGCTTATTTAGGGCAGATTGCAATTACCTAAAATCCCTATTAGGGATTGAAACTTATCAGATATCATGGGTGTCCTTGGTCGGGTACCCATTGCAATTACCTAAAATCCCTATTAGGGATTGAAACTCAACACCCAAGGATTCAGCCATCCTCCACGCATTGCAATTACCTAAAATCCCTATTAGGGATTGAAACTTATTATTGAAAAAGCTCTCTTGACAAAAGTTACATTGCAATTACCTAAAATCCCTATTAGGGATTGAAACGATTCTTGTTGATATTGATGGGAAACACGTGATGATTGCAATTACCTAAAATCCCTATTAGGGATTGAAACTGGAGATGCTGCAAATAAAGCTGCTAATGCTGGAATTGCAATTACCTAAAATCCCTATTAGGGATTGAAACGGTATTGCCAGGACTGCGATCGCACTTTTCAGGAGAGGCGAATTGCAATTACCTAAAATCCCTATTAGGGATTGAAACTATCAAATCATGCTGACACCAACAATATACCAAAATTGCAATTACCTAAAATCCCTATTAGGGATTGAAACTAAAGTATCCCTCTTTAAAGCTCAGGGCTTGGCGAATTGCAATTACCTAAAATCCCTATTAGGGATTGAAACTTCATTTATTATAACAGTCGCTGATGACTAGTGCAATTGCAATTACCTAAAATCCCTATTAGGGATTGAAACAGCTTTTGGCTGTGTGAGTAGAGGACAAGCAAGACATTGCAATTACCTAAAATCCCTATTAGGGATTGAAACAAGATTTCTCGGCAGCTAACAAATCGGGGGATAAGGGGCGATCGCTATATTAAAATTAACAAGAGTTCGATAATTTCTGATGACTGTTTTTAAATATTTTTCTAAATAATTTTAGGTTTCGTTTTTTCACTTGTTACATATTTCAGTAATTATACGGTAATAAGTATAGATATAGTCAAATTATTATAGATTAAGTATTTTAGTAATTTTCTAATCTAAATTTTTAGAATTTTCAATTAAATACATTAGAAAATATATACAGATTAAAGTATATGGAACAGCCACTTGTATCTATTGTAATTGCAACATATAATAGGGCCTCAAGTTTACGTAGCTACAGTTTTCCAGCGATCGCTAAACTCAACTATCCAAACTATGAGGTAGTAATAGTTGATGATGCCTCAACAGACGATACAGAAAGCTTTCTCAAGACTGGTGACGAGAATATAAAAAACCTGCTTATTCTACGAAATAATCAGAACAAAGGAGCTTGCTATTCTAGAAATCTCGGTGTTGCTCACGCCAAAGGTGAGATTGTCGTCCTGATGGACGACGATGTGAGTCCATTCCCTGATTGCTTTAATGAATTAATCAAAATCTACACAGAAGATCCAGATGTCATGACTATTTGGGGATGTATTTACGAACGTGGTGGTTCTAGCAAAGGAACAACAACATTTGGTACTGGTAGCCTCTGGTCATTACGACGAAAAATCTTTGATCATTTTCGCTTCGATACAAATCTTCGATATTTTAGAAGCAGTGCTTGCGACGAACACGAGTTAGCACGACGAATACAAAAGCATGGTTTCAAGATTATTAAAGCTAAAACAGCCAAAGCAGATCATTTCCAGGCTCCTGCTGAAAACAGAATCTGGAGAGGACTAGGCGGAGATTTGAATCACCTTTATGAAAAGTTGAAATATGGCTCTATTTTCCAGTACTATGGCTTATTAATTCTTGGGGTTTTCTTGATGCTAAAACGACTACTGACAAAAGTAGAATTGAATAAAAATTGGGATAATCATCCTTATCATCAAGTTCTGCAAACACCCAATCGTCTATTTGTATTTATCAAAGAACGACAATTTTCTCTAGCTGCAAAATGGTTCTTTTATATTCTGATAGATATTCCGTTCCGAGCAAAAACTAAGGGAATTACCGAGTCATTTGCTAAAACCTACAGCACTAAATGGCCTGCATAATATTGTCTATCTTCTGCTGAGTTTATCGAGTTGGTGGAATTTTAGCAAATCAAACAGACTACCTCACTTAAACTTCATTCCTTATTAGACATCTCCAGAAATTAAATATGCGTTATGCAGAACCCTTGTAGAGACGCGAAATTTCGCGTCTCTACATTCATTATCGGAGATGTCTATTCAATTAAGTTTTTTCTTCCGTGTTCCTGGCCACGGCGACCAGTATCTTCTGGGATGTTATTACCGCCACTTTCTATACGTCTGCGTACCCATGCGATCGCTGGGACTTTTCCTCCTAGCCTAGTGGCATGGATCTAATTGGCTGCATCAGCATATAGCCATTTATTTTAGCCATTCCAATATAGAATTTCTTAAATTTCAATAATAGACCAACAAAATCTTAATGTTCAGCAATTTTCCTGAATAAAAAGTAATATTAACTTTATATAAAACTGTTTTGTAATCGTAATGCCAATCGATAAATATTAGGTCATGGGTGCAAGATGCAAAGATATTTGAAAGTACTGAGACTATTTTGGAGTACTGCGATCGCAGCTGAGTTGGAGTATCGCATTAACTTCGTTATAGCTACCATCAGTAGCTTGGGCAATCTTGTCGGCAGCCTCTTTGGACTATTCTTATTTTACCGCACTGGCTACAGTTTTAGTGGCTGGTCATGGGAAGCAGCTTTAGTAGTTCTAGGAATTTTTACCTTGCTGCAAGGGTTTTCTGCCACTTTTCTAGCGCCAAACTTAAATCGCATTGTCCGCCATGTCCAAGAAGGCACATTAGACTTTGTATTATTGAAACCTATTCGCAGTCAGTTTTGGCTTTCCACCCATACCCTTTCACCTTGGGGAGTGCCGGATTTAGTTTTTGGTAGCATGATTATTGGCTACGCAGGTAAACGCCTCGGCATCAGAATAGACAACTATCTATTTAGTCTAGTGCCGTTGTTTTGCGGCTTGGTAATTCTATATAGCTTGTGGTTTATACTGGGTTCTCTGAGTATCTGGTTTGTAAAAATATACAATGTTACTGAAGTATTGCGGGGTTTATTAGAAGCTGGACGCTATCCAATTGCAGCATATCCCCCTACTTACCGCTTTTTCTTCACCTTTGTAATGCCAGTGGCTTTTTTAAGTACTGTACCAGCCGAAGTAATGCTGGGTCGAAGTGAAATTAGCTGGTTGATAGGTGCGGCAATATTGGCAGTTGTGCTATTTTTCGTTTCCACCTGGTTTTGGCGGTTTGCATTGCGGTTTTATACTAGTGCTTCAAGTTAAGGGCAACTTCTACTAATTTTTACGTTACATACTCCACCAAGCAGGTTTTAGCAATGTGATTCGCTTTTACACTGGGCTATGGATAGGTGGTTGGATGGCAATCTTTCTATATTAATTCTGTAATCTAAAGTGCCACACCAGTAGAATGCGTTATACCATTTCACTTTAATAAAGTTACAAATGCGTGAGTAAGGATTTAGCACTGCTAAACCCCTACGAAAAATCTATATCTATATGTATCAAGATTTTCGTGAATTGGTATTAGCCATAGGCATAACGCACCGTACAAAATAAGAAGCTAACAATTAATTATTCAACTTCCCATTTTCTTCTGCCCCCCTGCCTAGCTCCTGCCAAACACACTGCCAAGGGCACGCGCCATATTTTGCGGCTGCATCGCATCCATTGCGGCGGTGGGTTCATAGCCGCAGTGAACCATACAATCGGCACACTTGGGATTACCACTAGCACGGCCATATTGACTCCAGTCAGTTTCTCCTAGTAATTCCTTAAAGGTAGAGTAATAACCTTCGTTCAGCAGATAGCAAGGTTTTTGCCAACCGAGAACGCTATAACTAGGGCTACCCCAAGGCGTGCATTCGTAGTCTTTCTCACCAGTCAGAAAATCAAGAAACAGGGGATTGTGATTGAAATTCCAGTTTTTTTCCCCAGCTTTGTATGGAGCCAGAATTTCCCGGAAGAGAGCGCGGGTTTGTTCACGGTGGAGAAAATGATTTTGATCTGGTGCCCACTCGTAACTGTAACCCGGAGAAATCATCATTCCGTCAGTATTTAGTGTTTCTAGAAAGTCGAAGAACTCTTGCATATCTTTGGGTTTAGTTCCCTCAAAGATAGTGGTATTTGTAGTCACCCGAAAGCCTTTAGCTTTAGCGGCGCGAATAGCTTTGACAGCAATATCAAAAACACCTTTGCGATCGACACAATGATCGTGCAACTCCCGCATCCCATCCAGGTGGATGCTAAAAGTCAAATAAGGAGAAGGCTGAAACTTATCTAAGCTTTTTTCTAACAACAAACCATTGGTACACAAGTAAATATATTTCTTGCGCTCAATTAATCCCCGAACAATTTCATCAATTTGGGGATGTAGCAGAGGTTCTCCCCCAGGAATTGAGACAACCGGTGCGCCACACTCTTCCACTGCGGCAAAACACTGTTCTGGGGTGAGATTTTGCTTTAATATTTCCGTTGGATGCTGAATTTTACCACAACCAGTACAAGCGAGATTGCATCGAAAAAGAGGTTCCAACATCAATACTAAAGGAAAGCGTTTACGTCCTTTCAAACGTTGAGTAACAAGATACTTCCCAATATCCATAGCTTGTTGTAGATTAACTGCCATTGTTGCGATCGCTCCTCTTTTAAATATAAAAACACCACAGGAAAACATCAAACCTTAATTATCTAAATTCTCCGCGTACCTTTGCGCTTCCCTCCGCGCCCCTTTGCGTTTAAATTCCGCCCTCAATTCCACCTCAATTCCACTACATTTCCCATTTGACATACCCCTGAGCAACAAACCAATCCACAGCCTCCTTAAGTGCCCCTCTCAACGAAGATTGAGGTAGACCCAACTCTCGTACAGCCTTTGCGGTATCGTAATACATAGGTTGTTTCGCCATCCGAACGCCCTCCAATGGCACTGAGGGCGATTTCCCCAGGGGTGCGAGAATCTTTTCATCAACCCAGGCAACACTAAGGGGCAACCAAGCGGGTACAGTTCGTTGAGGTGGCATCAAGCCTGTGATATCAGCGAGTTGTTCGAGTAGTTGCTTGAGACTGAGGTTTTGATGACCTAAGATATAGCGATCGCCTGATTTACCTCGCTGCAAAGCTAGTAAATGTCCCCATGCCACATCTCGCACATCGATAAAATTCAAACCAGTATCTAAATAAAACGGCATTTGCCGTCGTAAAAACCGTAATATTATATCACCCGTCGGCGTAGGTTTGATATCTAACGAGCCAATGGGACTACTGGGATTGACAATAACTACTTCTTGACCTGTACCAACGGCTTGCATCGCTTCTTGTTCAGCCAAAAACTTCGACTTTTTGTAGTTACCCACCAACTTTTCTAAGGGACTTTGATGTGTTTCATCGACGACTTGGCCAGATGATCCTACCCCAATTGCCGCCACCGAACTCGTGTAGACAGTGCGCTCAACGCCAGCTTTGCGAGCTGCTGCTAACACATTGCGCGTACCCAGAACATTATGACGATGAAGTAATTCCTTATCTGTTTGCCACAGGGAATAATGGGCTGCTACATGAAATAGGTATTGACAACCTTTCATCTGTTGCCAGAGATTTGGTGAATTCAAATCGCCTTTAACAATTTCCACTTCCAAGCCGCGTAGATTCTCCAAATTGCTGCTAGGACGTGCCAGCGCTTTGACAGCATATCCCTGTTGTAGGAGCAACCGTACAAGGTGGGCACCAATAAAACCCGTACCTCCCGTAACAAAAACCTGCATCAACCTGTCCCCCTCTTCTTAAATCTGGGAAACCAATCATCCAAAATGGCGTAGACTACTGGCACGACAATCAAACTGAGGATAGTTGAAGTTATTAGTCCACCAGCGATCGCTACAGCCATAGGCGATCGTAACTCGGAACCGGCACCAAAACCTAAGGCGATCGGTAGCATCCCTAAAATAGTTGAGGCGGTGGTCATGATAATTGGTCTGAGGCGCACTGTTCCGGTGTTGAGGATCGCCTCGGTGCGTTCTAAGCCAGCGTTGCGTAACTGGTTGATGTAATCCACAAGCAAAATCGCATTTTTGTTTGCCAGCCCCAGCAAAAAGACGAAACCGATCAGTGAGATCATCCCAAAGTCGCTTTTGGTGATCAGTAGCGCCAACATTGCCCCCACTAGCGCCAAAGGTAAAGAGACACCAATAACCAAAGGATCTACCCAGCTTTTAAACAACAAAATTAGTACCACAACAATACACAGGGCAGATAGAGCTAGAGTAGTCCCGAAACTGCTAAAAACCTCACCTTGGCTAGCAGAATCTCCTCCTAAATTTAAGGAAACATTAGAGGGTAACACCGCGTTTGCTTCAGCTACCACTTTGTCAGTGGCATCACCCAAGGATAGATCCTTGCCAAGATTAGCACTGACGTAGGCCACTCGCTGATTATTCAGACGCTCGATCTGAAAAACCTTGCCCTGTGGATTCGTTTCCCCTGTAACTGTGACATCAGCGAATCCGGGTAGCCTCTGAATCCTTTCTTTAATCGCTTTGACTGCTTTGCTCAGAGCTTGGAGATTATCACCTTTTAATGCTAGTTGCAGAGGTTTTTGACCACCGGAATCGACAAATTGAATATCTTCGACACTGGTAGTTACCCCAGAAATGATCGGTAAAGTGGAGCGGAATTCGTCTTGTAGTTCCGCAGTCGTGATGTTGCGGTCTTCTTTTAACTTTATATATAGTATTCCTTTGTTCGGCTGACCCTCACGAGAACCAACAGTAGTAAATACCGTTTCAACTGCTGGTGATTTTCTGACTACATCTTCTAGTTTTTTAGCAACCTCAAGAGAATCATTCAAAGGGTTAGGAATTGGGAACTGGACACTCGGATTTATTGCCTGTCTTTCTGCTCCACTAGGGATACTTGGCAAAGGAGCCGTATAAGCAATATTGAATTCGCCGCGATCTAATTTAGGAATAAACCCTTTAGGAATTAGTGGAATCAACGCTATCCCGGCGATGAAGCTGAAGACAGCTAACCCGATAACTATTTTCCGGTGATTCAAAGACCAACTGAGCAAATTTCTATAAGATTGGGTAAACGCTACCCAGATTTTTGCTTCCTGACGCGGGGAGAGCGAGGATTTAGGTTTCAGCCAGTAAATAGCCAGAACTGGCGATAAAGTCCGAGCAACTAGCATCGAAGCAAGCATCGCTGCTGAAACAGTGATGCCGAATGGCTTGAAAAACTGCCCGATTACCCCACCCATCAAACCTATGGGCAGAAAAACCGCTACTGCTGTCAAGGTGGCGGCGGTGACTGTCAACCCAATCTCATTTGTCGCTAAAAGCGCTGCTTGACGAGGAGTTTCCCCATCTTCAATGTGTCGCATGATGTTTTCCACATCCACGATCGCATCATCGACAATACTACCAATCACCAAAGCTAAAGCCAGCAACGTAATCGTTTCCAAGTTAAATCCGAAAATTGCCATGACGATAAACGTCGCCAACAAAGATGTCGGAATCGCTAAAGCAGAGATGAGAGTTGCCCGCCAACTCCATAAAAAAGGAAAAATTACCACTATCGACAATACGATGGCTTCCATTAGGGCATCAATTGTTGACTTGGTAGCTTGGCGGATATATTCTGCTTGGGTGGCAGCTAGGGTGAGTTTTACGTCTTTGAGGCTAGAACGCAGCCTTTGGACTTCTTTCTCGACTCGACTCACTACTTCTAAGGTGTTGGCACTGCCGCGTTTGATCACCTGAAATGCCAGTGCATTTTGACCGTTAAACCGCACTAAAGTTGCTCCGGCTTGGGGAAAAGCCGCTGCTGATGGATTTTGGGGAAGAGTTGCAGTAGCACCGCCCAGCAGTGATACTTTTAAGACTCCTGGTAGTTTAGCGATCGCCCTCACAATTTCATCTTGCGCCAACTTAGTCAAGTCTGTAAGATTCTTTGAGGGACTCTCAATGGCATAACTAATGGCGGCTGACTCGTTCAGGTTCAAGGGAATAATTTTAGAGGTCGCTCCCTGGGGCAGAGTCAATTGCTTGAGGGTAGTTTCAACTTTTTTAGTCGATGTTTCTAAATTTGTCCCAACGGCAAAAGCAAGACTAACGGCAGTTTGACCAGGATAGGTGGATGAGCGGATATTCTCCAATCCTTCTAAAGAGCGGAGGCGTTCTTCTAAAGGTTTGGTGAGCTTCGCTTCTGTATCCAAGGCATTTGTCAGAGGGGCTGTAGCATTCACGACTACTACAGGGAAGGTAATATCTGGAAACAAAGCATATTTGAGAGAACTGAAAGCTAGAACACCAGCTACCGTTACGGCAATCCAAAAACTCACTGTCAGCCACGAGAATTGAATCGCCAATTTGGAAATATTGAAGAATTCTCGTGCGGATTTGGGGCTATGAAGCTTTACCATTTTGGTGGAAAATTATTGTGCGGGTGACACAATTATTAATCTTGCTACAGAAATCGCTTTCGGTTTGCGAGTTTTGGTCACTACCAAATGGCAATAATATCACTTAATTGTCACTTAAATCTGACCCAATCTTTGAAGAGTGCCGAGATACCTTTTTTGCTTACGGGCTATTTGCGATCGCCCTCGGCATTCTCCAGTTAATACCCGAACGCAAATTCCAAAATATCGAGAGCGCTAGTGCCTAATTTTTTACCCATCAACACAATTTTAGTGCCTCAGGGAGCAGAATATAAAGCTGTGTGTCGCGGATTAAGCGGCATGACTGGCTCAATCCCAACGGTAGCAGCCATACCTGTTGGGATGAAGCCTTTACTTAAATATTTGCAACAATCCCAAGTCAATGGGCAATTTCTAGCTGCAAAATCGAGAGTGCTGATAATGGGTTTATGTGGCAGCTTAAGCGATCGCTACACAGTTGGCGATATTGTGTTGTATGAGGATTGTGTTTATCAGGGGAAACGGCAAGAATGCGATCGCTCTTTCACAGCCCAATTGCACTCAGCAATCAGCACTCAGCACTCCCCACTCAATTTAGTCAAAGCATTGACAAGCGATCGCGTAATTTGGTCTTTCACTGAAAAACGCCGTTTGGGTGAGACTTTAGCGGCTGATGTTGTTGATATGGAAGGATTTACCGCCTTGGAGTTTTTTAATTCGGCTGGGGTTGCGGTGGCAATATTGCGAGTAGTTAGCGACGATTGTCAGCATGATATCCCCGATCTCACCCTAGCAATCAACTCTGATGGTTCCCTGCGTCCTTTGCCCGTAGCGATCGCATTGCTTCGGCAACCTCTAGCTGCTACTCGCCTAATTCGAGGTTCATTAAAAGCCCTAAAGGTGTTAGAGCAAGTTACAAATCTAGTTTTTTCTGGCTATAAACCAACACAGTTCAGTTAGAACCCAATACGCTTGGATTAAGGTTCTGTTTGCGGTATAGCGGTTCCCACTCAGATGCGGTACAAAATTATATCGCAAGGTGTAGGGGCACGGTATACCGTGCCCCTACGGGTGTACCTCACGTAAACGAGAACCGCTATGTGCGCGGCACGAAACACAAAAAAAGGGATAAGCCCAAAAGCCTATCCCCTGAAAAATCAACTAATCAATGTATCAAGTTCCACTCGTCCAAGAATTGATGTACTCAATTTGATCTGCTGTTAGGCTATCAATCGTAATACCAATAGCTTGCAACTTCAACCGAGCAATTTCTTGATCAACTTCAACAGGAATTGAGTGCAAACCTGGTTCCAACTTACCTTTATTCTTCACCAGGTATTCACAAGCCAAAGCTTGGTTAGCAAAACTCATATCCATTACCGCGCTGGGGTGTCCTTCAGCCGCAGCCAGGTTAATCAAACGTCCTTGTCCCAGAACGACAACTGATTTACCATTTTTCAGCTTGTATTCTTCCGTGAAAGGACGAACTTCTTTGACTTCCTTAGCATTTGCAGCCAAGTATTTCAAATCAAGTTCCAAATCAAAGTGACCAGAGTTACAAACGATCGCACCATCTTTCATCGCATCGAAGTGTTCACCGCGAACGACGTGCTTGTTACCAGTCACAGTGATAAAAATATCACCTTCGGGTGCAGCTTTAGCCATTGGTAGGACGCGGAAACCATCCATTACGGCTTCAATTGCCTTGATGGGGTCGATTTCGGTGACGATGACGTTAGCACCCATCCCACGGGCGCGAAGGGCTGTACCTTTACCACACCAGCCATAACCGACGACAACAATGTTTTTACCAGCCAACAAAATATTTGTGGCGCGGATAATGCCATCTAGGGTTGATTGCCCAGTACCATAGCGATTATCAAAGAAGTGCTTGGTGTCGGCGTCGTTGACGTTGACTGCGGGGAAGGTGAGA
>Ga0105044_10000297_pt1 | contig 59135 bp, 50 predicted proteins | sample MAT01_FD_78092 | JGI IMG/M metagenome (GOLD analysis project Ga0105044, IMG submission 78092) | Freshwater microbial communities from Lake Fryxell liftoff mats and glacier meltwater in Antarctica - MAT-01 | ecosystem: Environmental > Aquatic > Freshwater > Ice > Liftoff microbial mat | place...
AGCTTGGCGCCTCGGATGACGTCGTCTACGGACGTGGAGGTGAAACCACGCTCTGAGATGAGCGTTGCGGCAGCGTCGAGAATTTGGGAGCGGCGATCAGACATGCAGGAATTATTAGGACCGTACGGTCCTAGTCGCAATAGCGTCCGATCCAAAGTCGTAATATGTTACTTGACAACCATTTATAGGACTGCGAGGGTTGTCGGCATGCGTACTCAGAGCGATTCGGAAACAACGAAAGTCGGACTCATCAGTCCGATCACGAAACCGAGGTCGGTTCGGGTCAGCCGCACCTACCTCAGCATGGCCGCACCGACGCTCCTCACTCCCGGCGCGCCGCCATCGCGCGGCGCGGCGCTCGTCCGCTTGGCACCCTGCTCGGTCCCGCTTTGGCGGGGGCTCTACGCGCAGATCGGCGGACCATGGCATTGGCACGACCGCGACGCGTGGCCGGACTCCAAGCTGGAAACCCATCTCGCGAGAGAGGGTGTGCGCATCTACCGCATGGATGCGTCGCTTCCGACCGGTGAAGTGCACGGTGCGGGCTTTTTCGAACTCGAACGGCACGCCGACGGATCGGTCGAAATCGGCTACCTAGGGCTCGACACGAAGGCAATTGGCGTCGGGCTCGGCCGGTGGATCGTCGCCGAAGCCACTCGCGAAGCATGGGGCATGGGCGCCACCAAAGTGTGGCTCCACAGCTGCACTCTTGATGGTCCGGCAGCGCTCCCCAACTACCTCGCGCGCGGCTTCACCGTTGACCACGCCGAGGAGTACGACACCATCATCCAGGAACCGATCGGCGCCGACTAGCCATCAGCGCCGCGTAAAGATGTGGCCGAACTAGCGCCGTTTCCGCCCGCCCTGTCCGCGTCCGCCCGAGCCGCCCTGGCGCCCGCCAGGGCCACCGCGCTTCCCGTGGCGCTGAAAATCGCCCCGCGCATCGCGCATGTTACGCTCACGCTTCCGCCCGTCCTGTTCATCGCGTGACGACTGCGGCGGGCGGGCCTGTTCGTCTTCGGTAAACGGTAAGTCCAGCTTTTCCTGCAGTTCGGCGATGTCGGTGGCCCGCACCGATCCTCGCTGACCACGCGGCACGACGTAGCGAAGTGGCCGATCGAGTTTCGGTATCTCCTCCTGCACCAGTGTGCGCGCGAGTTTTTCGGGAACGCGCAGACGCACCACTCCTATTGGACCCGCGGCCGAGTCCTCGACGTCGTACTCGAGCGACACCGTGCGATCACGAATCTCCACGTAGCCCGGAAGCGCACTCGCTTCGGCTAACTGCGCATCGCTCACAAAGGTGCGTCGATCGAGTCGGAGTGGCATGGCGCGAATCTCTTCCCACTCGCGCGCGTCACCCATCGCGCTTTCGTACCACGCCGTGAGTTCGGCCTGACCGAAGCGCGGTGTCACACCACCAAGTCGACGCCACGTTTCGCGAATCTCTTCGACGATCGGCTGATTGCGCCGCACGCCGACGTGTCGCAATTCACCACGAGCGGCCGCTTCTGCCAGCAGATGACGCGCCGGTTGCGCGAGATCGTCCGGGAAGGCCGTGAGCGGCTCGCTCTCGCGCGAAAGCTCAAATCCGAAATACGTCACACGACGGCGCAGCATCACCGGCGAATGTTTGCGCTCTGCGTCGAGCGCCAGTTCCGGTGGATGGCGTTGCGCGTATTGCTTGATCAGATCGATGGGCAGCTGCGTCCCCTCAATCGAAGCGCGCGGCACACCGAATCGGTCGGCAAAGAAGCGAAGCGATCCGGCGACGGCCCCCCAGCTTCCGCACACGCTCGTTTTTGATACCCGCGCTTCATGCCCGTCGGCCGTCTGTTCTTCGAGCACGAGATCAAATGGCATGAACCGCGCAACCAGATCAGCGAAGCGACGCAACACGCCTTCACGCGCAATCGGCATGGCCGCTGGCAACGCGAGTCCGACGCTCCGATACACGCTCGCCATCGCCAGCGCTGCGTCCTCGAGCGCCTTCACCAGCACGCCCCGACGCTCGGCCCACAACGCGATCCGTTCCGCGTCAAAGAGATGTCGCGACAGCCCGTACACGTCGCCGATATACCCGGCCGCGGTGAAGCCTTCGGCGTAGAGATTGTACGCCGTCAGATGATCGCTGCCCCGTAACACCAGTCCTTCGAGATCGCGATTCTCACGCGTCATCCGATGCAGAGAATCAATCCCGCTCATCACCGAAAGCACCGGCAGCAGTGCGTCGTCTCCGTTGACAACGAGCTCACCCCACGCGCGATCGACCGGCAACGCTTCCACCGCGCGACCGTACTTGGTGAGCCGACCGTTCTCGACAAGCCCGCGCGACTCGAGATGCTCAGTTGCCTTCCGATACGCCGCACGATCGAGCGGCACCGGTAGATCAAGTTCGTCGGCGCGCACGCCAAGATCGGCACACGTGAGCGCGACACGCTCAGAGTCGCCGGCAAGCTGGAATTCAGGTGCCGTTGGGCGCAACGCTTCGAATCGAATGTCGCGATCACTCAGAATGTGAACGCGGCCATTCTCGACACGACCGTGCACCCGTCCCGCCATCTGCAGAATTTCGTTCGACCCCAGATGCACGCGCGTGAGCACGTTGCGTCCGCGATCGATCACGTTGGTAAAGCGCGTGTCGTCAATGATGACCGTGTCGAGCCCCGGCACATTGAGCGCGCTCTGTCCGGCCGCCGTCATGGCAAGGAAGAACGGCTTGGGGATGGTGCCTTCAAGGAACGGACGGATCACCCGAATCGGTTCGCCGCCATGATAGTGCGCGGCAGAAATACGCGGATACCGTTGACGCACCCACTCGGCGGCCTCTTCAACCGATGCGCGTGTTGGCAAAAAAATCGCGACTCCACGCTCGGAGCGCGCCAACTTCGACAGGAACTTCTCGTCCAGAAAATTCAGCGGTTGCTTGCGTTCGACTTCGACCTTTGCTGCCTTCGTCGGATCGAACGCCGACACCTGCAGCACATCGGCGCTGTTCAGATAACGCGAGTAGAACGCCGGATCGACGGTGGCCGACAACCAGATGAAGCGACAGCCAACGCGCTTGCCAAGTGCGAGACAGAGTTCAAGCTCCGCACTGGTCTGGTGAATTTCGTCGACAACGAGTGTGTCCTGCGGCTGAATGTCACCATCCTGAAACCAGCGGCGCGCGATGCCGGTGGTGACGATGATGATATTCCAGGTGGGCATGTCGGGGGGCGCTTCGCGCTCGCGATTGACGACGCCGACCTTCAGCGCGGTCGTCCCCAGAATCGTTTCGGCGATGGGGCGGATGGCGAGTGTCTTGCCCGTGCCGGTTCCCGCGACGATTCCGAACCCGCGCCCGCTCGCGGCAAGGGCGCGCAACTCCGTGCCTTTGGTCCGTTCGAGAAACGTGTCGAGATGAAGCCCGACCGCGAGTTCAATTGTTTCGCAGGCCGCACGTGTGGGAGCGATAACAATCACTCGACCGGTGGTCGGCTTGGCCGCGACAAATGCGTCACGGTCTTGGGGCAGATAGCGATCGGTAGGTGTGCGCACAACTCAACTTAGTCCGGGTATCCAATCCGGGCGAACGCAGGCATGTTTGCCGTGGAGCCCAGTACGCCACCAATTCCGGATTCTTCATGACCGAAGCAGACGACACAACGGCGCGCGCCGAATGGATCGAAGTCGCCACGTTCAACACCGGTCTCGAGGCCGACATCGCCAGGGCCGCACTCGAAGACGCGGATATTCCGGTGCTTGTTCGCAGCAATGCGCCGGGAATCTTCGGGTTCGCATACCAGGGGGGCGTCGCGGGCGGGGTCGCCTTGCATGTACCCACGCCTGAGCTCGAACGCGCTCGCGAACTACTCGCCACACCCGACAACGGGCACCTGTCACTCGTCGATGACGATTTCGAGGATGATATGGGCGACGAGAGCGATGCACCGCTCTCTCCCTGAACGATGCCCGCTGCACGCGACGACTCGCTGATCCGCCTCATTCAGGAGGCGGCAGCGGCATTGCGTCGCTTTCGTTCGCGTTTGGGTGCTGGAGAATTACCCGACGAAGTGAGTCGCGATGCGGGCGCGGCAATTGGCACACTCCTCGGCCCACAACGCCCGCTCCTCGAGCGGCTTGACGGATGGTCGGCCGCGAATCTCCTCGGTGATCCGGAACGCGTGCAACTGTGGTCAGACCTGTTGCAGCTTCAGAGCGATGCAGAGAGCGTATTGGGGCGCGCGGCACAGGCAGAGGCGCTCGCGGCCCGCTCGACCGCCCTCGCACAGCACGGCAAGCCACTCCCATCATGACGCAGGCATGAGCAAGACAGAAGCAGCGACGATGGACGGGTGTACGTGGCCGACCAAGCCGCTGGACATCGTGTATCACGATACCGAATGGGGAGTGCCGGTACACGATGACCGTGTGCTATTCGAGTTTCTGATACTGGAAGGCGCGCAGGCCGGGCTCAGTTGGTCGACCGTGCTGGCCAAGCGCGAGAACTATCGTCGCGCGTTTCTCGAGTGGGATGTAAAAGCGATCGCACGCTTTACCGACGCCGATATCGATCGGCTCGTACTCGACGCCGGACTCATTCGGCACCGCGGCAAACTCGCGAGCACCGTGACCAACGCGCAGGCGTTTCTCAAAGTGCAAGCCGAATTTGGATCATTCGACACGTATGTCTGGCGCTCTACGAATGGTGCGCCAATTGTCAATCGTCGCCGCAGCATGCGCGACTTGCCAACCAAGACGGCCGAGTCGGACGCGCTGAGCAAAGACCTGCTCAAGCGCGGCTTCAAGTTTGCCGGTTCGACCATCTGTTACGCGTACATGCAGGCCATGGGGATGGTCAACGACCATGTGGTGACGTGCCCGAGGTATGCGGTGAAGGTTACCTGACAGCGACCGTGTCAGCGACTTCCGCAACGAAGAACGGGACATCGGCAGGCTGATACGCCGGTCGATAGCTCCACTGTCCCCACGCGCCGTCAGCATTCACTGCGCGCACCCACCGCTCCGCCGCAGCCTTTTTCATGTCGGCGAGAGGGTCGTAACCCTTGGTCTCAACAATCAGGAACCGGTCGGTGTCGCCGGTCAACCTCACAATGAAGTCTGGCAGGTACTCGTGACGGGTGCCGTCGTGTTCGTAGGGAATGCCAAGCCCGAGTCCGGCGTTCTGAACCCACGACGCCACGTGCCGACTGCCATTCAGGTGCTGTGCCGCCTGCTACTCCCAACGCTTGGTGTCGACAACGAGGTAGTTGATGTGGCTCTTTACCGGGTCACGTACATCACTCCCGGTCCAGAACGAAACCTGTGACGTACTGCCGGGCTCGCGTCGTGATTCATAGCGTGGGACTTCAGGCGCCTCTCCGGTCGACTCGTCGGGCATAACGCTCCCGAGCAACCGCTCCATCAGCAACGCATAGTACGGCGCCACGAGCGCGGTCCTCACATCCTTCGGCTCGCCGATGATGCGGACCTTGGTGTCGAGGTAGCGGCGTACAATTCGCCCGAGTTGCGGGAACAACACGTGTGCCGGCACCGATGAATGCCACTCGTCGACGTAGCGTAGCGTCGCGTCAGCGCGGCAGCGCGGCAGCGGTGGCGAACACGTTCTTCTGCACGGTGTTTCGCGCGAGATATGGTTGCAGTGCAAGCTCCTTCACCACCTTGGGCGCGATTGGCTTCACGCCCCCCGAGGTATTCGCGAACACCGCCGACATGAAAACTTCCGGTGGAATCTCGGCTGGATCGACGACCAGTTCGGGTACTGAGTCCCAATCGACGGCGACGCGATTTCGCACCGCTTGCGTGTAGCCTTGGACGCGCGGAAATCGCAGTTCAAAATGCGCACGTTCCGGCAGCGCGCGCACATGTCGACGCGTGCTTGGTGCCGCAAATTGCATGACCCACTCATCGAGATAGATCGAATTGAGGTCGCTCGTGAGGAACGCGTCTACACCGATTTCCGATTGGAGCCCGACAAGAGGAACGATCGTCATGCTGAGATCGAATTCGACGATCGCTTCAATCGGGATCGGTAGTTCTCGCGAGACGTGATATTCGTCGAGAAACTGGTCCGCGTGCTGGCGGACCTGGTCGTAGTTCATCCTGAGCGGTTGGAACACCATGCAACCCTCACGCGTCGCGAATCATCTTAATGAGATTCTCGACACGCGCGTCGTCGAGCTGCCGGTTGTTCACAGTACGCAACAGCAACGGGAGCGCCGCGATCAACCGCTCATTACTCGCGATATCCGATGGAATACGGCCATTCTGCACGGAGGCGACGTCCAAAAGCCGCTGCCCCTCGTCAGTTCCGGTAAGCTCGATCGCGTCCACGAGACGAAGCAACAAACTCTCGTCCTGCGGTGGCGCGAGCTTGCCGCGCTCGATCTTACTCAAGTTGCCCGGATCAATTCCGGCGCGCAGCGCGCAGTCACGAAGAGTGAGGCGCAAATGCGCGCGCTGCGCTGTGATGAGTGCTCCGAATGGTGTTGGCACGGTGGGTATTCCCGGCCCGATGAGCAAGTTGGTGTGTTGTCACGACATAACAACACACTTCAATTTCTTCACCGGGCGGCTAAACCGTCTCGTCGCCAGCGCAGACCATCGGAGACGGGACTTGAAGATCACGTGGTTACGCCGAAAGCAGTCGACGGCCCTTGGGTGCCGGCGCCTGACGTCCAATGTCCCGCGCCGTGTCAATCCACAGTGCGATGGCATCCTGCGCATTCGCGACCGCATCACCGGGCGTCACACCGTGCGCCATGCATCCCGGGTGTTCGGGGACATCAAAGATGAAGGCGTCGCCCTCTTCGCTCCAACTGACGATCAGTTCGTACTTGTGCGCGTCCATCATGTCTCCCTATCGCTGTCGGCACCGTTCACCGTGTCCGCACGTTTGCCGAGTTCGCAGCGAAGTAGGATCGCGCGAACCTGGCGAACTTGATACACCTTCCCGCTCACCCCGGCGCGCTGAAGGTTGATGAACTCGGCAATTCCATCGCGACGCGTGCTTGCGATGCAGTCGGACAGCAGTCGGCGCGCGGCCGCACCGAAAGGGACGTGCGTCTGCCGATGGTCGACGCAATAGACATCACCCGAGCCCCTTGACCACCACCAATTCGTTGCCGCGATCATCAATCACCTTCACCGAGACCTGCCGCTGCTCCCCCGCATAAAACGGCGCGCTGGTATCACCGGCAAGATGTCCGAACACCCCCGGCTCAAACTGCGCCTCGAGCGCCTTCTGCATCGCTTCCCATGCGCCCGTGCGCGGAAAGAACATCTGCGTGGCGCGGAACACACGTCCGTTGTAGTCGCTGTCCAGCATCCACGCCGGAACGTCATTCCCACTCTCATGGTGCGTGCTCATGGTGGCCGGATCGAACACAGCAAGGCCGACGAGCTTCACCTGCCAGCGCGACGGCTCTCCTTTGGCACTCGGCGCCAATTCAGTCACCGCGGGCGTTAAATTCAATCGCAAAGCCGATCACAAACAGGCGCGTGTAGTTCTTTCGGTCTCCTTCCTTGAGCGCCTGATGCACCAGCTGCTCGGAAACGGCGCCATGCTCCGGACCAAACACAAATGCCACACTCTCGCCGCTCACTGACAGCAACGCCTCGGCGTTGAGTACCAGGGCCTTGGCCGGGGGACGCACCTGCTCGAACGACACGCTTTGATTATCCGACGTCTTGATGCTGGGACTGCGGCGCAGCACCTCGAGCATGCGATCAACAAAGTTACCGTGCGCTTCCATGGGCGCCGAGCCGCTGTCGCTTTCGCCATCGCCTTCCCAATCAACGGGAGTGGGAATGGACGCTTCGACCACGAACGGACCGCTCACGCGCGTGATCTTCTTTTCTTCCTCGGGCCGATCGACAAGTACCTCCATCGTCGGCGGTTCGCCGTTGGCGATGGACTTGAGCTTGATATGCGGCACCAGTCCGCCCACTTCTTCACCGCGCTGATTCTGCTTGCGAGAATAGACAAACCCGCCGCCGGGTCCGCGTGACGCCCCACTTAGTGTCTTCCCATACGTTCCCGATCTCAGCCACCGCGAAGTCATCTATGTAGCGGATGTACGATAGGGACTTCGCACGAGGCATGAGCCGACCTGCCGCCTCGAGCCGGTGCATTCCTTCAATCGTTGTCTTCCAGTTGGCATCCTGACCGGGGTGATAAACCTTGCCATCGAACGAGAACGGAATCGTGGTGTTGACACGGTAGCCCTGTGACGTCAGCGGGCTCGGTCGGAAAACTTTTGCGGTCCATGGGATACTCGCTGGATCGGCCAGTTCAGCGGTTGTCATTGGACGGTGCGTCCCGTCGGGTGCTCGTACGCCCTGAGCAGCTGATCCCCGACGCTGCGCTTGGGATCGGCGAACAGATCGAAGAGATCGTTCTGCTGGTCGGTGCGATGCGCGCCGAGTGTTTCGAGAATCGCCTGCGTGCCCAGTCGCTCGTGCACGAACATCGGCAATGTCGGCACATCGAACGTCAGTCGCTCCGCCTTGCCCGTCCAGTTGAAAAATGGCTGCTGCAACTGCTTCAGCTCGGTCGCCGCTTCACGTGCAGTCGCGCGCGCGGCCTTCGCGTCGTCGCTGTCGCCCTCGGCCACGAGCCCTGCGTCGATCAACGCCAGCAGCGCCGTCACCCGATCTCGAACTGCCGCGTTCCCGCCATCCCACACGAGATCAGGCGCCAACGAAGAATCGTACTTGTACGTGGCCGGCGCTTTCTTTTTGCGGAACTGCACCTGCGTCCCCGCTTCGGGTCTGAGCGCAGCGTCCGCATCGATATGCTCTTACGCCCGCGCCGGAGTCGGACCGACAACATCGACCGTGCTTTGGCTTGTGGGCGCCGTGTTGGTGGCGCGCGAACGGGAGGGCTTGCGAGCCGACATTTACACTGGGGTTGCTCGTGATTTGCGCACCGGACTCGGCACGTCCCCGATGCTGGCGGTTGCTGCTGCAAACGAAAGGGGCGCCGCCTTGTGCGACGCCCCATTCGCCAACTCTTTGCCCTACTTGACTGCTACCTGCCAGCGAATTCCGGCTTCGGTGCGCGCGGCCGAGTACCACCACGACGCGCTTTGGACGGCAGCGTACCGTTCGACCGCGAAGCGCCGGAGACCTCGAACGCTTGCACCATGCTCGTCAGCGTCATCGACTGACCCGCCAACTCTTCCGACGCACTCGCCGACTCTTCCGCATTCGCCGCCATCTGCTGCGTCACGGTGTTGAGCTGACCGACGGCGGCGTTAATCTGCTGCACGCCGACGTTCTGTTGCGTACCAGCCGTTGCGATTTCGGCGACGACTTCGCTCACGCGACGGACGTCCGCATCAATGTCGCTGAGATTGGCCAGTACTTGGACGTTCAGCGCGACTCCCGCCTCTGCGTGATGCACCGAATTTTCAATCAGTGTCGCCGTCGAGCGCGCCGCTTCGGCGCTGCGGATTGCGAGGTTGCGCACTTCTTCGGCAACGACCGCGAATCCGCGGCCCGCGTCACCGGCGCGCGCGGCTTCAACCGCAGCGTCGAGCGCGAGGAGATTGGTCTGGAACGCAATCTCGTCGATGGTCTTGATAATTTTTGCGGTCTGATCGCTGGATACCTTGATCTGGTCGATCGCGCTGGAGAGTTGATCCATATTTGCACGACCCTTGGCGACGCGATCGCGAGCCGTCACCGCCATCTCCCGCGCCTCACGGGCATTCGCTGCGGTCTGCGCTGTGGACGATGTCATTTCGTGCAGGCTGCTTGACACTTCCTCGAGCGACGCCGCTTGTTCTGACGCCCCCTGCGCCAGCGCCTGACTGCCCGAGGCGATCTCCTGGCCGGCCGCCGCAACCTGCTCTGCCGCGACGTTCACCTGCGCCATCGCCTCCTCCAGCGTTTCTGCCGCCGTATTGATCGAGTCCTTGATCCTCGCCAAGTCGCCGGCATACGAGCCAACCACACGGGCAGTGAGATCGCGGTCGGCGACCCGCGCCAATACATCGGCTGCTTCGTTGATCGGTGAGACCACCGCATTGAGCGTGTCATTGATTCCCTGCACCAGATCGCGATACGCCCCCTTGAATCGCTGCGCATCGCCTCGCGTGCCGAGCTCGCCGGCTTTCGCGGCGCTCACGAGTGTGCCGGTTTCGGCGACCAGTTCCTGCATTGTAGCTCGCAGGTGAACAAATGCATTGCCGAGTACGTCCTTCTCGCTGAGAGCGCTCACTTCAACGCTCATGTCGCCAGCGCTGATTGCAGCGGCGGCGGCAGCGAGTGACTTCTGCGCATCGACCATGCGCTGCATCGAACCGGCCAACTGCCCCATCTCGTCAGTCGACGTCACGTGAATGGTCTGCTCCACATCGCCGATCGCGAGGGAGTCCGCGACATGACCGATGTGCGTGACCGCGCGCACGATCGGCCGTGTGATACCGACAGCGGCAACCACTGCCAAGGTCAACGCAACAACGATGAGTGTAATCAGCACGCCCATCGAACCACGATACGCGGCTCCACTCGCATCGACGGCGGCTTCCATCAACGCGAGCTTGGACGCAATGAGTGTGTCCATCAACGCATCCATCGTGTCTGCCTGCGCGCGAATTCCTGACAAATGCGTCTTGGCGATGGAATCTTTTCCCGCCAGCGCCAACTGCACGACTTCGTCCTGCTGGGGGCGCAGGCGCACGAATGCGGCCATGAGGGTCCCCGCCATGCGTTTCTGTTCCGGGCGCGCGATTTTCGTTTCGTAGGCCGCGAACTCAGTGCGGAATGTCGAATCATACTTGACGATGTCAGCCGCGCGTTTACTCACGGCTCCGGCGCTATCGTCGAGAATCGCGTTGCGTACCGCGCGCGAAATCCGAATGAGCTGAATGTTCGCTTCCTGGAGATGCAGCGCAGGGACAGCGTGCTTCTCATTCAGCTCCCTCACGACTCCGTCAATTGTGCGTGCCGTCAGGATCCCTTTGGCACCAACAACGGCGAGTAGCACAGCGAGTGCTCCGAAGCCAAGTGCGAGCTTCCTTCCAATTGCCAGGTTCGCGAACCACCGCATTTCCGACTCCAGTGATCGTTCGGACTGTCAGACCGCGAGCCGAGCCGGCCGACGTCGGCCGACCATCATTTGCTCCGGCGCGTGCTTCTCGCGGACGCGAGCGAACAACCGTGACAATCCCGTCGTGTCGTAGGAATCTCGGTAGCAATCAGGGCAAACTTGAGTTAGTGCATCGCCGACCCTCACCGCTGCAACAACTTCACCCGTTGTCCATTACGAAAGATCTCCACCCGATCAGCCAACCCATCCTTGTTCACATCCGTCCACACCTGCAGCAACTCGCCGTTCTGATCGAGGAAGATCGCGCGCCACGGCGTGCCGCCGCGCCCCTGGTCAGGCACACGTAGCTGGAATTCGTTCGTGCCGAGCCACGTCATCACTTCTGCGTTTGTGCGCCCCTGCACCACATCCAGCACGGACGTCATGTGCGGCAACACCTGCGGAAATGCCTGCGATGCGTAACCAGGCAGATCGTCGCAGCGACCATCTTTGTCCTTGTCCTGACAGGTGGGCAAGCCGAAACGCAGATCGTCGCACCATCCGTCACCATCACGATCGAGACACACCGACGAACCCGTCCCCGGTGGGCGTACATTCGGGTTGTTCTGGAAGTAGCGCGGATCGTTGATTGCACCGGTCCCAACCATGGTGCCATTGGCTCCGACGTACCCGCCATATGACCCCATGGCCCCGCCCTGTGACACCGGCGCTCCCGGATATGACGAAGCCGGCGCATTCGCCGGCCGGTCACCGAAGAGTTGCTCGTCTGACACCTTCTTGCTTTCCCAATTGTCGCGCTGACCTCTCGGATCGACTTGCGAGACCTCAGGCGGAACCAGCGGTGGAAACTTCCTTTGTGACGGTGGCGTCGCGAACCCCTTGATGATCGGCGTAGGGGAACTCTTGCCGCTCTTGTTCGCGTCTTCACCGTAGATCACGCGACCGTTGGCTGGCTTGTTGCGCACCGCGGAGCCACAGTCGGTGGAAGCCGGCTGTGACGAGGCGGGAACACCGTCCACCCAAACACGACACATACCAGCAGGCGGCTTGGAGTCCGCAGGAACGCTATCGGCTTTGTTCGGCCGCGCCTGCCCACTCGCGCTCGCCATCGGCGCAGCACCCAGGACGACCGACGCTGTCAGAACGAACAGGAATTGACGGGACATCACGACCTCCAGCGGGACACACGCGTCGCACACCATGGCTCGTGTGGACTCTATTTCACCGGCATACAAGCGCAGAGATCATGCCACCCTCGGCTCACTTCTCGGCCGGAGCGCGCTTGGGGTGTAAGTATCGGCAGGACATGGCACTAACGACAGGGGGCGGGCAAACGAACTGACGTAATTGACGAATCGCACCGGCAAAAGTCTCCCCCCACAGACGAACGGCGTCACTGAGGGGAGACGGGACCAAGGTGGATCCACTGAGCGACGGGTGGTGAGTATGAGTTACCAGTGTCCAGTAAAACTTGCGGAGTGTCGTGGCGACTGGAAACCCGAAAGTCGCACTGCGAACCCGAAACTGAGCGGTTCCTTTCCGATCTCTAGTCCCCGAAGCTGATTCCGATCATCCGTGCCGCCTGTACCACATCATGCGCAGGATCGACCCGCTTGGTCTCGGCCAGCACCTCCTCGATCGGAATGCAAACCAGGTGGGGCGACTGAAGCGCCACCATCTGCCCCCATTTTTTGTCGGCGACAGCCTGAACGGCAGCAGCGCCAAATCGGGTAGCGAGGAGCCGGTCATAACCGGTTGGCGCGCCACCACGCTGCAAATGGCCGAGCACCATCGACCGGGTTTCTTTTCCGGTCCGCTGCTGGATCTCAAAGCCCAGCCGCTCAGCGATGCCACCTAAACGGCGATCTTGGCCTGGAAGCGACGCACCGATGATGGAGTTTGCGCCACCCGCCGGCTTGGAGCCTTCAGCGACGACAACGATGCTGAAACGACGGCCAGCCGCATCGCGCGCCATGATCTTTTCGCAGACGTTTTCGATGCGCCAGGGGATTTCCGGAATCAGGATAACGTCAGCCGTTCCTGCGACGCCGGCATGAAGGGCGATAAAGCCCGCGTCGCGACCCATCACCTCGAGCACCATCACCCGGTCATGCGACTCAGCGGTGGTGTGCAGTCGATCGATCGCCTCAAGTGCCGTGTTGACGGCAGTATCGAATCCGAATGTCGTGACGGTTCCGGCGACGTCGTTGTCGATGGTCTTGGGGACACTGATGATGCGCATCCCCTTGGCCGCGAGCTGCGACGCGATCTTGAGCGAGCCGTCGCCGCCGATAGAAATGATGGCCTCGATCCCGAGGTTTCGCGCGTTCTCAACGAGTTCATCGGAGCGGTCGACCTCTTTCCAGGTTCCGTCATCCTGCAGAATCGGATATGCGAATGGGCTGCCGCGATTGGTGGTGCGAAGAATCGTTCCGCCGGTGCCGGCGATTCCGCTGACCCGTTCGGCGGTCAGCGGAATGACTTCGTCTTCGCCGAGGAGGCCGGCATAGCCACGCTTGATGCCGAGTACGTCCCACCCGCGGGAGCGAGCGGAGAGGACCGCCGCGCGAATCACCGCGTTGAGGCCGGGGGCATCACCGCCACCGGTGGAAAGTGCGATGCGCATGTCAGATGGAGCGACAGGGAAAGGCTTCGTAAGGCCCGTTTGTTTGTTTCGATGAATGTACCGCAGGGGCGGCGCGGTGCTCAGCCCTGATCGTCAGCTTTCGTGACAGCGTTGCCATGCTGTGATACCAAGCCGGTCCGATCAGGGCACTGACATTCCGGGTGGACGCATCGACAGTCCAGCCGCGCCGGCCAGTTGTCGAACCACGGTGTCCTGATACGCCGCCGCGGCGCGGAGTGAGTCGATCTGCGCCTGCAGCTGCGCATTCTCTTCGCGCAGCTGCACCACCATGTTGCCGATATCGATGACGGCCTGACTGGTGGTCATGTCGCCGGGCGCAACCAAAGCGCCTTTGCAGGCCGCCAGCAACGGGAGTGCAACGGCAGCAAAGCCAAGGATGAGCCGTCGGGTGCGCAGAACCGCGAAAGAAGGCATGAAATGGCCGGTCGTGCAACGAATCGGTGATGGAGCTCGCAGGGCAATGTGTGATATAGCGAGCAACCCGAATGGACGAAACGATTGTGACCGCTTCGCATCATCACTCAACGCACGTCGGCGTGACAACTCGCCGCGGGAGTACGCTCATCGAGCAGCTCTGGCTTCTCGTTGTGTCCGGTATCGTGCTGTCTGCCACGGTTGTGGGCGGCGCGCGTCTGCTCGACGCCGCCGCAGTGCGCAGCTCGGCGAACGATGTCGCCGATCTCTTCGCGATTGCGCGCGATCAGGCCATCGCGACGGGCCAACGCACTGCGGTGCGCATCGACAGAATTGCCGGCCGTCTCATCATCCACGCCGCCGTCGACACGCTGATGCGCTTGGAACTGGGGCAATCGCGATCGGTGTCGGTTCAGGCAACGCGCGACTCGATGGCGTACGCTGCGTCAGGGTTGGGCTACGGCGCGTCGAACCTGCGTGTGATTGTGAAACGTGGCGCCAGTGCCGATACAATCACAGTTTCACGACTGGGCAGAGTGAAGCGATGACCCGGCGAACGCACTCACCACTCGCCACCCAAACTCACCACCCAAACTCACCACCGGCAACTCAAACTCACCACTCAAGACTTGGTAGTTGGAGCCGCGCTATTGGAACCGGCTTGGACGCGGCTGGTATGCTGTCTCCGCTACGTCGTCGCCGCTGTGGTTCCAAAGTCAAACCCCGGCACCGACACCCGCGGGATCTCCTGCCCGATCGTGCGTTCAATCGTGCGCACCATACCAATCTCTTCGCCGGACATGAATGTGTACGCGTCGCCGGTGCTGGCGGCGCGTCCGGTGCGCCCGATGCGATGCACGTAGTCTTCCGGCTGTTGCGGGACATCGTAGTTGATCACGTGGGTAATCCCCGAGATGTCGAGCCCACGCTGTGCGATATCGGTGGCGACGAGCACACGCAGCTTGCCGCTCTTGAAGTCTTCGAGGGCCTGCATGCGCTGCTGCTGCGACTTGTCAGCGTGCATGGCGCCCGCATCGATACCGGCGCGTTCGAGATCATGCACCACGCGATCAGCTCCCGACTTCGTGCGCGTGAACACCAGCACCGACTCGTGCTCTTTTTCCGAGAGCAGATGCACGAGCAGGTCATTCTTTCGCTGACGCGGCACGGGATACACGGCGTGTGTAACCGTCGTTGCTGCAGAGGAGCGACGGCCGACTTGCACGACAACCGGCTTGCGCAGGTATTTGCGCGCGAGTGCTTCGACTTCCGGCGGCATCGTGGCGCTGAACAACAGCGTCTGGCGATAGCGGGGAATCTGTTCGACGATGCGGTTAAGCTGCGGTGCAAATCCCATGTCGAGCATGCGATCGGCTTCGTCGAGCACCAGCGTCTCGAGGTACGTGAAGTCGACATTGCGCTTCTCGAGATGGTCGAGGAGACGCCCCGGCGTGGCGACCACCGCATCGACGCCACTGCGCAGAGCCTTTTCCTGTGGTTCGTATCCCACCCCGCCAAACACAGGAATCACATCGACGGGCGCGTACTTCGAGTACTTCCGAAAGCTCTCCTCAACCTGCAGACACAATTCGCGTGTCGGCGTGAGAATGAGCACGCGTGTGCGTCGCGGGCCACCAAGCAGCCGGTTGACAATCGGCACCGTGAAGCTGGCCGTCTTGCCGGTGCCGGTCTGTGCGAGTCCGATGAGGTCTCGGCCCTTCAGCGCGACCGGAATCGCCTCACGCTGAATCGGCGTGGGGCGGTCGTAGCCCGCATCGTGCAGGGCATCGAGCAGTGGCTGGGCGAGGCCCAGGTCGGCGAAGGTCGTGTTATCGCCGGTCGCGTCGTTAGACGCGGGATCGTTCGCGGGTGCAGTCATGGTTATCGGACAAAGCTAATCGGAGCAACGCGTCGCGGGTGGAATCGGCGCGATTCTTCGTATCAGAGCAGCTCGATGGCCCGGCCAGAAAGGCGCGCGATCAGACCCAAGCGGAACGTCACGTCGATTGTCATGGGGTCAATCGCGCCGCCTCGTTCGCTCAACGGCATGACAGGCCACGACCAGCTCGGGACCTGTTCCGGCATCGCGACTGAGCGTGGGGCATGCCAGGTCCCTTTGCGGTCGCGATCGTCGAGCAGTCGGTCAAACAGCCGCTGCCAGCCTTCGTGCTTCTTGAGAAAGCCCAGTCGGGCCATGATCTCAAGCCAGGCGAGCGAGGACGGCATGTCCGCGTCCATCACGTGCCTCGTAGGCAGAAAATCGCCGAGCACGAGGTGCGGCTGGTCGATGAGATGGGTGCCGACCTGCTGAACCGCCTGTTGGCGCGGCCACGGCTGCGAAAGGAACGTGAATAGCCGGTCCATGACCTCATGGTGCTCGCTCCGGAACTGCGGCATGTGGGCGAGCATCAGGAGCGTGTGGAACGAAGGTGCGGCGACCTCGGCAGCCAGCACGTGCTGATTGCCAAGGCGAAGCCAAGGCTTCTGCAGCAGCGGCGACTTGAGATAGGCACCGATCCGGTCGGTGAGTCTGCGCGCCGCACCGCGGAGCCGAGGATCGCTTTCGTAGCCCGCCTGAGCGAGGGCGGCCGCTGCCGCTTCGCGCAGAATCAGTCGACCGCGTTTGACGAGGTCTTCATCGGTCGCGGTCGCGCCCAGCTCTGCCAAAAACTCCCGATCGTTGTCTTCGGCAAGGAGCCGGAAAAGCGAGCGCTTGGTGGTTGCCAGCGCGGGGCACTCGGGATCCCAGCCCAGCTCGATCAGTCGGCGGTAGGCGAGAATCGTCCCGACGCCAACGAGATCGTCACCCTTGGGCACCGACAGCATTCCGTTTGGCCACGAGCCATCCGAATTCTGCATCATCAGCAGCTGCCACCCCGCCTTGGAGCCGTAGGGGATGCGGGCGAGGCCTGCGCTCTTTGCCTGATAGTGTCCCACGTCCACCAGTGCTCGATACTGCACCGCTGGTGGCGCGTTGGTGAGCATCCAACCAATGGCGAAAGAGGTCGGGGCCGCTGATGGTGGCGCTGACAGCAAGGTCGGCGCCAGCAGCGGGTTGGGAAAAGACAAGCCGGGAATCGTCGTTGGCAGGGTCACTGAGTCGCTATTCTACGCGCGTCCAAGCAAACCGCCAGAGGCTCATGTGATGATTAGTGCGTTCCCAGTGATGTTTTCAAAGCTGATGCCTGAATGAATAGCTGAGTTCGCTAACTCATAGTTCGTTAACGCTTTCCTATGCTATTGCGTCTATAGGAGTTGAGCAAAGGCAACCTCGCGGACGCGGGGCACACTCTGCTGAACGTTTACCCTTTTGAAACCCACCCTACTATGAAAACTCCCCTTCGCATTCTCTCGCTCGCGCTGGCACTCGGCGGCGCATCCGCAGTTGCTCAGGCACAGGGCGGTGGCGGTGGTGGCGGCGGCCGTGGCGGTATGAGCATGGAAGATCGGAAGGCCAAGATGTTTGAAGGCATCACGCTCACGGCCGACCAGAAGACCAAGATCGACACGGTCATGGCGCAGACGGCCAAGAAGCAGCAGGAGATGCGCGCCTCGATGCAGGGCGGCGGTGATCGCCAGGCCATGATGGAGCAGATGCGCACGCTCAACGCCGACCAGACGAAGGAGATCAAGGCTGTGCTAACCGCCGAACAGCAGCCCCTTTTCGACAAGAACATGGAAGCCATGATGCCGCGCCGCCCCGGAAACTGAGCCTGACCAGACCGCGACACCGGTAGTTCGCAGCACTTGTGAAGCGGGGATGCCAGCCGGCGTCCCCGTTTTCGCTTGTCTCGCCCGCGCACGCTGAAGAGATTGCGAACGGAACCATGCCTCACCTCTCTTCCGTCCTCTTGCACCGCCAGCGCTGATGCGCGGGGAGTTTGTCGACCTCGACGGGGTTCGCCTCTACTGCTACGCCTTCGGATCTCGCGGCGCAGGCGATCCGATCGTGCTCGTGCATGGCGCGTTCACGTCATCGCACCTCTGGCAGGACGTCCTGCCACGACTCCCCAAGGGACATCGCGTGTTGGTGCTCGACCTGCTCGGTCACGGTCGTAGTGACCCGCCCCGGCGTGCCGCCATGACCGTCGCCGCGCACTCCCACCGGCTCGCACTCCTGCTCGGCGTGATGGGTGTGGCGAAGGCAACCCTCGTTGGACACGGCATGGGCGCGGCGATCTGCGCCCGGGTCGCGCAGCAGCATCCTGACCGAGTGACTGGACTGACACTGGTAAACCCGAGTCTTCTCGCGCGCGAACCGCGCGATGCGCGCGTCAGCGGTCGGCTGCGACGCCTGGCACTGCTGGTGCCACTTTGGTCACGACTGGCGCCGTCATGGCTCGCCTCGACGCTGCACGCAGCGCTCTTGCCGGTATTTGCCCAGCGAAGCGCCGGCGCCCACTCGCTTGATTTCTACCTCAAGTCTTTTCGAACCCGCGATGGTCGCGACTCGGCGTGCGCCCAGCTCAAGGCCTTCTCGGAATCACTCGATGACACCTTTCCAGCACTCGTCGCAGGCGCTCTTCACTGCCCGGTTTCACTGGTGCTCGGCGGCGCAGACCCCCTCATGTCCCCCGGCCGCGCCGAGCGTCTCCAGCGCGCGCTCAGCGAAGCGAGCAACAATGATCTGGCTTGCGATCGACTGAGTGGCGTTGCCCACATGGCGCCCGAAGAAGCACCTGATCGACTCGGCACGATTGTCGGCGAGATGATCACCACCAACACTCAATCCGATTTCACATGACCGACCGTCTTGCTACAATGCGTGCCATGGCTGCCAAGCAGCCTGAAAATCCGCTCGCCCGCTTTGGTCTCGCCAACGAACTGCTGAAAGCCGGGTTGCATGCTGAGGCCGAGCAGGAGCTCGCGGCATATCTCGCGCGTTTTGACGACGAAGGAAACGGTTGGCTGCGGTATGCCGACACCCTGAAGACGCTTGACCGCGACAGTGACGCGCGCGCTGCCATCACCAAGGGAATTGCTGCGGCAACGCGTTTCAACCACGGCACGCTCGCGGGCGAAATGGAAGCGCGCATAGAAGAGTGGGACAACGCCTGATCGTCGGCGATGCCCTACAGACGATGCCCTACAGACGATGCCCTACAGGCGATGCCCTACAGGCGATGCCCTACAGGCGCCGCAGTTCGTTCGCCGCGTCGACCGCATATCCGATGTCGCGCGAGAGCGCGCGCGCTTCCTGCGTTGCGTTGGTGACATCGCCAATCGCCGCACCGACGCCGAGCGTGCGCAGCTTCACCATGTCGAAGCGAAGCGACCGCATCGCGAGTGATGCGCTTTCGAGCTGACGTTGCATGGCGTCGCGGCGATCAACGAGTTCCTGCAGCGAATCGCGCTGGCGTGTGAGCAAGGCCAACCGACGTTCGTGATCGGGCGCATCCGTGGATTCAGCGGCTACCGCCGCGATGCGCGACTCGAGTTGTGTGAGTGCGTCGACGGGCAGATCGCGGTGCAGCCGCTCAAGTCCAGAGGCGAGCGCACTGATGCGTTCCATCAACGCGTCGGCCGTTGGCTCGACGTCCGGAACGAGCGCCTTGTCCGCGTCGCTCAACTTTGCCGATGAGTCACGAATCGTCAGACGATCATCGACCGCTGAGCGCATTGTGTCGCCGTACGGGGACGCGAGCAGCGCTGGGCCGGCGATGCGATCCAGCTCCTCGCGCAATCGCACCTCGCGAGGGCGATCGTCGGGCACCGCCAGCAGCCGTTGCCACTCACCGCCAAGCGCATCGCCGACAGGCACGCCGAGACGTCGCAATCGCATGCCGGCAACGATCGATAGTTGCGCTGAGACCACGCTCGCGACGAGCGCCCCGACGAAGGGGACGATCATCGGATCGGCGCCCAGCGCTGAGCCGATGACGAAAGTGCCGACCGCCGCGACAGCGCTGCCTGCCAGCCATCCGATGCGACGCCGGAATGACTTCACAGCCTGCGCGATGCGTTTCGGCTTGGAAAGGGCGAGCCCCTCGATGGCCTCGGACTCGGCTTCGTCGTCGCCGCCGCCGAACACTTGCGACCAGCGCGCGCCCTTTCGACTGAGCGCGCCCCACTGCGAGACCAGTCCCAGGCTGATGCCGAACGCAGGAAACACAGCCCACGGGAATTGACGACTGGTGAGCATATTGATGCTCGCGAGAAAGGCGATCAGCAATCCGCTGGAGATTACGCTCTGCCGGAAGCGCGCGACCCGCTCGGGCAGCGGTTGATCCACGCGGTTTCCATACGCGTCGAACGATGCGGCGATCATATCTCCGCGCATGGACAATTTGTAGCGATCGCGGGCCTCCCGACGCTGTTCTTTCACTGCGCGACGCCATTCGCGAAACTCCCCACGACTGGCGTTGGGCGAAAGTGGTGGGATCGGTGCTAACGGCGCGATCTGGTACATGCTCGCCGGCTCTGGAGCAGCGAGCGAACGCGGATTCCAGTCTTCGGCGCGATGACCGTGGCGATCGGTGTAGTCGCGACGCGCGCGAGCGACGAGTTCCGCTTCCTGCTGATCGCGTTCCAGATTGCTTCGCTGCGCTTCACGGGCCGACTGCGGCGCGGGTGCGCGGTAGGGGTCGGGCGCGACGCCAAGCGAGCCATCGCGCTGCACGCGACGCAATGCATCGCGCATGGCCTGCGCACTTTCCCATCGATCGGCTGGGCGTTTGGCGAGTGCTTTTTCGAGAATCTCGACGAGCGCGCGCGGTGCGTCGGGGCGGATTGACCAGATGGGCTTTGGCGTCTCGCTCACGTGCGCGAGCAGCATCGCCGGCGTACTCGACGCATCAAACGGCAAGCGGCCCGCAAGCATCAGATAACCGACGACGCCAAGCGAATAGACGTCGCTGCGTCCATCCACTTCCTTTTCACCAGTCGCCTGCTCGGGGCTCATGAACGCGGGCGTTCCGACCGCGATACCGGTCTGCGTCAGCCGAGAACCACTCTCGGCGGCGCGCGCGATGCCGAAGTCCGTGACCATCGCGCGACCAGACTCGCGGTCGAGCAGAATGTTGTCGGGCTTGATGTCGCGATGCACAACGCCACTGGCGTGTGCGTAGGCGAGTGCGTCGGCCACCTGCTCAAGAATTGACGCAATCGTGTCGAACCGTGAGCGCGAATCCCGTGCGACAAGCGCGGCGAGGCTTTCGCCCGTGACTAGGGCCATGGCAAAACAGACAACGCCTGCCTTCTCGTGCACCGCGTAGATGGGCACGATGTGTGGATGATTCAGTCGCGCCGCGGTCTGCGCTTCGCGCACGAAGCGTTCGCGCACATCGGAACGAAACGCGAGATCGGGCGGAAGCACTTTGAGTGCGACGTGTCGTTGCAGCCGCACATCCTCGGCGGCGTAGACGACGGCCATGCCGCCTCGGCCCACTTCGTCGCCGATGAGGTACTGCTCGCCGAAGGCAGCGGTGACGCGATCGCGCAGCGCGCTGGCGTCAGCGGCGTCTTCTGCGCGTCGTTTTGCCGCGGCGTCGGCCTTCTCCTGCGCCGATCGCCCCGGCGTTACGGGCGTGACGTCAGGCACGCGGCGCTCAGGACGGAGTGTTCGACGTACGCGACCGCGTGAGGTCGCGCACTTCGTTGGCGGCACCGACCGCGATGTCCACTTCACGCGCAAGCGCCATCGCCTGTTCGGCGATCAACGTCACGCTCTGCACGGAGCTGTTGCCGGTGCGAAGGCGAACGAGATCGAGACGCACGTTTTCGAGCGCAATGCGGCAACTCTCCAACTGGCCGCGCCGCGTTTCGCGCTTCCGCATCGACTCGCTCATCGCGCGACGATCGCGACGTAACTGCGCCAGACGGCGGACCCGTCCTTCGCTGCGCTGCGCGTCGAGCGGATTAGCCTCGGCTTCGAGGGTGGCGATTTCGGCATCGATGGCCGCGGTGCGATTGCCCCCCAGTTCGCGATCGGTGCGTGCAAGGTCGACGGCGATCGTTTCGATCCTGTTCACCAGCTCGATGGCCGTGTTCAGGACGGCCGGAATGCGCGACTTTTCGGCGGCAGGAATGGTAGCGAAGAGGCGAGCAATCTCTTCGCGGTCCCCGCGCGCCGAGCGCACCACCCCAGCGTACTCGCCGAGTTCGTCATCACGCACCGGAGCAGTCGGAATTGCCATTCCTCCACTGGCGGCAGCACCGGCCGCGCCCCCCATGGCAGCGCCAGGAGCGTTCGGGCTGAACACGCCCGACAGCCGGTTTCGCAGGCGCCCCTGCGCACGCAGTTCCTCACGCTTCTTGTAGGAGAACGTCGCTTGCACGCCGTCCGAGAAGTCGGAGATCACTTCGCCGAGCATCCGGTGACGGGGCTGACGGAGGACGTCCTTCCAGTCGTACCCGTCAGACCACAGCTTGGCGTACTTCCACGCGATGTAGACCGTCCAGAGCGTGCTGATCCCCCACATCTCCTTGTTGCCGAAGATGCTGACGACGAACAGCGCGCCGTTCACGAAAAGGTACGGGGCCAGTTTGCGCCGGAACGCGGTGACGAGCGGCGAGTCCCAGCGCGCGAGGTCCGTGGCCGTCGGCATATGTTCGCCAGTGGTCGAGCCGGAGTAGCGCGATGGGTGCGAGGACGGCGCCGGCGCCTGCGTGTTGGAGTTGTATGCCGGAGCACCATAGGACAGGGGCGCATACGATGGTGGCGCGGAACCCGACGACGAAGCGGGAAAGCCGGCCTGTGACATGCCGCCGATGGGTGCGCCGTTGAAGTTGATCGGCGCGCCACTCCCCGACGACGTGGCGTTGACGGGAGCGGGTGGGACAATGCCAGTCTTGAGCGCCTGCACCACATCGGTGGCGCTCTGGAACCGATTTTCCGGCGCCTTTTCGAGCAGGCGCATGACAATCATTGCCAGGTCAGCCGGCACGTCGTGGCGGCGCTGTGAAACCGGCACCGGCATCTCGGCGAGGTGCTTTACCAGGAGCGCCGGCGTGGTGTTGCCAATGAACGGCGGTTCGCCGACGAGCATCTGATACGCCAAGACGCCAAGCGAATACAGGTCGCTGCGCCCATCGAGTTGTCGGTCGCCGGAGGCCTGTTCGGGCGACATATAGGCCGGCGTACCGATGGCCATGCCCGTCGCGGTCAGGCGGGACGTTTCGCCCGAGTCCATGATGGCACGGGCGATGCCGAAGTCGGTGACGAGTGCGCGTCCGTCGATGCCGTCAAGGAGGATGTTGTCGGGCTTGATATCCCGATGAATGACGCCGCGCGCGTGGGCATACGAGAGCGCGTCGGCGATCTCGGTGATCCAGCGACGGGCATTCTCGATGGGCAACGGGCCGCGTTTCTGGAGCATCGTGGCCAGGTTGTCGCCGTCGATGCAGGCCATGACGAAGAACACCAGGTTCCCCACTTCGTCGACCGAGTAGATCGGGACGATGTTGGGGTGGCCGAGTTGCGCAGCGGTTTCCGCTTCGCGGAGGAAGCGTAGGCGGATGTCGCGCCGGAAAGAGAGCTCCGGCGGGAGCAACTTGATGGCGACAATGCGCTTCAGGCGCTTGTCGCGGGCCCGGTAGACGATACCCATGCCACCGCGTCCAATCTCCTGATCAACCTCGTACGAGGCACTAAGCGCTTGTTCGACGTGCGCTCGGAGTTCGGCGTCCTCTGTGGACGGGGCTACGGAATCGGGCACTCTTGGGGAATCGAGGGGGTTCTTACCGGTTGTTTCAGTGTAGCACCGGGGAAGAAATGGCGACAGCACGGCAGATATTTCGAGCGCGTGTTGCCGGCTGGCGAAAACCAGCGCTGGCGGCACAAGACTGGCAGCCCTTACGTCATGTGGTCAGGGAAAAGTTGCAAACCCTGCCGTGATGGCGGAAACACGACGGTACTGATCGTGCGACGTTACCGGCGCTCAACCTCAATAATCAGAGGGATCGTTCGTATGGGCCAGCGCCAAACACTCCCCGTCCTGCCATTGCGCGGGACCGTCATGTTCCCCGGAATCACCGCTCCGATCGCGGCCGGCCGCCCCGGCACGCTCCGGGCGATCGAGACCGCCCTCAAGGGCGACCGACTCGTGTTTGCCGTCGCCCAGCGCGACAACAGCGAAGAACCGACGTCGGACATCCTCTTCACGTCGGGCGTGATCGCCCGCATCGGCCAGATCCAGCGCGGCCTGGGCGGTGTCCAGCTGCTGCTGCAGGGCGAGCAGCGCGCCACGGCGCTCCAGTACCAGGAAGTCGACGGCTATCTGACCGCCGTGATTGTGCCGGCGGAAGAGATGATGCCGCTCGACCCCAAGAATGCTGCGTTTGAAGCGCTGCATAAAGAAGCCCGCGAGCGGGCCGCCGAACTGGGCGAAAAGCGTGGGCTTCCCGAAGAAGTCGTGCACCAGGTGCTCGACTCCGTCGACGACGCCGGTCGTTTCAGCGACCTCGTTGCCGGATACATCGAGTTGACGGTCCCCGAAAAGCAGGGGCTGCTCGAAACGATGTCGGTCGAGGAACGCCTGCGGCGCGTGCTCGTGCACGTGCAGCGTCAAATCGGCCTGCTTGAAGCACAGGAAGACATCAAGTCGCAGGTGCAGGAAGAGCTGGGCGAGCGGCAGCGCGAGATGTTTCTGCGCGAGCAGATGAAGACCATTCAGAAGGAGTTAGGCGACGACGATCAGAGTAAAGAGATCGCCGAGCTCCGCGAAAAGTTGATCAAGCTCGACCTGCCAAAAGAAGCGCGCGCCGAAGTGGAGCGTGAGCTTGGTCGGCTCGAGCGCGCCGGTCGGGAGTCGATGGAAGCGCAGGTGATTCGCACATATCTCGAGTGGATCGCTGAGTTGCCCTGGAACAAGCGGTCGGACGATCATCTCGAACTGGTGCGCGCGTCCGAAATTCTCGAAGAGGATCACTACGGTCTCAAGGACGTGAAGGATCGCGTGCTCGAGTTCTTGGCCGTGCGTCAGTTGCGCGCACAGCAAGTTGCCGCGGAGGTCGCGACAACCGGTGAATTCTCGGTGTCAAAGCTCATGGGGGACGATCCCGATTCCGTCTCGGTGTCGAACACCGCGAGTGACAAGACCATCAAGAGCGCGACCGAAGCGAAGGCGCGCGTGATGGCGCGCGGCCCGATCCTGCTTTTCAACGGACCGCCGGGCGTCGGCAAAACATCAATCGCAAAATCGATCGCCCGTGCGCTCGGTCGCGAGTACGTGCGCGTCGCACTTGGTGGAGCGCGCGACGAAGCGGACATTCGCGGTCACCGTCGGACGTACGTTGGCGCGTTGCCTGGTCGCATCATTCAGGGCATGAAGACGGCGGGCACAAAAAACCCTGTCTTCCTGCTCGACGAAGTCGACAAACTCGGCACCTCGTACCAAGGTGATCCGTCGAGCGCGCTGCTTGAGGTGCTCGATCCAGCGCAAAACGATTCGTTCACCGATCACTATCTGGGCGTTCCGTTCGACCTGAGCGAAGTGCTGTTCATCGCGACGTCGAACTTCATCCAGAACATCCCCGGTCCGCTGTTGGACCGAATGGAAGTCGTGGATTTCAGCGGCTATACCGAGAGTGAAAAGGCGGCCATCGCCAAGACATATCTCATTCCGCGTCAGCTTGAAGAGTCGGGGCTTGGTGGACGTGATCTGGCGTTTACCGACGATGCCGTCATGAGCATCATCAGCAAGTATACCCGCGAGAGTGGGGTGCGTCAGTTGGAGCGTCAGCTTGCTGCCGTCGCTCGCAAAGTTGCACGTCGCGTTGCGACAGGTGACAACGCGACCATCGACGATAAGGTGATCAGCGCGGACGAAGTGCGTGAACTGCTCGGGCGTCCGAAAGTGCATCCGGAGCGTGCGTCGGAGCACGATGAAGTCGGCATCTCGACCGGTATGTACTACACGCCGATGGGCGGCGACATCATGTTCGTCGAAGCATCGATCCGACGTGGGGTGTCACGGGCGAGACTGGATTCGGACGAAGAGATGGTGCGTGTTGGCCCGATCTCACTCATTCTCACCGGTCAGCTCGGCGATGTCATGAAGGAGAGCGCGAGGGCAGCACTCACATACGCCACGAACAACGCGGAACGGCTGGGTATTCCATCAGTACGCGTGCGTACCGCGAGCGAAGCGCACATTCATGTGCCGGCCGGTGCCATTCCCAAAGACGGGCCGAGTGCAGGCATTGCCATCGCGACCGCGTTGGTGAGCGAGATGTCCAACCGCAAAGTGCGGCGCGACGTGTCGATGACTGGCGAGATCACACTGCGTGGACGCGTGTTGCCCATTGGCGGTCTCAAGGAGAAAGTGCTCGGCGCACACCGCGCGGGCATTAAGCATGTCATTCTGCCGAAGGCCAACGAAGGCGATCTCGAGGATGTACCGGAAGAAGTGCGCAACCAGCTCACGTTCTACCCGGTGGAGACGCTGACCGACGTGCTGGCCATCGCGCTGGTGGACGGGGGGCGTGCGCCGGTGGAGATCGAAGAGGGGGAGCTGGTGGGGGTGTAACGGTAAACTCGACCCGCAAACCCGTAACTCAAAACTCACCACTCACCACTGGCAGCCAAGTGGTGGGTGGTGAGTTTTGGGTTTTGGGTTGTGAGTTCGCAACTACAGCGAGCTTCAACGCAGCGTTCAACGCAGCGTTCAACGCCAACAAGTCCCGGCGGGGGCGCCCGGATCTCAGGGCTATGCGATCCGCTTCATGGAGTGGTCGCAACGGTTCGTCTCCCGCCGGCCTCCATGCGTGAGTTCGCGCATGAGCAGCCAGGTGACGCGTCTCGCGACCGCGACGGCCGCGGCATCGAGTTCGTTGGCCATTCCAACGGCATCCGATGTTGGTGCATGGCGCGCGTGCAGGCGATGGACTGTATCGCGGGTGACCGCGCTGGTCTCGCGCTCGATTACGGCGAGATGATTCGCGAACGATCGGCGCTGCAACTCGGCGGCGAAACGCGCCATCTCATGTTGGAGCGCGCGCTGGGCGCGTGTCACGACCTCCGCACTGTCGTTTCCTCGCAGGTCGGTCAGGCGCAACAAGTGCAATCGGCTGTGCGCCACGTCTTTGGCGACATTGGGCGGAACGCCAAGATCGAGCCACCGGGCGTCGTCGACTCGCGCGCGCATCGCGATCTCGACATCCGTCGCATCGACCACCGGTTCGGTACCACGCGTCGCGAAGATGACAATGTCGCTCTGCGCGAGCACGCTCCGCTTCCCGCTCCACGGCGCGCTGGCGATCTGCAGCGACGCGGCCACGGCGATGGCGCGGGAGTCGGTGCGACTCATGAGTGTGATCGACGCCGGTGACACCGCGCGGAGGGCATGCACCGCGCTCTCCGCGACCGCCCCGGAACCAACGACCAGCGCCCGCCGCGTCGCCCACGCGGGGACGTCGCCGAGGGCACCCGTGAGTCGTTCCGTCGCAGCTTCACCAAGCGATGCGCCGCGGTCTTCGATGCCAGCGCTCTGGCGGATTCGGCGCGCAGCAAGAATTGCGCGCTCCATCATCGCGTCGAGGTCCGGAGTTGATCGCCCCGCGCCGCGTGACTCGAGCCACGCACGGCGCAATTGCCCGAGAATCTCCGGCTCACCCACACGTTGCGACCTCAGGCCCGATGCCACCCCGAAAAGATGTCGGACTGCGAGATCAGCGTCGCGACGCTCCGGAAGCACTCCCGGAGCCAACGCGCCATGCGCCGACGCACACGTCGCGAACAGCTCGGCGAGTTCTGCGTCGCCCCACCAGTACAATTCGACACGGTGACAGGTCGTGAGCAGCACAAAGGGCACGTGCATTGCGGCGACCGCGTCGCGCATGGCATCCAACGCCACCGCAGACGCTGACAGCTGACCGATGCAGTCGGCATCGATCGTTTCGCGGGAAAGCCCGACGACGTGGAACGGCAACAGAAACATGTCAGCCGATTGCGCGCGACTCCAATGGAGACGCCGCCTCGACGGACGACGCCACAAGATTTGGCGTACCGCGACAGGCCGCATTGATGCAACCCGGGCACTTGTGGCGGTACTGCTTGCTGTACGGTTTGGCGTCCGCGATATGCCCCAATACAATGTCCGCAAGCGCATCGAGAAACTCGGGTCGCGCATTCAGCGACGGCGCGCGCTTGAACCCGGTCATGCCGAGGGAGTGCGCCAGTTCGCCGTACTCGATGTCGATCTCCGACAGCGTTTCGATGTGATCGCTCGTGAACGCGATCGGCACCACGAGCATGTTCTTACGTCCTTTTGCGGCGAACTGACGGATGACACTCTCCGTGCTCGCGCCGAGCCAGCGCACGGGGCCGACCTCCGATTGATACGAGAGCAGATGCGGATTCGGCACCCCGAGCGCTTCGGTCACGCGACTCACCGTCGCCGATACTTCCGAGGGATAGGCGTCGCCCCGTTCGATGACGGAAAGAGGGAGCGAGTGGGCGCTGTACAGCAGCAAGACGTCATCGCGTTCGGCGGCGGCGTATTGCTGCAGGCCATCGGAGACTGCGCTCGCGACCGATCGAACGAAGCCATCATGCTCGCCCCATCGATCGACGATACTCCACTCGAACGCGTCCTGAAGCTGGTGTCGTGCGAGGGCGCGCCAGAGATCGTTGAGGCTCGATCCGGTCGTGGTGCACGACCACTGCGGATACTGCGTGAAGGCAATGGCGCGTTCAATGCCGTCAGCCTTCATGGCCGTGACGGCATCATCCGCAAAGGGGCTTACGTAGCGGAATGCGACATAGAAGCGATGTGGTGCCGTCTCCGGCGAGAGCCGGTCGAGGCGTTCGCACATGCCGGCGCCTTGTGCTTCCGTCCATCGCAGGATCGGGGACCCGCCGCCGATCGCGTCGTAAAGCGCGCGTACTTTCGGCGCGCGGCGCTTTGCGATGAACTTCCCGAGCACGTCCTGCCAGGGGAGTCGCAGCAATTCGCGATCCGCGAAGAGTCGCAGCAGAAACGGTTCGACGTCGTCCAGCGTGGCAGGGCCTCCCATGTTGAGCATGACGATGCCGGTGCCACCGCCGTTGCCGCGCTTTGCACGGACAGGTGACGTAGCGCGACGGAATGGAAGAATCGTTTCGTGTGGTGACATGAGAAGAGCATCGGCAAGTCACCGGCACTTCTCCATTCGCTTCAATACTATTTTACCCTCCGTATTGCTACCTACGGCCGAGCAGTCGGCGTAATACTATGGAGTCTGCGCACCGGGCCGCCGCTCAGTGCCCAATGGGCCCAAGCCTGAACAGGCTCCACGGCCAAACTGGTGCACCTGGCTCCGTGCCGTCGAGAAACCACTCGGTGTAGCGACGATCGGCTGGCGTGGCGCTGTCTGCGGGCCTTCCGTTCGTGCGATCGAGATCAACGCCAACAAGCCCGGGTGGCGGGGTCCAAATTCCGCTGCTGCGCGAACCGTACACCGACGCGATAATGCGTCCCGCGATCGGCGCGGCGAGCGTGCCTCCGACTGCGCCGGGTGAGATCATGGCCGGTTTGTCGAAGCCAATCCACACGCCCGTGACCAGCTCCGGCGTCATACCCACGAACCAGACATCGGTGTTGTCATTCGTTGTGCCGGTTTTGCCCGCGACAGGGATGCGTGCCGGCACGAGACGACGCAGCGCGGTCGCCGTGCCACGAGTCACGACGTCCTGCATCATGTCGCGCATGATGAACGCAATGCGTGGGTCCATCGCTGCGCGCGGCGGTGCAGTGGCGGGGATCGGTGCCGCGCGACCGTTGCGATCGTCTATGCGCGTGATGAAGCGCGGTTCGATGGCGACGCCGCCGTTGTCGAACGCAGCATACGCGGCAACAAAGTCGAGCGGTTGTACGACCGACGCACCGAGTGCGCTTGACGGATACGGCGCAATCGGAGCTCGCAGTCCAGCGCGGCGTGCAAGTGCGATGACCGAATCCATCCCAACAGCCATCGCGAGTTGCACAGCGACGGGATTGCGCGAACGCGTGAGGGCTTCGCGCATGGTGATCGCGCCAAGGAACTCATTGTCGGCGTTGTCGGGGCTATACGTCTGGCCGTTGTCGAGGCGGATGCGCAGCGCGGTATCGGCAACCATGCTGCTGGCGGTCATTCCTTCGGCGAGCGCCTGCGCGTAGACAAAGGCTTTGAACGCAGAACCAGGCTGCCGATTGCCGTCGACCGCGCGATTGAACGATGAGCGCACGTAGTCACGACCGCCAACGAGTGCCCGCACTTCGCCGGTGGTTGGATCGAGCACGACGGCCGCGCCTTCGAGGCACGACTGCACTTTCGCGTTCGCCTTGCTGGCGGCCACTTTTGTGGTGTCGGTTGTGCGTGCGCAGGGAATGCCGCGAAAGCCCGGGCGCGTTTCGATTTCGTCGATGCCACTTGTGATAGCCTGTTGCGCGGCGAGCTGCACGGCCGGATCGATCGTTGTGTGAATGCGATAGCCACCCTGCATCACCGGCACGCCGGCGCGTTCGGCCTGGACACGCACAATGTCGGTCACCCACGGAGCCGGCAGGCCGACGGCAGTCACAGCACGTACCGGTTCGCGCTGAACCGCGACCGACTGCGCCGAGGTGATGTACCCCTGCTCCGCCATCAGGGCGAGCACGGTGTTGCGCCGTGTGCGATTGCGCTCGGCGAAGCGCGCAGGGTCGTATTGCACGGGGCTCTTGGGCATTGACGCAAGTGACGCCGCCTCAGCGAGCGTCAACTCGGCCGCGCCTTTGCCGAAGTACTGGCGGGCGGCCATCTCAATGCCGTACACACCACGACCAAAGCTGATCTGGTTGAGAAATGCTTCGAGAATCTGCTCCTTGTTGTAGTGCTTCTCCATTTCGCGCGCGGCCTGTTGTTCGCGCAGTTTGCGCCCCGCCGACACGTCACGCCGGTCGATGAGATCTGGGTGCATGTTGCCGACCAATAGCTGCGTGATTGTGCTGGCGCCGCGCAGATTCCCCTTGGTGACCGCGTCTTTGATGGCACCGGCAACGCCAACCAAATCGACGCCGTCGTGCTGATAAAAGCGCTTGTCTTCGACCGCGATGAAGGCTTGGCCCACGTACCTGGGAAGCGTGCGAATGGGGATGCTGAGTCGACGCTCGCGCCCCACTTGGCCGATCAGCGTGCCGTCTCGGCCAAGGACCAGCGATGCCTGAAGCGGCGTGATGATCTGCCATGCCTCGCCGGTGGGCTGCTGTGGCGCTGCTGGCGCGACTGACCGCGTTGTCGGTGGTTGCAGCTTAGTGCGCGCACTCGGCTGCGTGTGCAGGGCGCGAGGAAGCGCGCTCTCGGCCGAGAGGACGAGGGCCAACAACAGGAGGGGACGTCCGCAGACGGACGAGGTTTGGCGCATAGCGATGAAAATACATACCCCGTCATCGGTTGATCGGCTGTGGCACCTGTCACAGCTTCCTTGGTAAGCTCTGCGCGACCCGCCAGGACTCGCGCCGCGCTCTCGCGCTCAACCCAAGCCAACGATATGCCCGCAGACCCGATCCGCCCACTGACGCTTGCGATCTGCCAGTTTGCCCCGAAGAAGGGTGACACGGCGGCGAACCTTACGCGCATCGGTGCCCTGTGCGCGCAGGCCGCGACGCTCGATCCGCGCCCGCAGGTGGTGCACTTCCCGGAGACGTCGCTCTCCGGGTACTTCGTTGAAGGGGGCGTGCGCGAGGTCGCCTGCACGGCCGGTGCGCTGGCGTACGATCTCGACGATGCGTATCGCACGGCCTGCGCGGCAGCCGACATTCGCAGTGTGCCGATCGATGTCGTCGTCGGTTTTTACGAGCGGTGGCGTGAGACGCTGCACAATAGCGCGGCCTACATCACGATCGGCCTCGATGATGGTCCGCCGATTTTGCGGCATGTGCATCGCAAGAACTATCTGCCGACCTACGGGCTCTTCGACGAAGAACGGTTTGTCGAACGTGGCACCGATATCCGCGCGTTCGAGACGCCGTGGGGGCGCGCCGCCATTCTGGTCTGCGAAGACGCTTGGCACTCGATGTCAGGGACCATTGCCGCGCTCGATGGCGCCCAAGTGGTGTTCGTGTCGTCTGCGGCGCCGGCACGGGGGCTCTGGCCTCGTGACGACGGAATTCCCGGCCCGTACAGCGCCGCGCGTTGGGAACGCCTGATGCGCGACATCTCCGAAGAACACGGCTTGTACTCAAGCTTGGCGAACCTCGTCGGCACGGAAGGCGGGAAGCGTTTCTTCGGCTCATCACTGCTCGTCGGCCCGGGCGGAGACGTGCGGGCTCGCGCGCCAGTTTGGGACGAGAGCTTCGTCTCAGTCACGCTCGATCTCGACGATCTGGTGCGCGCGCGCGCCGACGCGCCGATGTTGAGCGATCTGCGCGTTTCATTGCCTCACGTACTCGAAACGGTCCGACGCGTCCAGGACGGCGTCGCGGCTCAGTTGCAGTACGATGGCGCCGAGCCTGCGGCAGCCGATCTGCTGGCCAGTGGCCGCGGCTTCACCACAGGCGAATTTGCAATTCCAGTGGAAAAACTGACCCTCGCCAACACGATAGCCCGTTCGGTGCCCAACGCACTCCCGGTCATTCGCCACGCCATGCGTGAACACGGTGGCCCGCCGTCACTCGCAATCGATGCGGAGCTCACCGAACAGTGGCTCGTAGGATTCCTTCGCGAAGAGATGACGCGTCGCGGCTTTGCGCGCGCCGTCGTCGGGATTTCCGGCGGTGTGGACTCGGCCGTCACGGCGTACCTCGCGGCGCGCGCGCTCGGCGCAGAGAACGTGGTCGGCGTTCGCCTGCCCTATCGCACATCGAGCGCTGAATCGCTCGAACATGCGCAACTGGTCATCGATGCACTTGGCATTCAGTCGCGCACGCTCGACATCTCGGGTGCCGTTGACGGCTATCTGGCGAACGAGCCCGATGCCGATGCCGGTCGGCGCGGTAACGTCATGGCGCGTACCCGAATGATCGCGCTCTTTGACCTGTCCGCCCGCTATCGCGCCCTGCCGTTTGGGACGGGGAACAAGACGGAACGACTCTTCGGCTACTTTACGTGGCATGCGGACGATTCGCCGCCGGTCAACCCGATCGGAGATCTCTACAAGACTCAGGTCTGGGCGCTGGCGCGACATCTCGGCGTGCCGAGGGCGATCATCACCAAGCCAGCGACCGCCGATCTGATTGTCGGACAAACGGACGAAGCGGACCTCGGCATCAGCTACGCGCGTGCGGACGACGTTCTGAACGGCCTGCTGCATGGTTTCTCGCATGAAGCGATGCGGGCGCGCGGTTTCCAGCCAGAAGAGTTGTCGTTGGTGCGTCGTCGTCTCAACGGCACGCACTGGAAGCGGAGACCGCCGTCGACAGCGTTGGTCAGCCACTCGGGAATCGGCGAGTCGTATCTGCGCCCCGTCGACTACTGACACCAACAGGCCGTCGCCGGTGGACGAAGCACTCTCGCGCGCCTCGCATGGACGAGTTTCTCGCGAGATTGGCGGCGGCGAACGTTGTTGTAACCGCGTTCACTGTCGGGCACAGTCTTATCACTGGCACTCGCGAGGTTGCGCGTGATCGTCGACAAGGGTGTGATTCAGCGGCGCATGCGTTGTTTTGCCGACGCCGATGGCCGTCGCCTGCGTGCCCGATTGGTGGAGAGTAGCCGCGAGGCGGATCCGGTAGGCGGCGTCGTACGGGTCTACACGCTGCACCTCGATGCGGGCGTTCAGCCGAAGTCGCTTACGGTGAGGAATGCGCTGGTCTTTGAGCAGTTCAGTACGGAGCAGAATCTCGTGCTGGTGCTGGTGCTGGTGCTGGCGATGCCGGGCGGGCGTCGGCGGTCGCTCGACTTCAGCGCACGCGATGACACCCCCCAGACACGACGTTCTGATAGCGCGCGACCGAAACGCTGCTAGTATTCCAGTGTCCTTCCACCAATGACGCCGATTCCGGCGACCTCCCCGCGAGTTCAATGCATCCATCAACTCAGTTTTCGTGGCTGACTCGTCGTGTTGGGTCGGCGGTCACAGTGGCGCTCATGGCTGCCACGGCACTCTCGTCATCATTGGCCGCGCAAACAGTCGATCCGAACACGCCAATTCCGTTTGATTCGACCGTGCGGCGGGGGACACTGCCGAACGGGCTCCGCTACTACATCAAGCAGAACGCCAAGCCGGAAAAGCGGCTCGAGTTGCGACTCGCCGTGAAGGCGGGCTCGGTGCTTGAAGACACCGATCAACTCGGGCTCGCCCACTTTGTCGAGCACATGGCGTTCAACGGAACGAAGCGGTTTCCGAAGCAGGCCATTGTCGATTTCCTGGAGCAGAGCGGGATGCGTTTTGGTGGAGACCTGAACGCATATACCAGTTTCGACGAGACGGTCTACAATCTCACCATCCCGACCGACTCCGCGCGTCTTGTAACGCGCGCGTTCGACGTGCTCGTGGACTGGGCCGGTGCGATCACCTTCGACTCCGCGGAGTTCGCGAAGGAACGCGGTGTGGTCATCGAGGAGTGGCGCGGCGGTCGGGGCGCCAACCAACGCGTGGGGATGAAGCACTATCCGCTGCAGTTCTTCGGCTCACGCTACGCCGACCGCCTTCCCATCGGCACGCGGGAGTCGCTCGAATCGGCCAACCGCGCGGCACTCCTGCGCTTCTACAAGGACTGGTATCGGCCAGACCTGATGGCGGTCGTGGCCGTGGGCGACATGGACCCCAAGGCGATCGAGGCGATGATCGTCGAGCGCTTTTCGACGCTCAAGGCACCGCCGCGCGAACGGGCCCGGTCGTACGCAACGGTGCCCGATCACGACTCGACGTTCGTGTCGATTGCAGCGGACAAGGAGCTTCAGGGTTCGCAGATCAGCGTGATGTGGAAGTTGCCGAAGGACTCCGTGCGCACCGTCGGCGACTATCGTCGCGTCCTCGTCGCGAGCCTCTACTCAGGGCTCATGAGCGATCGGCTCGCCGAGCTGTCGCGTCAGCCCAACGCGCCGTTTCAGTTCGCGGGCGTCGGTCGCGGTGGCTTCGTTCCCACGCGTGATGCGATGCAGGCCTTCGCCGTCGTGAAGGGGAATGCCTTCACTGCGTCACTCGAAGCCATCCTGCAGGAGATGGAGCGCGTCACGCGATTCGGATTCACCGCGACAGAGCTCGATCGTTCCCGCGTGAACGTCCGCCGCTCGCTGGAACGACAGGTGACCGAGATCGACAAGGCGCAATCGGGGGGGTTTGCACAGCAGTACGTTGCGAGCTTCCTTGGCGATGGCCCGAGCCCGTCGGTGCAGACGGTGCAGGCGATCGCGACGCAGTTGCTGGCGGGCATTACGGTCGATGAAGTCAATCGCGCCGCGCGCGACTGGACGCCGCCTCGCAGCCGAGTGGTCATGGTATCGGCGCCCGAACGTGCCGACGTGACGCTACCCACGCGCGAGGAGTTGCTGGCGGCGTTCGAGAAGTCGAAGCGTGCCCAGTTGGTCGCGTTCGTCGACTCCACCAGCGACAAACCACTCGTACCGAACGTCCCCACGCCCGGGCGCGTCGTGACTTCGCGCACACTGCCCGAAACTGGAATCACCGAGTGGACGCTCTCCAACGGCATTCGCGTGCTGCTCAAGCCCACGGATTTCCGAAATGACGAGATCCGATTCACCGCGCGACGGCCGGGCGGCAGTTCGATGTTTTCGGAGAACGATCAGTTGGATGCGATGTTCATGTCGCTCGCGGCGGCTGGCGCCGGCACCTTCAGCCCGGTCACGCTGCAAAAAGCGCTGACGGGCAAGGTCGCGAACGCGAGCGTCAACGTCGGCGAGAATGGGGAAAGCGCGTCGGGGACCGCGTCTCCCAAGGACATCGGCACGATGTTTCAGCTGCTGTGGTTGCGCATGACGCAGCCGCGCTTCGATTCGCTCAACTTCGCCGTCACCAAGCAGGCCGTAGCCAGCAACCTGCGCAATCGTGCGAATTCTCCCGACGCCGTGTTCAGCGACACGATCACGCGCGTGATGAGCAACTACGACAAGCGCATTCGCCTGCCCTCCGCCGAGCTACTCGACTCGGCCAACATCGGCCATGCGTTCCAGCTGCTCAAGCGTCGCACCGAAGACGCGAGCGGCTTCACGTTCTACTTCGTCGGCAACTTCTCGCTCGACTCACTCAAGCCGTCAGTGGAGCGGTGGATCGCATCGCTGCCGGCTGATGGCCGCAAGTCCAATTGGGTGGATCGCGGCGTCCGTCCCCCCAAGGGCATCAGCGAGCGCACCGTCCGCAAGGGTACTGAACCCAAGGCGCAGACCGTGCTCCAGTTCTACGGCGACTTCTCCTACTCCTGGGAGAACCGCTTTGCACTCAACGCGCTGCGCGAGCTGCTCGACATTCGCTTGCGCGAAGCCATTCGCGAAGAGAAAGGTGGCACGTACGGCGTCGGAGTGGGCGCGAATGGCAGCTCCATTCCGTATTCGACCTACTTTGTTTCGATCAACTTCGGTTCCGCGCCCGAGCGCGTCGACGAGCTGACGTCCCGCATGTGGGCTGTGCTCGACTCGGTGGCCGCCTATGGCGCCTCGACCGCAGACGTCGCGAAGATCAAGGAGATCTTCCTGCGTACGCACGAGACGAACCTCAAGCAGAATGGTGCGTGGCTCAACTGGATGCGCGACCACGATGAGGACGGGCGCGACCAGCGCGCGACGTTGCAGTATCCGACGTTGGTCAACTCGCTCACGAGCGATCAGCTCAAGGCGGCAGCGCGGCTGTACATCAACAAGAAGCAGTACGCTCGATTCACTCTGCTTCCCCAGTTGCCAGTGCCATAATTCTACAACGCTCAGATTAAGAACCGGCTCCGTCGCACCTATGTGTGACGGAGCCGTTTTTTTTCGACCTGATTGCATGGCTGCGCCCTACTTGACGGTGATCTGCTTGAGCATGCCGTGTGCGATATGTGGCTTGCCGTCGTTCGCATCAGGGAGGAAGCCGAGGAATCCGTATTCGCTGGGCGTCAGGTCGACCGGCAGATACACCACACCGCCTCTCGCCATGCCGGAAATACCGCCCAGCGGCGCGACGGCAGCTGCTGCGACTGGTTCGGCAGCCTCGTTATCCGCCCTTGGCGTGGCGTCACCGCCCTTGTACGCGGCCAACGAACATAGGGACGCGAGCGCCAGCAAACGTGATCGCACTCTGTTTCCTCCGTGAGAGTGGCCTATGGTTTCTCACTGATGCGGGGCCGGGGAGCAACGGTGACGTCACGCTACCCCCAATGGTTAAACAAGGCCCGCGCTCAAAATCTGAGGCGGCTCACCGCGATCGTGCTAGCGATACAGTTGCGTAGGGTCGGCCGTGGCGAGTTCGATGCAGAATGCGGCAATCCGTTCCACGGCTTGTGCCACGAACGCTTCGCCATTCGTGGCCGTCGCTGCGCGCGGATCGCCCACGCCGGTATCAGCAGTCACCTGCGTCCAACGCCGTGGCATCCACGCCCACCCCCGGCGCACGCCATCAAACACGCTCGTCTTCACTGCGCCGTCGCCCCACGTCTCAGGCGCGCTGACCAATTCTGGCGCAACGTGAAGCATCGCTGCCGTCTCCAGTTCGCCGGCGTGATCGCCTGCTTCGCCAAAGACCGACGCATCCGCCGCCTGCCACCAGTTCACGATGGCGAGCAACATCGGCGCCTCAGGGTGCAACTCTCGCACGAGCGCCTTGAGTTCGTTACCACCGTGCGCATTCAGCAACACCAGTGCACGCACACCGTGGGGTGCGAGGCTGCGCATCACGTCGCGCAACAGCATCAACTGCGTACTCGGCATGACGCTCAACGTGAGCGGCAAGTCGAGTTGTGTGGTGTTCACACCAAACGGCATTGCGGGCAGCGCCATCACGCCAACGCCACGGGCGCTGCACAGCGCTGCTACACGTGCTGCGACCGTGCGACCGAGAATAGTGTCGGTCCCGTAGGGCAGATGTGTGTTATGAGGCTCGGTTGCGCCCCACGGCATGATGGCAACCGGCCATTGGGCATCGCGCACGTCGGGCCAACACATCTCCTCCAGCACCCCGCGTGTCGCACCACTCTGCGTGCTCGCTTCGTTCGTGACGGCATCGGCGGTCATCGCATCTCCGCAAACGTATCGCAGCGATTCGGATCCCCACTGTCAAAGCCGCGCTTGAACCACGTGCGTCGATCGGCAGACGAACCGTGCGTGAACGAATCTCTGTTCACACGACCGCTTGCCATCTTCTGCAAACGGTCATCGCCAACCGCAGCCGCGGCCCCGAGTCCTTCGTCGAGGTCGCCCGCGTGCAGTATGCCTTCTTTCGCTGCGGTGAACACCCACACGCCGGCATAACAATCAGCCTGCAACTCCATCGCGACCGACAAACGGTTTTGCGCGGACGGATTGTCGCGCTGCGCCGCGCGCATCTTGCGCTCAGTGCCGACGAGATTCTGCACGTGATGTCCGATTTCGTGCGCGAGCACATATGCCTGCGCGAAGTCGCCGGGTGCGCCGAACTGTCGGTCGAGTTGATCGAAGAAGCCGAGGTCGAGATAGACCTTGCGATCGCCCGGGCAGTAGAACGGACCGCTCGCGGATTCGGCACTACCACATGCGGTGCGAACTTCATTGCGAAAGAGGACGAGCTTCGCGGGCGTGTAGTCGGGAATGAGTCGCTTCCAATTGTTCTGCGCACTGTCGAGCACGGCCGACATCAGATCTACAAGCGAATCTTCGTGCACGCTGCTCGATGCCGGAGGACGCTGCCCTGACTCTGCCGCCGGTTGCTCACCCGATCCGCCGCCACCGAGTCCGATGGCGTCACTGACCAGATCTTTCTTGAAGATGAGACTGAGAACGACCAAGACGAGGATTCCGCCGATGCCGAGTCGTCCGCCGCCCCCAAAGCCCCGTCCGCCACCACCCATGCCTCCCGGAGACGCCCCACGTCGATCTTCGAGATTCTCGCTGCGACTGCCGGGAGTCCACCGCATGATGTGATTCGGATGAAGGGGAGACTGTCGCTATCTCATGCTGCCACCGCGTCGTCGCGTGCGAATGCGAGACTTACCGCACGTCTTGCGCCGCGCTTCAGCGCCCGATGTACAGAGCGGGCGTAGCGCACAAAGTTCGCGCCAGCCCAAGGGTGTCTTGCAAAGAACTCAAACGGATAGAGATCGCCCTTGAGTCGATTGCAGGGCCCACACGCGACCACGAGGTTACCGGGGTCGTGTGCGCCACCGCGCGCGAGCGGAAAGACATGATCGAGCGTGGCCGTGCGTTGGTCGAGATGCGTCGCGCAGTATACACACCGTTGCCCGCAGTCGCGGAGTGCGGCCCGTCGCATTGCGCGTTTGAGCGAGGTATGGACGACGCCGCCAGCGCGCAGCTTGACGAGGTGTCTGGGCCCAGAGCGTTTGGTGCCCCCACTGACATCCCGCGCGCGAACCGCGCTGCGTTTGGACGGGCGGGCTCGGCCAGCACCGCCTCGGGCGAGCTTGAGGTTGGACGGTCGGGCCATCGTCACGTCTCCCACAAAGACGACGCCCCGACGGAGGCGAAAGACCTCACGTCGGGGCGGGTGGCGACAGCGCATTCGAAGACGGGGCGGGGCGGGTAGCGAAGCCCCCGGTGGCGCGCTGATGGGGTAGAAGCGCCACGACGCCGAGGGCGCCGATCACGCGCCGAGCAGCGCGTACGAGATGAACCACGGGTGGAGCGCATCATCCTCCTGGCCAAACCGGGTGGAGAGGGCGCAGCAGACACGGGGACCAACACGGGGAGCAAATGCTGAGCAAACACGGAGCAAACTCGGAGCAAACTCGGAGCAAAAACGGGGCAGACACGGGACCGTCTGAACAACTGCCACTACATCACGCGATACAGCCGAGTGGTGAACCCGCTGGGTACGAGAGAGCGAGCAAGTGTTGCTTGCAGTCACGCGTGCTCACAGTGCCACGTTAGGGATTGGGTCGGCCTGCGGTCAAGAGGTCAGATGCAATCAAATCGTGCAAAGATTGCATCGATTCAGCGACATCTGCCCCGACGTTTTCGCGCCTGAGCTCGGCTCGGCGCGACCTACAGCTTCATCCCGTCTTTGCGGAGCGGGTCGCGGAGCATGCTGCCGATGCGCGCGGCCATGGCGTCGAGCTGCTGGCGGTTGGGCATCTGCGATCCAGGAAATGGCAGCGGCACATCGAACCCGTCGTCGACCCGGCGCGGAATGAGGTGAATGTGATAGTGCATCACATTTTGCCCTGCGGCAGCGCCTGAGTTCACCACGATGTTCATGTCCGTCGCGCCGGCTGCGGTCTGCACCACGGGAATGAGCTTGGTGGCCACCTGATAGAGGTGGAGCCCTACGGCCTTGGGAATGTCCTGCAGCGTTTCATAATGCTCCCGCGGCACCACGAGAACGTGACCCGCATTCACTGGCTGGATATCGAGAAATGCGATCGCTGTCGCGTCTTCGTAACAGATCGAAACTTCGGCCGCTCCATGCATGAGGTCGCAGAAAATGCAATGGCCGGTGGTTGGCGTCAGAGGTGCTGTGCGCGCGTGCATGAATTCGGGGAGGATGTGGCCAAGGCGGGAGGAGCGGTTACGGGTAGTGCGTAGCATGTTCCCCACGATCCCAACGTCTGTCAACCGGCGATCCCGTCGAAGACACGATTCATCCCGACGGAATCGGGCAATTCAACGAATACACGGCTTGATGAGTCCGCACCGCTACCTCGCCTCGGGCGACTGGCTAGCTTTCGCCTCCGACCGTCACCCTGAGCTCTCTGATCGATGGCTACTTCGACCCGCCCCACTCGCGCACGTACCGGCACCACTGCCGAGCTGTCGCTTTCCCGCGACCAGCTGCTGCGTGTCTTTCGCGTCATGTATACGTCACGCCGCGTCGACGACAAAGAGATCCAGCTGAAACGCCAGAACAAGATCTTTTTTCAGATCTCGGGCGCCGGCCACGAAGCGCTGCTGTGTGCGGCTGGCCTCGTGCTCCGCTCTGGCCACGACTGGTTCTACACGTACTATCGCGATCGCGCCCTCTGCCTGATGCTGGGGATGACGCCGACCGAAATGCTGTACAGCGCGGTAGGCGCGGCGAGCGATCCGAACTCTGGTGGGCGCCAGATGCCCAGTCACTGGGGTTCCAAAGCGTTCAACATCGCATCTTCGTCGTCACCGACGGGCACGCAGTTTCTGCACGCTGTTGGCGCAGCCGAAGCGATTGTGCGCGCAAAGGCGCTGGGTATCACCGATGGCTTTACCGACGATGAAGTGGTGCTTGTCACGACGGGTGACGGCACGACGAGCGAGGGCGAGTTCTGGGAGTCGCTCAATACGGCGTCCAATCTCAAGCTTCCGATCGTCTATCTCGTCGAAGACAACGGGTACGCGATCTCGGTGCCGGTCGAAGTGAATACGGCGGGTGGATCGATTTCCAAGCTCGTGGCCGGATTCCCGAACCTCTACATCCAGGAAGTCGACGGCTGCGATGTGCTCGCATCGTACGAAGCGATGACCCGCGCGGTCGCGTATGCCCGTGAGCGGAAAGGGCCGGCGTTCGTGCACGCAAAGGTCATTCGTCCGTACTCGCATTCGCTGTCGGATGACGAAGTGTTCTATCGGCCGAAGGAAGAGCGTGACGCCGACGCCGCGCGCGATCCGCTGACGACGTTCCCGCGCATGCTGATTGCGGAAGGGATCGCGACGGAAGCAGAACTCGAAGCGCTGCGTGAACAGGTCGACGCGGAGATTCTGGCGGCCACGGACGACGCGCTGCTGCAGCCGCAGCCGGCCGCGAGCACGGTGCATTACGCGGTGTACTCGCCTGAGGTGGATCCGACGGGCGAGCAGTTCGACACGGAAGACGACCCGCAGTTTGCCGGCGAGCCAACGACCATGGTGGACCTGCTGAACACGTGCATGAAGGACGAGATGGCGCGCGACGAGCGCATTCTCGTGTTCGGCGAAGACGTGGCGGATGTGTCGCGCGAAGAACAGTTGGGCAAGGTCAAGGGCAAGGGCGGCGTCTTCAAGGTGACGTGGGGGTTGCAACAGCGCTTTGGCAGCACGCGCGTGTACAACTCCCCACTCGCTGAAGCGAACATCGTCGGCCGTGCGATCGGTCTCGCGCATCGCGGTTTCAAGCCGGTCGTCGAAATCCAGTTTTTTGACTACATCTGGCCGGCGTACATGCAGATTCGCGACGAACTGGCGACGATGCGGTGGCGCTCGAACAACATGTTCAGCGCGCCGTTGGTGATTCGCACGACGTATGGCGGCTACATCCGTGGCGGCATCTATCACTCGCAGACAGGCGCGTCGTTGTTCACGCACACCCCGGGGTTGCGCGTGGTGTGTCCGAGCAGTGCGCTTGATGCGGCTGGGCTGCTGCGCACGGCAATCCGTTGCGAAGACCCGGTCATTTTCCTCGAGCATAAGCACCTGTATCGCCAGACGTACAACAAGGGACGCTACCCCGGTCCGAACTTCATGATTCCGTTCGGCAAGGCGCGCACGGTTCGTGACGGAAGCGACATCACGCTCGTGACATACGGCGCGACGGTGCAGCGCGCACTGGTGGCCGCGAATCAGATCGAGGAAGAAGGTGGCCCGTCGGTGGAAGTGATCGACCTGCGCACGCTGTCGCCGTGGGATCACGAGACGGTGTACGCGAGCGTGAAGAAGACGGGGCGCGTGATCGTTGCGTACGAAGACTCAATTTCGTGGGGCTACGGTGCCGAGATCGCGGCGCGCATCGCCGACGACTGTTTCTCGTGGCTCGATGCCCCGGTCAAGCGTGTGGCCAGCACGGACACGTTTGTGGGGTATGCGCCGAGTCTCGAAGACGCGATTCTGCCGCAGGTGGAGACGTTCCGCGCGGCGTACGCGGAGATCATGACGTACTGAGTTGAACGCCGGCACAGTTCTGACGAGGGGTGAGCGGACGCTCGCAGTTTGTCGACGGCGTGCTGTGGTCGTAGTTTCGCGCATGGCTTCAAATCGAGAGCGGTGGATGCGCGGTGTGATTCGCGCGATGGTGTGGTCCGTGATGGCGACGGGGAGTGTTCGCGCAGACGGCGCCGGGAGACCCGGACCGCTCCCGCTGACCGACGACGGTGTTGCTACCGGGCGCGAGCGAGGGGACTCGCGAGCGGTCGCTGCCGTTAGGCGAGGTGGTGGGGCTCCTGGTGGGGAGTTGCCAGCGATGCGCCACACGCATGGTTCTGGCGACGACCGAGAGACCGAGGCGAGCGGGCTTCGTGACGCCACCGACCACGCCCGGAACGGCGCCGGTCGAATGTCTCGCAGCGAGGAGGTCAGCAACCTCGACGCACTGCGCACATCGTCGAGTGATCGTACACGCCGCGCCGCATCGCTCGCCGACATCAACACAACCGTCGGTCGCCGCGTTGCCACCGATCCTCGGCTCATCACGCGGCGCTGTTGCTCAGCCCCGGCAACGAGTCCGCCCCAGGGCGAAACCACACCGACGCCGCGTTGGCGGCGCACCGTGCCGCCGAAAGTCGGCGACGGGTTGCGCGGATGGACTCCCGATGCCGGCGGCGATTGGAGGACCCTGCGGCCGGTCCAAAGCCCCCACTCCAGCAACGCCGACCAACAACCTCAAACGGTCGACGTCCTCATCACCGGGGGGCGGCTCGTTGACGGCACCGGCACCGCACCACGAACAACCGACGTCGGCCTTCGCGGCGACCGCATCGTGTTTGTCGGAAACGCAAAAGCGCGCGGCGTCACGGGAACGCGGACGATTGATGCGCGCGGGCTCGTGGTTGCGCCGGGGTTTATTGATCCCCACGCGCATGTGCTGGTGGATTTGCAGCAGCCGAGTACCAGTCGGCTCGATGGATATCTCCTGCAGGGCGTGACGACGGTACTCACGGGTAACGACGGTGGCGGCCCGGTGAATGTCGGCGCAGCGCTGTCGCTCTGGGCACGGAATGGCATCGGACCTAACGCCGGCGTGTATATCGGCCAAGGATCGGTGCGCGGCACGGTGGTTGGACGCGCGGCTGTTGCAGCGACGCGCGCACAGATCGATTCGATGCGCACTCTTGTACGACGCGCAATGGAGCAAGGCGCGATGGGCATGTCGTCAGGATTGTTCTATGCGCCGGGAAGTTTTGCGACCACCGAAGAAGTCATCGAACTCGCGAAGGAAGTTGCACCCTTTGGTGGCGTGTACGACACGCACCAGCGCGATGAAAGTTCGTATGGAGTTGGCCTCCTCGCGTCCACGCGCGAAGCCATGCGCATTGCGAAAGAAGCGGGTGTCACGCTCAACATCTCGCACATCAAGGCCCTGGGTGTGGACGTGTGGGGGCGCTCAGATTCCCTCATCGCAATCATTCGCGCCGCGCGGGCGCGGGGCGATCGTGTCTTTGCCGATCAGTATCCGTACACCGCGTCCGGCACGTCACTCACCGCATCGTTGGTCCCACGCTGGGCAGAGGACGGCGGCAACGCCGCGCTGTTGGCGCGCTTTGCGAATGACACACTGATGCCGCGCCTTCGTCGCGAGATGGAGGACAACATGCGTCGCCGCGGTGGCGCTGCATCGTTGTTGCTCGTCGATCCGCGCGACAGGTCGTTGCTTGGCTTGACACTGGCGCAGGTTGCCGAGCGGATGAAGACAGACCCGATTTCGGCGGCGATTGTGGTGATCAAGAATGGTGGCTCGGGTGTCGCGTCATTCAACATGCAGCAGGCCGATATCGATGCGCTCGCGAAAGAACCGTGGGTGATGACGGGATCCGACGGGAGCGACGGACATCCGCGCAAATACGGCACGTTTCCGAAGAAGCTGCGCGAGTCTGTGTTTGATCGACCGGTGTTGTCGCTCGAAGCGATGGTGCATCAGTCGGCGTCGTTGCCGGCCAGCGTGCTCGGGTTGACCGACCGGGGTGAAGTGCGCGAGGGAAAGTTCGCGGACGTGATCGTGTTTGAGGCGGCGACGGTGCGGGACAAGAGCACGTATATCGAGCCGACGTTGCTCGCAGTGGGCATGAAGTACGTCTTTGTGAACGGCGTCGCGGTGGTGGACGATGGTCAGCCGAACAAGGCGACGCCCGGGAAGGCTCTTATGGGGCCGAAGGCGGCGAAGTAGCACGACGTGGCGGGCGCGAATGCAGTCCGCTCACCGCAGCGGCAGCGCGATGGCGTGCTCCATGACGACCGGATACTGGGCCAGTGGCGTCCAGCGAATCAATTGAATTTGCGCGCCGGCGAGCGGCGGAATCGGCGTGCCGCGCAACGTGGCATCAGGGAGCGCCATGCTCCAGTGCACCTTCCCCAAGTTGACCCCGGGCAGCACCGACCCTGCATAACGTCCGCTCGTCTCCGGCACGCGCATCAATGCCGTGTCCGCGCTGGCCGGCCACACTAAACGCACGCGATAGCGGTGCCCAAATCTTGCCATGCCATTTCCGTCGGTGGTCCAGTCAACGGGATATGTGACGTACAGCGAACTGAATCCGTAGCCGGGGATTATGCCGGTCCACTCCACGCGTGCGCCACCGTCGTACAGTGTTCGCGTTTGTGACTGCGGCAGCGTTGCGAGGGCGTCCGGCCTCGAGACGTCAACCCGCCCAGAGAGCCTCACCGCAGTGAGCGAACGTCCGAGGCTGTCGCTCCTTGAGGGCCGAAGCGGTATCACGAGGTCACCGAGGTAAGCCGAGTCACGCTCCGCGGTCCAGTCATCCATCCGCACGAAATAGCGCAAATGCGCCAGACCACCGTAGTGGCGCGTCCGCTGGACCACTCCCGTCTCTCCGGTCAAAGCGAGAGAGTCAGTGGTAAAGGTATAGCGATAGCGTACATCCATGCCGGCGGCGCTGACGGACAGCTGCGGCCAGTCTCCGAACGCTGAAGACCGAAGCACGTCCGTGATCGCCAGTCGCGCACGGGCCAGGCTTGGGGTCTCCGCCGGCACTTCCACCGCGCTCGCTGTGCTCGTAGTGAAGCCGAGCATCGCGACGGTGGCAAACAGAATGGACGCCGCGATCCAACGCCGCTGTATCGGCCGCAGACGATACATCGCCACAAGTAAGGCCCCGACACCGATCATGGCGATTGCGCCCCACGCATTCCCCGACAACGCGCCACGTACGCTCGACAGCTGGTGCTGGAACAGAAAATTGCACAGCGCGAAGAAGGCCACGCTACCGAGCATGACGCCAAGCGCCGACACAAACCGCGTAGTTACGGCGGACGCGATCGCACAGAGCAGCAACCACTGTGCATACCACCACACCGACGTGAGGAGGAACCCGACGGCAATCGAGCGTTCATCGCCGAACTCGCGTACGGTGAACCACTGCGGGATGGCAGGAACGCCCACGAGCAGCGCCACCAGCAACAGCTTTGACGCGAGCATCGCGAGCCCATGAATCGGGCGACTCGTCCAGAACGCTCGGCTGTTCGTTGGCGCATCGGCTTGCACCACGAACACCACGATGAGTGCGCCCACGGCCCACAGCAACGGCGGCACCGCCTGCGACCAGCGCGGCCGCGGGAGCAACAATTCCATCGCGACCGCCGTCGCCATCGCCGTCAGTATGAGATAGGCCAGTAGCCACCAACGAGCGTAGCGCAGGTCTTTGCGCAGCACATGCAGCATCGTTGCAAAAGCGTTCATACCGTCGCCTCCTGGCGACGATTGCCCGTCGCGAGTGCAATGTAGAGTTCCTTGAGCGTCACTTCGCGCTCACCTATCTGCGTTGCGTTGCGATATTGCGGCGGCAACTCGCCGCCCTGCGCCGTCTGCTCCATCAGCACACTGAGTCGAAGCCCTGCGTGTTCTGCGGACACCCAATGAGTCGGCAAGGTCGCGGGCATCGGCGTAGCATCGCTCGTCAACAGTTCCACACGCTTGTATCGTGCGCGGAGCTCGTCCAGCGGCGCCGACACGGCCACGCGTCCGCCTTCGAGAAATCCAACCCAGTCGGCCAACGGCTCGATTTCAGCGATGTCGTGCGTGGAGAGGAGCACCGTGGCTCCCTCGAGACTCGCCGCATCAAGCAAACCACGCACAAGGTCGTCCTTCACGACCACATCCATCCCCGTGAAGGGTTCGTCCATGATGATCAGACGCGGGCGTGGCGCGAGCGCGCACATCAGCGCGACCTTCATGCGTTGTCCGCGCGACATCGCCCCGATGCGGCGCGTTGCGTCCAGATCGAACCGCTTACGCAACGAGGCCGCAAGCGTCCGATCCCACGCCGGGTAGAGCGGTGCGCAATACGCCTCGAGCTGCGCAAGAGTCATCCACTCCGGCAGTTCCTGTCCCTCGGCGACATACGTGAGCTGTTGGCGCTGTCCCATCGTGAGCCGGGAGACCGACGTTCCGAAGACACATGCACTGCCCTGCTGCATCGGACGTGCGCCGGCGATGAGCTGCAGCAGCGTTGTCTTGCCTGCGCCGTTGGCACCGAGCAGCGCGTAGAACGCGCCTTGTGGCACGTCCAGCTCGAGCGCATTCAGGATTGACTGCTTGCCGAAGCGGTACGACAGACCGCGTACGGCGATGACTGGCGGCAAAGAATCGTTCATGCGTTCCGACCGGTGGGAGCCGCGACCACGGCTGAGTGCATTGCAGATGATGGCACCGACAACTCGGCCCATCGCGCAGAGACGCCATTCAGCACATCCATCTGAGTCATCCCAAGCCGCATCGCTTCGACGACGAGTTGTTCGACTTCCCGCGACAGCAGATCGCGTCGCTCTGCGGCGGAGGCTTTGCGGCGACGCGCGACGACAGTGCCGAGTCCCGGCATGACATCGAGCATGCCGGTACGCGTGAGTTCGGCGACGACTTTGTGCGCGGTGTTGGGGTTGATCTTGAGCGCCTGGCTCAGTTCGCGTACAGACGGAAACGGACTCCCCTCGGGCAACTCGCCGGAGACGACGGCCTTGGTGGCGGCGTAGACGATTTGCCGAAACGGCGATTCGCCAGAGGTGAGCGTGACGATAAAGGGAAGCATTGGCTGTACTATGTGCACTAGTACAGCTAGATGTCAACAGGAACGGCGACCCCGGCCTTAAGACTCGTGGCGGACCAGAGTTTGCAGCAGCATCGTAATCCAAGCAGCGGCGCATGTTCGTACCGTGGCTCGACGCGTCGCCATTTCACAGTTTCTGGAGCAACTATGTCGTTGACCACAGTTGAATTGAAGCACATCGAAAAGCGGCTGCACGAAGAGCGCGATCGGTTGGTATCCCAGCTTCACGAATTCACGGACATGGAGGCGGCCGAAGACGGTGAGGAGCGCGCAGGCGACGTCTCCAAGTTTCCCACGCATGCAGCTGACCTCGGCACCGATCTAGCCAGCGAAGAATTGGACGCGTCGATCGCAACGCGCCGCTCGGCGGAGATTGCAGAAATCGATGCGGCGCTTGAGCGCATCAAGACCGCGCCCGAGACATTCGGCCTCGACGAGAACTCGGGCGAGTCGATTCCGTATGCGCGCCTGCAGATCATTCCGTGGGCGCGGACAACGGCGGGCTGAGCGACAGGTAGCGCCGATAGTGGTCGGTGCTTGCGGCCTACGACGCCGTCGGGTATTCGAGTTGTCGCAGCACAGCGGCAACATGTGTCCGGCCTAGGCGGTTAGCGGCTCGGGTCGCGACACGCCGCCTCTGTGAACGGGGGCTCGGCGCGCCGGCGTTGTGTTCCCTACTCCGGCAGCGTCATGCCCGGCGTCCACTTCGCATCACGCAGCTGCGCCAGCCACACGAGGATCCGCCGCTTCTCCACGTGCATGGGGCACACCAGTACATCGCCGTCGCTGGCCCAGGCAAACGCGCGCCGCAGTGCATCGAACTCGGTGGGCGCCACTTCGATGCCGGACGCCCGCATGCCCACCGCACGGAGCTCGTCGACAAAGATTGCAGGCACCTCGCCCAACGGACGTCCACGCAACATGCTCGGCATTTCCTTGACGATCACACGCTCGAAGTGCGTGATCGACCATGCAGAGCGAACCAGCGCTCGCAATTGATCGTCGTCGCGATTGCCCGCCTGCCCCAGAATCAGTAATCGTCGCATGGCCGGGAGTGCCTTCGCAGTGCTGCACAGCGCGGCCAGACCATCGGGGTTGTGCGCGTAGTCGACGACGGCCGTCATACCACCAAAGCGATACAGTTGCAGACGTCCGGGATTGTCCGTCACTTCAGCGCCGAAGTGCGCAATCGTTGCGCGAATGCTCTGCACCGGAACACCGGTTGCCGCCGCCAGCATGCATGCGCCGAGGATGTTGGCGATGTTGTGGGGGGCCGCACCGCCGAGGGTGAGCGGCATCGCGCGCACCTCGCCGAGGTTGTGCCAGGCATTGTGCGTGCGCAGCAGGACCTTGCCCTCGCGCACGACGCATGCATTCCCGCCTTGGTCCAGATGCGCTTCGACCACCGCATTGGTCGCAGCCATCGAGAACAACGAGATAGGCACGGACACGTGTTGCGCGAAGGCGACGAGGAGCGGATCGTCGGCGTTGAGCACCAAGTGACCACCGCCATCGATGGTGCGGGCGAGGACGCCCTTCACGGCCACGAGATCGGCGAGTGAGTGCACGCCGTACTCGCCGAAATGATCGGCGGCGATGTTGGTGATGATCGCGGCCGTGGCGCGATGCACTGCTAGCCCGCGCCGCAGAATTCCGCCTCGTGCAGTCTCGAGCACCGCCGCTTCGACACGTGTGTCGCGCAGCACCTCGCGAGCACCGGCGGGTCCGGAAAAGTCCCCGGCATCGAGTTGCTCGTCGCTCACCCACACGCCATCGCTGCAGCAGAGCCCCGTTACGCGCCCACTCGCGCGCAACATCGCGGCAACGAGACGCGTCGTCGTTGTCTTTCCATTGGAGCCAGTCACGAGCGCGATTGGTACGTCATGAACCGTACTCCAATCGATGTCCGACGGATGCGGCAACTGCAACAACGGCCAGGTCAGTGAGCCAGAGCCGCTGCCGACTGACGCGAATTCATCGTCAAACGTGAACGTGAATTCTCTGGACAGCGCCGCACGCTGCATCAATTCGAGATGTGGGTGCGCAGCGAGTTCGGCATCCACAGCATCACTGATGCGCGTGAGGAGCGATGGGTGGAGCGCTCCACTCTCCGACCCTTCGACCCTCGCCTCCGCCAGTAGCCAGCCCTGCTCGCTGACGTCTGTCGCGGTCATCAGCACATCGACCGGCGCCGGCAGGAAGAGTGTCGCCGCTGACAACTCTGCCATTATGTCGACGCGCACTTGGGGGGCCAGGACGTTCCCCGGCCAGACGGAGAGCAGGCGCACGAAGTGCTCCCATTCATGGCACAACCGCGCGAGCAACGCATCGTCACGCGTTTCAAGCCGCACCTCGAGGAGTGCGCCCTCGCTGTCGCTGTACAAGTTGGGCCCCATCAACCGCCGGGAATCAACAATTCGCGGCGATGGATATTCCGGCGGTTCCGAATGCGCGGCGGACGGCGCCGCGTTCGGAGGAATCGCGGGCATCAGTCGTTGGCGTCGGGGGCGAGGATGACGCCGCGCTCGTCGCGCAGCAGTACCAGATCCTCCGACGTGTTCGTCCAGCTCGACAACGGCGCTTCGCGCACGAGTGACGCCTTGGCAGGTTCGACGTCATCCGCCGGCCCTTCCTCGAGCACGACTGCCCGCGGGACAGAGCGCGCGGCATGCGGCGCCGGTATCACCGACGCGTCGAGATCCGGCTTGAAGTTCACGATCTGCTTCCAGCCACGCGACAACGCGTCGGCGAAGATCAATACCAGATCCGTCGCACGCGCCATGCGCAACGCACCATCGATGGCCTCTTGCTCATCGGTGATAACGGTGATCCGATCGTCTGCGATGCCCGCGGCGCGCAAGGCCGACGCAAGCATGTTTGGCACTTCGTCGTCTTTGCGACCTCGCAGTGAATCATCGCGGCGGCAGATATACTGGTCGAAGTTCGCGTCGGCTGCTACGCCTGCGATCGCAAGGATATCCTCATCACGGCGATCGCCCGGCGCGGACAACACACAAAGCCGCCGCCCCTTGGGCGTCATGCGATTCACCAACTGGCAGAGCGCACCGACTGCATGAGCATTGTGTCCGTAGTCGAACAGCACCTTGAACGGGTGCAGGTCGTACACGTTCAGCCGACCCGGCGCCTGGAAGAACGTCGTGTCGAAGGTGCGCAGTCCGTGACGGATATCTTCAAGACGCACCCCCATCGAGAACGCCATCGCCGCGGCAAACATCGCGTTCTGCACGTTGAACGTCGCGCGTCCTTCCAGCGTCGCTGGAATGAGATGCGTCCACAACAACGGAATGTGCGCACCGCGGTCGTAGATCGTGATCATCTGACCGTTCACACCGGCTTCGATCGCGCACGCACGACCGCCGGCGCGAATGTGCTCACGCACCAGATCGTGCGCGGGGTCCATGGTCACATAGCACACGTGTTTCGCCTTGGTATACGCACCCATGCGCAACGTGTGCGGATCGTCCGCATTCAGCACGGCAGTATCCGTCGCAATCTCAACAACGGTGCGCTTCACTTCCGCCAACTGCTCGAGCGTGTCGATTCCCTTCTGTCCCAGATGATCGGGCTGAATGTTGAGCACCGCGCCAACATCCACGTGTCGCATGGCCATGCCGGCGCGCAGCAATCCGCCGCGCGCGGTCTCGAGTACAGCCACCTGCACCGCCGGATCGCTTAACACGATGCGCGCCGACGTCGGGCCGGTCATGTCACCTTCGACCGTGCGCTGTCCGTCGATGTACACGCCATCGGTGGTGGTCAAGCCAACACGCTGCCCCGCCAACTTGTGGATATGCGCGAGCAGCCGCGCCGTTGTTGTCTTGCCATTCGTGCCCGTGATCGCAGCAATCGGAATCGTACTCGGCGCGTTCCTGGGGAAGAGCATATCGATGACCTTCCCTGCCACATCACGCGGCCGCCCTTCACTCGGCGCCATGTGCATGCGAAAGCCGGGCGCTGCGTTCACCTCGCAGATCGCACCACCGATGTCCTTGTACGACTGCGTAATGTCGGGCGTAAGAAAATCGACGCCACCGACATCGAGTCCAATCGCCTGAATGGCGCGCACCGCCATCTCGGCGTTGTCCGGACTGACCACATCCGTCATGTCGGTCGCGGTGCCGCCTGTGGAGAGATTCGCCGTGAGACGGAGATACACGTCTTCACCCGCAGGCGGCACGCTCTGCGCCGTGTAGCCCAATTTGTCGAGCAACCCGATCGCCTGTTCGTCGATCTCGATCTGCGTCAACACCTTTTCGTGGCCAATGCCGCGACGTGGATCGGTATTCACTTCGACGACGAGCTGCGCAATGGTGCGCACGCCATCTCCAGTCACCTTACCGGGTTCGCGCTTGGAGACCGCAACCAGCTCTCCATTCACCACCAGCATGCGGTGATCGTGACCGGTGATGAAGCTCTCGACAATCACACTGCGCGAGATCTCCTGGGCACGCAGAAAACCGGCCGTCACTTCTTGCGGTGTGGTCAGCGCGATCGACACACCGCGCCCGTGATTGCCGTTGTAGGGCTTTGTGACGACAGGATAGCCGATGCGCTCTGCTGCCGCGATTGCGCGCTCTGCGCTCTGTACCAAACGTTGCTTGGGCACAGGAAGACCAAGACGCGACAAAATGCGATTGGTCTCTTCTTTGTCGCTCGCGAGCTCAACCGCGATGTGAGGCGTGCGACCGGTAATCGTTGCCTGAATGCGCTGCTGATTGCAACCGTAACCGAGTTGAATGAGACTCTGCTCGTTCAGCCGCATCCACGGGATGTCGCGTGATTCTGCAGCGTGCACGATGCTGGCCGTACTTGGACCCAACGCTCGTCGCTGTGCGTAGCGAATGAAGTCATCGCGTCGCGCGGCAAGGTCGAACGCGTTGTCCGCATTCTTCGGCCGCAACTCGCGCGGCAAGAGGTGATGCAACAAGTCCAGCGCGACCTCAGCGGCTTCGAGTCCGACGTCCTCCTGTTCGTATTCGAAGACGACGTCATACACACCGGAGCGCGACGTTTCGCGCGTCTTGCCGAAGGTGACCTTCACACCGGCCACATTCTGCAACTCGATCGCGACGTGTTCGAGCACGTGCCCGAGCCATGTGCCTTCGTCTTCGGTCATGCGGCGGACGAATCCACCGGGCTCACCGTAGGAACAGCCGTGCTCCTTCAATCCCGGCAGCGCATCGAGCAGTGATGCGATGAACGCATCGCCGAGCTTCCTTGTCGGCCACTGTTCGAGAACGCCCAAGTCGAGCTCGAGGCGAATGACCGGGAAGTGCGCGTAGTGGCTTGGTCCGACGTACACCGACCGATCGAGGATTTCCATGAGCCGTGCTAGTCGCCGGAAGCAAAAACGCTGGCGCCAGTCGGCTGCCGCGTGTGCAGGTTGAACGTCGAGCCCTGCGAGAGGACGTGCACCTTAACCCCGAGCAGGGTCAGCGCTTCCCCCGGCTGAGCTTCGGCGATGGTTGAGTACTCGATGGCGGATGGATCGACGAGGGTGACGGCACCACTGCCCTGCACGTCGATCGTTTCGTCGGGACCGATGAACGCAGCTGTGTCTTCGTCGACGCCGAGTCCAACCGCGAACGGGTTGTAGGCAAGCGCGGTGAGCAATCGGCCGAGTCGATCACGTTGACGGAAATGCTGATCGACGATGACGCGATTGGTGAGCCCAAGTCCCGCGCACATGGCGACCATACCCGCGCGCGGCGTCGGTCCTTCTTCGCCAGAGGCGATCATATGTTCACTGAGGAACGCGGCACCGGCGCTTGTGCCGGCAACATGCACGCCGGCGGCATTCCGCACACGCAGCAACTTGGCGACCGGTGTACCACCGAGGGTCGCGGTGAGCTTGAGCTGATTGCCACCAGTGATGAACACACCAGTGGCACTCTCGAGCCACTGCAACCAATCGCCGTCGTCACAATCGCTGCGCCGAGCGAAGCGCAGCGATTTTGTTTGCGCCACGCCGTGTCTCGCAAAGACCCGCTCGTAAAACGTGCCAATATCCGGCTCGCTCGACGCGGTGGGAATCACCGCGATGCGCGAGCGCGAGCCGCCGCTCAGTGCGACGAATCGATCGAGGATCGCGTCATCGACGAGCTTACCGCCGATGGGGATGATCCAGCCGCGCGCAATATCAGGATGCGGGCGTGATGGCATGGTGCGGGAAGCTGGCCGTGACTGCGAACTAGTGCTTCATCCCCGCCATCGGGCCGCACCCTTCTTCAAGCACGTCGAAGTGGTCGTGCAACACTTTCAGCGCATCCTTGAGTGCACTGTTGGACTCGTTCTTCGCGACCATGTCGGCGATCGCCTGCGTTTCCGGTGCGAGCTTGGTGGCGGCTTCTTTCAGCGCGGGCTTGTTGCATGCGGCCGGCGGCGTTGATGCCGCAAGTGCCTTGGCAGCGACCACCATTTCCTTCGCCTTCGCGCGGATAGGCGCCATGTCGCCGTTCGCTTTCGCGGGATGCCACGTGGCCGCGACCAATGCGTGATACGCGTCCATTTCCTTCCAGCCGCTCTTGGGCTCGTCCATCTTCTTGCCCGGCATCATGTGCATGTTGTGATCCATGCCAGCCATGCCGTCCACCTTGTGGGCGGACGTGTCCGCGGTCTTGGGTTTTGCCGACGGCTTATCCTGTGCCGCGAGGGGAGACGCAGCGAGCGCCGAGGCGAAGAGCAGCGCGACGGCGCCGAGGGACGGAACTGGAGTGAATCGCATAGTGGCGAAAAGCTGAGGGTGGGGCTGGAGTTGATGTCGCTGAATGCCCGAAAACTAGCGAGCCACGAGCAAGACCGAAGCCTCCGAGAGGCAAAAGGAGCGACAGGCGCTCGCCCATCGCTCCTTTTCATACTCAGACTTCGTGGCCGCTACGGCGTGATCTTCGGGGTCTGTTCAACGTTGTAGATGCTGTTGAACAGCATCTTGAATGTGCCGTGCGGCTGCCCGCGGAAGGTGATCTCGGGTCCGAACAGGAACATCTTGCCTCGGCCCAGCGGCGCTTCGAGGGCCGTAGTGCCGCCCTCGAGATAGTTCTGCCCCCACGCCCATCCGCTGCGGAGCGGCTTTGCAGAATCGAACCACGCCACAGGGCGAATGCCGCGTGCGGCAGCGTCCGGTGGGAGACGGAAGACCGGATTGTTGTTGAACAACATGTCCGTGTGCCCCTGCAGTCCCAACGCCGACGAAGCCGTTGAGTCGGTCGCGATGCGAAGCACGGACCCCGGAACGTAGAACTTATCGGAAGCGAGGTGCGTGTCCGCCATGCCGGGCTGCTGGTCGACGAGGTAGTCGGAGATTGGGAGACCGAGCTGCTGACCGATGCGGGACGCATTGCCGGCGGCGACGAGAATGCCCCCCGCTTCCACGAACTTCTTCAGGTTGGCCAGTGCGGTCGTGCCGTTGCCTGTGCCGGTGGTCACTTCGCAGAGGCTCCGAAGATCAGGATCGGTTGACGGTGCGGCTGCGATATCGCGTCCGCCACCACCGCCCCCACGTCCACCACCGCCGCCAGCGCCACCGATGTTGCCGTCAGACGGCAGGACGATCACGTCGTACCTGGACTTGAGATCGGTGTCGTCGAACCCTGCGCCGCAGACGACCTTGAACGGGAACTCAAAGCGCTCGAGGAGAAAGCGCGTCCAACCGGACGACATCGAGCCGGTCTGCGTATCCCATAGTGCGACGCGCTTGACGGACAGCTTGTTCGCGCCCGCATCGGGCTTGACCGACGTGCCTTCCATGCTCACGCCGAGTTCCTTGGCCGCTGCTTGTAACGCCGGCGTTACGGCCGCGCTCGCAGTGACGTAGAAGGAACCTGCACCGAACGTCTTGCCGTTGACCGTCATCGGACGCGCGAGACGGAATACTTCGCCCTTCGCGTTGAGCACGCGGTTGGCGACGGTGAATGCGTCGTTGACCTGACCGGAGATCACGTAGCCCGCCGCGCCATTCGCGCCGGCAACGGTGCCAGCGAGCGGCGTTGCCAATCCCTTGATGTCTTCGAACGGACCTTTCACATCGTCCATGAAACGATCGAACTGGATACCCATTTGGTACGCCAGCGTCCAGCCGGCGTTGTCGTATGGGCGCTTCGGAATGCCGCGCTCGTCCATGTCGTTCGGGTGGTCCTGCGGCTCGAACATGTCGATGACATGCGCCCGTCCGGCTTGCGCTGAATGCACGATGTATGAACCGGCGCCGTAGTTCCGGCCGTTGGCCGCGAACGGCGCCGTGGCCTGCTGCACTTCCACGCCCACGTAGCGAATCGCGTTGACGAACTTCGTTGCGGTCGAGAAGTCGGGCTGGTTGACGGGAATCACATACGCGCGCGGATCGCGACGGGCGGGATCCTTGAATACAGCGTTGTACTGCGCGATCGACATTTGCGGACCACGTGCACCGAATCCACCGCCGGCGTCGGGTGCCGGCGCTGCACCGCGTCCACCACGACCGCCCGCCGCCATCGCCGGTGAACCGCCACGGACGGCCGAATCGGCGCGCGCTATGTCTTCGTTCGACACCGTCCAGTAATCGCGGCTCCCGCGCTCGATCTGGTTCGCCCCCATGCGATAGATGTTGAACAGGAACTGATCTTTGTAGCGCGACGCGAGATCGAGAATGGAATAGTTCGCCGTGACCGAGTAATCGATCGACTGGCGCATATGCCATTCCTGCGGCGCAATCGGCGCGGGAAGATCGCCACGCGGCAGCATCTGGCTGAGCGTCACCGGAATCGTTCCGGGGGTCGGGCTGCCGATGATTTCCGTGAGAATGCCGATGATGTTCTGGAAGTACGCGGTCGTGCGCAGCCCACCGTTCCACCACGTCGAGTAGCTCGACCCTGAGCGCATCGTGAAGCCGGGCTTGTTCTCCTGCAGGAACCGCTGGTGCATCGCTGCGCCAACCATGTCGAGCCCCGTGACGATCATGGGGTCGAGGTTGTAGTTGAACGGATCGCGGAACGGCGGTGAGAAAATCACCGTGCCTTCCGGACCGGTCTGGTGGTGATTGTACATGATCTGCGGCATCCACTCCCAGTACATGAGCTTATTCAGGTTCTGGGACTCGGGCAGATTCGACATGTAGAAGTCACGGTTGTTGTCGTGTCCCGCGTACTTCTCGTACAAGCGTGTCGAGCAGGGCGCGCGGCGCTCTGTTTCGACGGGGTTCTGCATGTAGCACTTGGCCACCATCTGCATGCCGTCCGGGTTGGCATGCACCATGACAACAATGACATCCTTGAGAATGCGCAAGGTTTCTTCGTCGGTGCGACTGACGAGCTGATAGCTCGTTTCCATCAGCTGGTTCGCACCCACGACTTCCGTCGCGTGGAGACCACCGTCTATCCAAACGACGCTCTTCCCTTCCTTGGCGAGCGTGCGCGCCTGTTCATCGGTAAGCCCCTTGGCCGCCTGCAGCCGCTTCGAGATTTCCTTGTAGCGGGCGAGCTTGGCAAAGTTCTCCGGGGCAGTGACGATGGCCGCGAGATGCGGGCGCCCCTCACCCGTCTTGCCGATCTCCATCACCTGCATGCGGTTGGACTCGCCGTCGATCTTCTTCCAATACGCCGTGAACTGGTCGTACGTGGGCAGGAAGTAGTCGTCGCCGATATTGTGGCCGAGGAACGCCTTCGGCGTGGTGATGCTTTGCGCGTGCGCGGCGGGAGCGGCCAGCGTGGTCACGGCAACTGCGGTGACGAACGCGCGCCAAGGGCGGGAAATCCGCGGTGACATCCAGAAACCTCCAAAAGATCGGTAAGGGGCCGCGTGGAGGGCGGCTGCTTCAAAGTACGCTTGGCGGGGTGCGAGCGCTGCATTGAGCCGTACCACCGGCCCAGGAACGACCTCAAGGGGCCGACCACATCGCTATCGTTCTCCGCATGCGCTTCGACCTCAAGAACATCACCCGCGCCGTCGGCATCGCGGTCCCGTTGGTGTTCGGCCTCCTTGTTGGCCGCCTGCTCACGCCTTGGCTGCCGCAGTTTGCGGCTTGGGTGCACACTATGGGCGCGTGGGCACCGTTTGCGTTTGTTGGCGCGTACATCGTCGCGGTCGTGCTGATGCTCCCGGCCTTCTTGCTCACCATGGTGGCGGGCGCTGTCTTCGGCATGGTGAAGGGCTCGGCGCTCGTGATGACCGGCGCGATCATTGGCGGCACAACCGCATTCCTCCTCGGACGCTACGTCGCGCGCGACCAGGTTGCCAAGCGCGTCGCGAAGAACGCGACACTCGCTGCCATCGATCGAGTCGTCGGTGAAGACGGACTCCGCCTCGTCTTTTTGCTGCGACTTTCACCAGTCGTGCCATTCGTGCTGACCAACTATGCACTTGGTGTCACGCGCGTGAAACTGCGCGACTTCGTGCTCGGTACGTTCGGACTCACACCCATCGTGCTGGTCTACGCTGCGTTCGGCAGCGCTTCTGGAGCAGGCCCACGCCCCGATGGATCGTCTCCGATTTCCGGGAAGATCATGGTCGCCGCCGTTATAGTCACGGTGGCACTCGCGCTGTTTCTGACACGTGTTGCACAGCGGGCGCTGAACGAAGCAGAAGCGGCCAGAGCGAAGGCTGACGCACTAACGCCCCCGGTCTGATCGCGACGTAATGCCCACACCCGTACAACTACTCACGATCGCCGCGATCTCGGCGCTTGGTGGCGCGGTGAATTCCGTCGCCGGCGGTGGCATGCTGCTCGTCTTCCCGGCACTCGTTGGTCTTGGCGTACCACCCATTGTCGCCAATGCCACCGGCACCGTGGCACTTTGGCCGGGGTCGATGGGCAGTCTCTGGGGCTATCGCAATGCGATGCGTGGGGCAGGCCGTTGGGCGTTGCAGCTCTCCGTCCCCAGCCTGATCGGCGGGCTACTTGGCGCATTGTTGTTGCTCTCGACGCCGAGCGCGCGCTTTTCCGCGCTTGTGCCATGGCTCGTACTGGGCGCGACCACGTTGTTCGTCCTGCAGCGTCCGGCGTCAGACTGGCTGCTCCGTCGCTCACGCGCTGCACGGGCGCAGAGTGGCGGTGCGGGTGCGGGTG
>Ga0105044_10000299_pt1 | contig 58967 bp, 50 predicted proteins | sample MAT01_FD_78092 | JGI IMG/M metagenome (GOLD analysis project Ga0105044, IMG submission 78092) | Freshwater microbial communities from Lake Fryxell liftoff mats and glacier meltwater in Antarctica - MAT-01 | ecosystem: Environmental > Aquatic > Freshwater > Ice > Liftoff microbial mat | place...
AGGGGCGCTCGCTCCTCCTGCAGCGCTCGCATGTGGCGAACGGCAGAAGGCCGGGTCGTGAGATTGCGTAGGCCACCGGGTGCTACTGACCGTACCCGATCGGACAACATGGAGAGTTCGCCGGGCTCGCCGCGATTGGTGCCCGTCAGGAAAACAGCCGTCCGTCCCGTGGCGAAATGCTGCGGCATCGCCGTCTTTCCGACGCGCTGCCGACCCCACACGACAGCTACCCGTTGCTGGGTCTCCCACCAGCGGGTCAACGCAGCCAGTTCTCGAGTTCGATGTACGAAGTTCGCCACGTGCCCATTGCAACCTACGCCTGACGTAACTTACATGGCACGTAAGTTACGTGATACGTAGGTATTTTGTCGGCCTGGATTTGGCGCCAAACCAGGGAGTGCGAATCAGGGGATGAGGACGGGCTTGATGACCCCGCCGGCCAGGGATGACTGTTCGGCTTCGTTGATGCGGTCGAGGGGAAACTGTTCGATCAGGCGATCGAACGGGAAGCGGCCCTCTTGCCACAGCGCGATCATGCGCGGAATGAATGCCTGCGGATCGGCTGAACCTTCCAGGATGTTGATGATCGTCTTGCCGATGTAGTCGAACGAGGTCAGCTCCAGCGGCCCGGTCTGCACACCTACGAAACCGACTGTACCGGTCATCCGTGTCGCCCGAACTGCGCCGATCATCACGGCCGGTACGCCAGTGGTGTCGAACGCGTACTGCACACCGCCGCGGGCGATCGCCATGATCTGGGCGCCTGTGTCGCCGGACCCGTCGATCGCGTGCGTTGCACCCAACTCGGTCGCAAGGTCGAGTCGGTGCTGCTGCAGGTCGACCGCGATGATCGTCGTTGCACCGGCGACCTTCGCCGCCATCACAGCCGCGAGCCCGACAGCGCCGGCACCGAAGACCGCGATGCTAGTGCCCGGCTGCACGTCGAGAGCGCACAGCACGCTGCCCGCGCCGGTCTGGATACCGCACCCCAGCGGCCCCAGCAGCTCCAACGGCAACGACCGGTCGACCTTCACCGCATTGCGTTCGGTGGCGATGGCGTGGGACGCGAATGATGACTGCCCGAACCAACGCCCGCCAATTGGTTGACCGTCCGCGTCGGTTGCCGTGGCGGTGCCGTCGAGCTCGCGTCCGAACAGATTGCGCAGCATGAACTCGTCGCAATACGCAGGTTGGCCGGCGCCACAGTTCGCGCATTTGCCACAGGAATCGAACGACAGCACGACATGGTCGCCGACCACGAGCGCAGTGACGTCGGCACCAACCTGCTCGATCACGCCGGAGCCCTCATGGCCGAGAATGATCGGCGGGGCGGCGGGGAAGCCTGCTGAACGCGGCAGAACGTCGGTGTGGCACATACCGGCACCGACGATTCGCACTACTAACTCGTTGCTGCGCAGCGCGCGCAACTCGACGTCCTCGATCGAATACGGAGTGTCGCCTGCACGGAGAACTGCGGCGCGGGCAGAGGTGGTGGTCGGGGAGTCGGACATGGGCATCAGTATCGCAGTCGTCGTGCGGCAGCCCGTACGCCACAGATCAACCACTTGGCCGATGTTGTCCCGGCCGTGAGCGAGAATGCTGCCACCTCGTCCACGTGTGCGCCAAACTCTCGCTCACCAACCGCGCCGAGCTCACCGCCGAAGCCACCCGTCGCACGCACGTTCCAAGCTGACCCGACTGGCCTGCCCCGTCGTAGTGTGATGTCCTTGACGTCGAGCCGGAACGCCGAATCCACTTTCCTGCCGGGTCTCGGGACCGTTCTGCGTGAGTGGGGTCGGATCGGTTGCGTCGGCTTCGGTGGGCCGCCGACGCATATCAAGCTCCTCCGCGAGCTGTGTGTCGAGCAGCGGCAGTGGATGGACTCGACCGAGTTCGAGGATGCCGTGGCAACCTGCAACCTCTTGCCGGGACCGGCTTCCACCCAGCTCGCCCTCTTCTGCGCGTGGCGTGTTCGCGGCCGCCGCGGGGCGCTGGTCGGCGGGTTTGCGTTCATCGTGCCGGGCCTCATTCTGATCCTCGCCCTGGCGGCTCTCTTCCTGGCCAGCGAGCCACCGAAGTGGGTGCTCGGGGCAGGCGCTGGCGCCGGCGCTGCCGTTGCCGGGGTTGCGATCCATGCAGGCGCGGAGCTGATTCCCGCGAGTCGGGCGCGCCGCAGGAGCCGGCCACGTTGGATGGTGTATCTCGGGGCGGGCGCCGCTGCTTCCGCCACGGTGGGTCCATTCGTGGTGATCGTGCTGGTTGCGTGCGGTCTCATCGAGCTCGCCGCTCGCGGCAGCGTTTCGGCGGACCCGGCGAAGCGGCGGTCGCTGGTCGGCCTTCCAATGCTGGCCACCGGAGCGCTGGGGGCCGGCGTTTTCGCCGACGTGGCCTGGGTGGCGTTCAAGGTGGGTGCGCTGTCATACGGCGGCGGGTTCGTGATCATCCCGCTGATGCAGAACGACGCCGTCAACCACTATCAATGGATGACCGGCGCACAGTTTCTCAACGCCGTTGCTCTAGGGCAGGTGACGCCAGGCCCGGTCGTGCTCACCGTTGTGGCAGTTGGCTACGCGGCCGCAGGGGTAGCAGGTGGCCTCCTCGCGGCGGCCGTTGCGTTCACTCCCTCCTTCGTCTTCGTCTTGGGCGGCGCCCGACACTTCGACCGACTGCGCGCCAACAGCAGTGCCAGTGCCTTCCTCGGTGGCGCCGGCCCGGCGGCAATCGGCGCGATCATCGGCTCCGCAGCGCCGTTGAGCCGAGTACTCGATCAACCTTGGCAATACGCCATTCTTGCTGGGGCAATCGTCTCGCTCTTCGCACTGCGGCGCGGGCCTGTCCTGACGCTGCTTGCGGCAGGCGGCATCGGAGCACTCGTCGCCATTGCCGGCGGACCACTTCCGCAATGACCCTCGGGCCGGTTGGCCGGAGGCAATGTCAGGCGAGGATCGGCGCGCCCGGTCAAACTACCGGCGCCAGCTGAGACGCTCCCTATTGCGCTCCGAGTCGGCTGCGGGAAGACTCGCAGCATGGGCTTCTACCGCTCCCGAATTCTTCCGCGGCTCATGAACGCGGCGATGAGCACAGACGAGAACCGCGAGATTCGTGCGCGCGTGTGTGCCGGCCTGGAAGGTGCGGTTGTGGAGATCGGATTCGGGTCCGGGCTGAACGTGCCGTTCTACCCGCAGGCCGTCCACACAGTTCACGCAGTCGAACCGCTGGCGCTCTCCTTTGAGATGGCGACCGAAGGCATCGCAGCGTCGCACGTGGAAGTCCACCTCGCCGGCCTCACCGGCGAGCGCCTCGACCTTCCGAGCGGCTGTGCCGACGCGGTGCTCTCCACATGGACCCTGTGTACCATTCCAGATGTCGGTGCCGCACTACGCGAGCTTCGCCGAGTGCTGAAGCCCGGCGGTTTGCTCCACTTCGTGGAGCACGGCCTCTCGCCCGATCCGAAGGTTGCGCGCCGGCAGGGTCGCTGGGAACCGATCTCCAAACCATTCGCAGGTGGCTGCCACCTCACTCGCGACATCCCCGACCTCATCACATCGGCCGGCTTCGCGATCTACCCGCTGGCCGTCTATCAGCACCCGAAGGAACCCAAACCGTTCGGCTGGACGTTCGAAGGGCGCGCCCACGCGCCGTAGCGTGCAGCGTGTCATCAGTCCAACTCATCGCGCTGCCTCGACGGAGAGGAATCGTGGGTGAAGGATGCGAGCATGACTGCACTGAGAGGTGGCGGGGCGTTGACATATAGGGAGCCGGAGTATCTGCCCTGGGATGGGCGGCGGGTGCCGATCACCTTCGTCGGTGGCTACCTGGGCGCCGGCAAGACGACTGCGATCAACGAGTTGTTGCGAGTGACAGACCGGCCGATCGCGGTGCTGGTGAACGATGTGGGGACGATCAATGTCGATGCAGCCCTGATTCGACGACGCCACGGTGACACGATCGAGCTGACCAATGGCTGTATCTGCTGCTCGTCGATCGACGAAGCCGGGTTCGCGTTCGACCGCATCCGTGAACGTGCCGTTCCGCCTGATCATGTGATCGTCGAGCTGAGTGGCGTCGCCGAACCGCAGCGAATGCTGCCGTGGGCGCAGTCGGCCGGGTTCGTTCTCGATGGCCTCGTCGTGGTCGTTGCCGCTGACCAGCTCGTCGATGGTGCGCTTCCTCCGTGGATCGTCGCGCACCTCGTTGCGCAGATCGAGGCTGCAGATCTGCTGGTGCTCACGAAGACGGATGTCGTCGACTCGGGCGCTGCCCGTTCGGCACGTGCGCGGCTCGACGAACTGGCACCCCTCACACCGGTGTTGGACGCAAGCCGTCGCGTGGTCGAGCCCGACGCGCTGGGCCGGTTCCTCACCCTTGGCGGTCGCCGACCGGGTGGAGCGACGGCGCTGCCCGAGCCGACCCTGTTCGACGCCCACCGAGTTCACACCGTGGCGGCGCCACCGGGGCTGACCGTCAGTGAACTGCGTGCGTGGCTGGATCAGCTGCAGGATCAGATTGACGGCGTCATCGTGCGCGTGAAGGGCATCGTCCCCACGACGGATGAGGGCCTGACCCTCGTACAAGTGGTGGGTCGCCGTTGCGAGACCACTCCGGTCCTGCAATCTGAGCACCAGCCGGCGACGGACCTGGTCGTTGTCTCCCTCGTCGGTTGATCGCACGGTACGGTTCGCCCATGCCGCGCCTACGCGAAGTCTCCAAGGATGATGCCCACCCGTTCGCTCAGGCGGTCTATTCGATGTTGTTCGGAGAGCGCGATCCGGTGGTCGAGCCGGGCACAGCCAGCGGCACACCGGGCAACTGGTGGACAGTCTTCGCGCTGGTACCCGACGCCTTCGACCACACCACGACCGGCTTCCAGTTCTACCGATCGGCTGACCGCAAGCTGTCTCCGAAACTGCGCGAGCTCGGGCAGATCCGCTCCGGTTGGACGGTGGGCAGCCAGTTCGTTTTCAGTCAGCACTGCAAGGCGTGTCGCGATGTTGGCTTCACCGATGAGCAGGTGGCAGCCATCCCTTCGTGGTCGGTTGCGAATTGTTGGTCGCCTGTTGAGCGTGCAGTGCTGGCGTACGCCGACGCACTCGTGCTGCAGCACGGCCGGGTGCCCGACGGTGTGTTCGATGCGCTGCGCGAACACCTCAGTGACGAGGAAATCCTGGAGCTCACCTACATCACGACGACGTACATGATGCACGCTGTGATGAGCCGTGCGTTGCGGCTGGAGTTCGATGATAGGGACGACCCGGTGGTGGAAGTGGCCGACCCAGCCGGCCGTAAGGGTGGCCTCGACGTGATGGCGGTCGTAGACGGAGCGGTTGATGGAGATTGATTCGCTGCTGGCCATTCGACTCGGCCCGTAGCTCCCCACGCTGGCCCGAAATGTTGCACACCCGATGACATCTGGGCCCAGCGTCGATCGCCCAGCCCGACGATCAGGCGGTTGGGGCGGGGCGAACTACTACGACGGGGACGGCGGCGGCGTCGAGGACACTGTTCACCGTGGAGCCCAGCAGGCGAGCGCGCAAGCCGCCGCGACCGTGGGAGCCCAGAACCAACAGGTCGCCGTCGCGCACCGCTTCCAGCAGTGCGGTCACCGCGCTGGTCTCCATCAACTGACCGGTGACCGTCGCACCGCAGCGCTCGCGGGCGAGGTCGAGCGAGCGGTTCAATGTGCAGTCGGCGTCGACCTCGGTGAGGTCGCGGGCTTGGGTGGCACTGGCATCGACCGGGGCGTACGCATACGACCAGCCGTGCACCAAGTGCAAGTTGACCTTGTGGCGATCGGCTTCGTCGGCGGCCCACAGGACGGCGGCGTCGGCGGTTTCCGAGCCGTCGATACCAACAACCACGCGGTCGGGAGCGCCACGAGTGGCGGCACCGCGAATGACTGCGACCGGACACGGGCTGTTGTGCACGAGTTGACGAGGCGTGGTACCCAACCAGAACGCTGCCGCACCTTCGTGGCTACTTGCGCCCACGACGATGAGGTCGGTCGGTGCGGTATCGGTGAGTAGCGCGCTGGCGGCTGGGCCAGGGATGACCTCGGCGGTGACTGCCAAGGTCGGATGCGTTGCCGTGACCTTTGCGGCCATCTCCTCGGACGAAGACACCGACGCCTCGCGGATCGCTTCGTAGGCGGCACCCGAGTTCCAGCCGAGCGCGGCTTCGCCCGACACCACTGGCATCTCCACACACGTGACGATCCGCAGTGCCGCGCCGCGCACTACAGCTTCCATTGCGGCCCACGCCACGGCTTCCGCCGAGGTCTCGCTGCCGCTGTAACCGACACTCACTGTTTCGCTCATACGTTCATAGTCTCCGGACTCGGGTTCCATCACCAGGGTCCCCAGTCCCACATGTACTCAAACGCGGATGCACGACCACCACCGGGCAGTCGGCTCCGTTCACCGCCGCGAGTGCGACCGACCCGAACTGCAACGTTCGATATCCGCTGCGACCGCGTGAGCCCACCACCAGTAGGTCGGCTCTGGTGCTCTCCTCGATCAGCACCTCGGCTGCCGAGCCGTGCACGGCGCAACGCTCGATCAGCGGCTCGGGCCCGGCCTCGTACAGGTCGGCGGCCAGGTCGGCGATGCACTGCGCGTCGGCGTGGCGAAGATCGTTGCCGCGCAACGAACGCTCGCCATCGGTCGGCTGCTGCCACGCATGGACGATCCTCACCGCTGCCTCATGGCGGGCCGCCTCGGCCATTGCCCAGTCCAGTGCGGCCGCCGACGCGTTCGAACTGTCGACGCCGACCACGATGCGCCGCAGTCTGTCGCGCGGTGTACCACGCACCACAACCACCGGGCATGAGCCCCGTCGGTCGCCGCCGGCGATGGGTTCTGTGCCCACGATCAACAGCGTTGCGTCGGCTGCCTCGTCAAGGAAGTCGTCCGGGCTCGCTCCTCTGGTTGCGAGCACGTTCAGTGAGCACTGTCTGGCAGCCGCCTCGCGCTTAGCCCACGCGAGGACATCGGCGTCGGCGGAAGTGTCGTCGAGACCGACGATCAACCGGTCGAGTGAGGGTGCTCTGAATTGCACACTGATCAGGGTGGCGGGCCAGCCGGTGCCTCAGCTAGGGCCTTGGGACCCATTTTGCGCAGTGTCCGTCGATTCTGCAGCGTGCAGAACTTCCCAGACAACGACCGTTCCACTGTGGTCACCAGCGGCGATCGAAAAGCGCCCGCCGAGGGATTCGGCGCGCACCAACATGTTGTCCAGCCCGCTCGACGGGTGGCCCGGCGTCGGCGCATAGCCGACTCCGTTGTCGACGACCTGCAGTCTCACGCGGCCGTTCTGCACGGCTACATCTACCTTCACAGCGGATGCGCGTGCGTGGCGAGCGACATTTGACAGCGCCTCACGCAGGCACAGCAGCAGGTGGCCGCGCATGGGCTCGGTGATCGTGCTGTCGATCGGGCCAACGATGTCGCAGGAGGGCTTGTAGCCGAGTGCCTTGGCGGACTCTTCGCAGATGGCCATGATCTCGCCGCGCACACTTTGCGTGGTTGCCCAGCGTTGGTGTAATTCAAAGATGGTGGCGCGCACCTGGCGGATCGACGCGTCCAGATCGTCGACGGCGCGCATGATTCGCTCGACCGCCACGGGCTCCTTCACCATCTGCGCTGCAGCCTGCAACGAAAGACCGGTGGCGAACAGCCGTTGGATCACATCGTCGTGCAGGTCGCGGGCAATTCGCTCGCGCTCGTCGAGCAACCCGGCGGTGCGGCTTTGCTCGTGCAGCCGAGCGTTCTCGATTGCCAGGCCGGCGGCGGCCGCGAGGCCGACCACCAATTCTTGGTCGACGTCGGTGAACACTTCACCATTGGCCTTGTCGGTGAGGTAGAGGTTGCCGTAGACGACTCCGCGCAGGCGGATGGGTACGCCGAGAAACGACGTCATCGGCGGGTGCCCTGGGGGAAACCCGAACGACTCTGGATGCGCCTGGAGATCAGGCAGCCGCAGCGCCCGGGGCTCGAGGATGAGCAGTCCGAGTATGCCGTGCCCTTCTGGCAGCGCTCCGATCACTTCTCGCTGGTTCTCATCGAGTCCGACAGTGACGAATTCGGAGAGACGCGAGCGAGACTCGTCCAAGACCCCCAACGCGGCGTACTGCGCATCGACCAAGTCGGCGGCAACTTCGGTGATGCGTCGCAGCGCGTCGGCCAGGGTCTGCTCGGAGCCGATGGCCATCACCGCATCGAGCAAACGAAGCAGTTGCTTCGCACCGGCAAACTCGAAACGATCGGGCACCCACAGATGTTACGGCTCAGCAGGGCTAGGTTATGACAGTGGCCGTGATCAGGGTGTTCCTTCTCGACGATCATGAGATTGTCCGTCGCGGCGTGCGAGAGCTGTTGGAGAGTGCGGACGACCTTCAAGTCGTCGGCGAAGCTGGCACTGCTGCCGAAGCACTGCAGCGCGCGCCGGTCGCTTCACCCGACGTTGCGATCCTGGATGTGCGCTTGCCCGATGGGTCTGGCATCGAGGTCTGCCGCGAGCTGCGCTCATCGATGCCCGATCTCAAGTGTCTGATGTTGACGTCGTTCAACGACGACGAAGCGCTCTTCGATGCGGTCATGGCGGGCGCCGCTGGCTACGTGTTGAAGGAGGTGCGCGGGTCGGACTTGATCGAGAGCGTGCGTCGCGCGGCGGCAGGCCATTCGCTGCTCGACCCGATGGTCACCGCGCGAGTGATCGACCGTCTGCGCAATCCGCCGAAGGATGCGCTCACCGCAATGCTGTCGCCGCAGGAGAGCGCCATCCTCGGACATCTCGCCGATGGGCTGACGAATCGACAGATCGCTGAGCAGATGTTCCTGGCGGAGAAGACGGTGAAGAATTACGTCTCCAACCTGCTGGCCAAGTTGGGCATGCACCATCGCACGCAGGCCGCGGTCTACGCCGCTCGTCTTGCCGAGCGCCGGTCGCAACCCAAGTAGGCGCGTTTCTTTGCGGCTCGAGGTGTGAGCCGCCTGACAGTGGGGCACAAGGTCACATGCATCGCGGTCTCGCTGCTCTGACGCTTTCGGGGCAGGTTTCTTATGGTGACGTTCAGAAGCACTGATCCAATCGGAGGAATACACCATGAGTTCCACACTCGAAGCACGCCCACTGGCCGGCGAGCCGACATCCGGCTCGCCCCCTGCCCCATCTGTCGTCGCGCTGCCGCGACGCACGATCGATGCCGTCCTCATCGGCTTCGGCGCCGTTGCGATGGTCGTCTTCCTCATCGCCGGTGGTCTACTCACCTGGGGCGCGAACTTCTCGGACGACTATGTCTCTCGTGAACTGTCGTCGCAGAACATTTCGTTCCCTGACGCCGCTGCGTTGAAGGAAGAGGGTCGCGACGACCTGTTGGAGTTCGCTGGCCAGGACCTCACTACAGGCAAACAAGCCGAGGGCTATGCCAGTTACATCGACGGCCACTTGCAGGACATCGCTGACGGTGCCACCTTCGCCGACCTGGGTACCCCAGAGCGTGCCGCCAAGGCAGCGGTGACCGAGGCTGTCGCGGCTGGCGCTTCGACTGACGAAGTTGCGGCGTTGCAGGCCACAGCCGACGGCATCAGCGGGCAGCGCAACACTCTCTTCAAGGGCGAAACCCTCAGGGGTCTGCTGTTGTCGGCCTATGCCTGGGCGACAGTGGGCACCATTGCCGGTATCGCCGCCATCGGTGCCTTCCTGGCGGCCGCAGTCATGGCAGTCCTGGTGCTCCTCGGAGTGGTTCACCACCGCCGCACTGTCAAGACCGCCTGACTCCGCAGAGCGGAAAACGAAGGTGCCCGGCCGTCACTGGCCGGGCACATTCGCGTCGGTCGTGTCTCGCTGGGGGTGTCCTTGCTGTGCTCTCCTGGGTAGCGTCGTCTCGTGGACGACCAGCCAGCAGCGAAGGTGTGGGGGCGCCATGAGACGCTCTACGAGCGTTCCGTTCCACTCATCGGTGATGCGAGCAGTGCGCACGAACGGGCGAGCGATGTGAGCGGTTGGGCCTTCGAGCGTGCGCCGCAGGATGCGTTGCACGAGATCATTGCTGCACGCCGAGATGTGCGCCGCTTTCGCCCGGATGAGATTGCCGAGGGGACACTGCAACGGCTGCTCGAGGCTGCGCACAGCGCCCCGTCAGTCGGCCACAGCCAGCCGTGGCGATTCATTGTGGTGCGCGACGCCGACACCCGCGCCAAGGCTGCATGGTTGGCCGACCGCGAGCGGCTTGCGCAGGCGGCCGGCCTCGACGAGGACTCCGCCCGTCAGCTGCTGACGCTGCAGCTGGAAGGTATCCGGGAAGCGCCGCTGGGCCTGGTGGTGTGTTGCGACAGGCGTACCGAGGCGGCCGGCGTGCTCGGTCGTGCCACATTTGCGGACTCGGACATGTGGTCGTGCGCGTGCGCCATCCAGAACCTGTGGCTCGCAGCGCGCGCGGCCGGCTTGGGTGTCGGCTGGGTCACGCTGTTCCGTCCCGACGACCTGACTGACCTATTGGGTATTCCCGACGGCGTGGAGACGCTCGGTTGGCTGTGCATTGGTTACCCCGACGAGCGCCAGACCGGTCCCGGCCTCGAACGCTTCGGCTGGTCGAAGCGCCAGCCATTGGCCGACCTGGTGATGACTGACCGCTGGGGGAGCGAGAGCGCCCCGACGCCGCCGCGGTCGCGCGTGCAGGCGCCGGTGCAACAGACTGTCGTCGACGTGCGCGACCACGCCGATGTGCTGCTCACGCCGCCAGGTTCACTGGGCGTGCTGGACAAGGCGCTGGACCGCGTCATTGCATGCATCGGCCCGGCCACACACTCGGCCACGCTGGTGCTTGCGGGTGGCGACCACCCAGTTGCCGACCTCGGCGTCAGCGCCTATGCCCGCTCGGTGACGGTGGAGGTTCTGGCGGCGGCCGCGGCCGGGCAGTCGATCGGTGTCCGCGCCGCAGTTGCCGGCGGGTTGGCGTGGACGGTTGTCGACGCCGGCTCCTCGACTGGCGACCTGGTCACCACCGATGCGATGACCATGCCACGCACAGCCGACCTGATCGAGGAGGGCAGACAACTGGGTGCGCGACTGGCCGCCGACGGACTGGTGCTGCTCGGCGAAGTCGGCATCGGCAACACCACGGTCGCTGCCGCATTGGCTACCGCATTGCTGGACCTACCTGCCGGGGCGATCGTCGGCCTCGGCTCCGGTGCGGACACGGCGATGACGGAACGCAAGGCTGCAGTGGTGGCGGCCGCAGTGCACCGCTGGACCGAAGAATACGGCGCCGACCGCGACGCGGCGGTGCTGCTCCAGGTGTTGGGCGGCCCCGAGTTCGCGTTGCTGTGCGGCGTCGTACTGGGTGTTGCCACCGAGGGCGGCGTGGTGGTGCTCGATGGCTTCGCGACCACGGTTGCAGCGGCGCTGGCCTGCACGCTCGAGCCTGCCGCCAGCGCACACCTGGTCGCTGGGCAGCGCAGCAACGAGCGAGCCCACTCCCATGTGCTGCAATTCCTCGGCCAGGAGCCGCTGCTCGATCTGCGCCTGCGTGCCGGCGAAGGCGTTGGTGCGGTGCTGGCAACCCGACTGCTCCTGGACGGCCTGGAGATGCGCCGCACGACAGCGCGCACCCGCTGACACGGCACTGGGCAGCTAGCACACAGGGCTGAACGTGCAACGGTCTGCGAGCACGTCCGCTTGAGGAGGGCTGTTGAAGGCTTGGAACGACGGCGAGACGCGCAGCAGCAGGTTCGGTGAGCTCGCGCCGACGTTGGTGAGTCGGTCTGGTGTTGCTTGGGTCATCAACAGTTGCTGGACCTGCGTGGCGGTCATCCCTGGGTTGTCGGACCACAACACGGCCAACGCCCCTGCGACATGAGGTGCAGCCATCGAGGTGCCACTCACTGTTTTGGTGGCGGTCGGCGTGTCGTTCCACGCTGACAGGATGTTGCTACCCGGCGCGAACAGGTCGACGCACGACCCGAAGTTGGAAAACCTTGATCTGACGTCCTGACTCGTCGTGGCGCCGACCGTCAGCACCGATGGCGAACGGGCTGGCGACGAGTTGCAGGCGTTCACCCCGTTGTTGGAGTTGTCGCCGTTGCCGGCCGCAACCGCCACGGCCACGCCGTCGGCCACGAGGGCTTCCACTGCGTTGTCAACCACTACATTCCCGTGGTCGCTGCCCAGACTCAGATTGGCCACCGCTCGCCCGCTGGTGTGCTGGCCGATCACCCAGTCGATACCGTTGACCACCGATGCAGCGAGGGCACCGCCGGCACAGTTGAGCACTCGGACCGGTACCAGAGTTGCCAGTTTGGCGATGCCGTAGGTGGTGCCGCCGGCGATACCGGCAACGTGGGTGCCGTGGCCGTAGCAGTCATTGATGCCGCCCGAGAGCAATGGGTCGACAAAGCCGGGAAGCTGACGGCCGGCGAACTCGACATGTGCTGCATTGATGCCGGAGTCGATGATGTAGATGGTGGTGCCGGCGCCGCCACTGTCGGAGTACGTGAAACTCTGGTCGAGCGGCAGGTCGGTCTGGTCGCTGCGGTCGAGGCCCCACGGTGGGGACGGCTGAGTGATCGTTGAATGAAACTCGCTGTTGGGGCTGACGGCAACGACACCCTGAGTGTTGGCCACAGCCGCTGCCTCCTCGGGTGTCAGCGTTGCCAACGAGATCGGAAGGTTGACAGCGATGGGGGTGAGCTCGACCTCCTCCACGTCGAGGCGCTGTGTCGCCTCTGAGCGCTGGGCCGCTAGCGACGCGAACTGGATCAGGTATTCGCCGTTGGCAGAGACCGTGACGGCGGCGGGCGTCGCTGCGATGCGCGGTGTGGCTGACGGAGGCACGTTGACGAGCAGCCATGCCGGTGCCAGCGCTCCAGCAGCCAGCAGCGCAATGTGGTGGGCTCGCCGCATAGGGAGGAGGCTAGGCCATCGGCGAGCTGTCACACCGTCGGGTTCGAGGAGTTGTCAGAGCTCGAGACGAGCAATCCACAGGCCGGGCGCTTCCAGCTCGGCCGGTGTGGGCAGCGGATTCGCGGTGCCGAGCAGTTCGGTGAGGCGGCCCTCGCCCACGCGGTCGGCCACTCCGGCGGTGAACGTCTTGCCGCGCTGTACCTGGTCCTGCGTCAGCTGAAGACCCAACAGTCGCTCGACGAAGAGGTCGTCGGGCGACGTTTCCAACCGACGACGACGAACGGCATCGGCGATACGCAGTGCATCGCCACCGATGACACGCGCGGCTACGGCGTCGACGAGGTAGTCCACCGTGCCCACGACGGCGGCAACTGCCGCGTCGAGCTGCGGTGCATGCCGAGCCTGCTCGGGTGACTGCACCGCGCCCAACAGCAACGCCGGGTCGGAGAGCATCCGTTGCATCGCCTGCATCGGGTCGCCACCGTCGTCCATATCCAGCGACGACAGCTTCTCCGCGACCGCGGACGGGTCGGGGCGGAAGGCGCCGACGTGTCGACGAACAAGTGCGGTGAACTGATCGCGCAGCGCCGGAATGTTGAACAGGGTGTGGCCGATCATTTCCTGGGCCAGCACCCATAGGCGCATCTCGTCGATGGGCAGCGACCACTCGGTGGCGAACTGGTCGATCGTTGAGGGCACCACCAGTAGCGCGTGATCGCTGCGCGGAATGGGCAAATCGTACTGGCCGAATGTCCGCCCAGCCATACGCCCCACCATCGAGCCGACGGCCATGCCCATCATCGCCGGTGCCATCATCTGGCTGAGGTTGGCCATCATCGCCATCATCGGGTCGGTTTCGGCGAGCGCCTCGACTTCGGTGCCCTCAGAGCGGCGACCCAGGGAGGTTGCCAGCTCGGTGAACAACGGCCGGTATGCCTCCAGCGTGCGCTGCGCCCACACGCCCTTCGTCACCGGGGTGATCTCGGGGAACTGCGTGTCGCTCGCTGTCAGGTCGCGCACGTGCATTTCGATGATTCGCGCCAGATCGGCGAGCGCGATTCGAACAGCGGGGTCCACGTTGGGTTCACTGGCGCCGCCGTTGCTGGCGATGCCGGCGAACTGGCGGGCAGCGTCCCAGTTGAGCGGACCTTGGCCGGCCATCGCCTTGGCCAGGTCGCCGAACATTGGAAGGTTGGCGAACGGGTTGTCGCCGAACTCGGGCGGCCCATCCCCGGGCGGCCCGTCCCTGGGTGGAAGGTGATCGTCAGCCATGGCCTTAGCCTACGGCGCATTGACGGCCGCCCCCTGGCGGCTCATCGTGCAACCCTTGCCGGCGAAGGCGCGCTCAGCGGGTAGCGTCGTCTCGATGAGCGTGACGGGCAGCACCGCTACGGCCACCCCGGTGTGGGTGAGCGATGGCACCGGTGGGCTTGGCGCCCGCGTGCTGCGGTTACTGGCGGCTAGCGACCTGGCCGACGCCGCCGAACCGAACCAGTGCGACGTTTTGGTGTGGTTGGCCGCCACCGACGCCGATGCACGAGCCGTGCGACGCGAGAGCGCACTGGCCGGGCTGACCTCGGCCCTGTACGACCACCCGCAGGTCTGCCATGTGGTGTTGGTCTCGTCGGCGATGGTCTACGGGGCATGGGCCAACAACCCGGTGCCGATCACCGAGGATGCGTTGCTGCGCCCCGACGTCGAGTTCCCCTTCGCTCGCCAACTCGGCGCGGCCGAACAGTTGGTCGACGAGTGGCGGCTGGCGGTGCCCGGCCGTTCGGTCACGGTGCTGCGACCGGCTGTGGCGATGGCGGCTGATGGCACCAGTCGCCTGGCCAGCGCACTGGCTGCGGGCATGGGCCAACGGGCTGGAGAGGCCGACCCGCCGGCCCAATTCCTGCACCTCGACGACCTGGCCTCCGCAGTATTGCTGGCGGCGGAGCAGCGGCTGGATGGCGTGTACAACGTCGCCCCCGATGGCTGGGTGGCGGGCGAGCGCGTCAGGGCGTTGGCCGGTGCCGTGCCGCGCGTGAAACTGCCCGATCGTATGACCGAGGTCATCACCAATCTCCGTTGGCGTTTCCAGCGCGGCCCGATCCCGCCCGGTCTGCGCAGCTACACGCGCTGGCCCTGGCTGGTGGCCAACGACCGTTTGAAGGCCGCTGGTTGGCGGCCGGTGGTGACCAATGAGCAGGCGTACGTCGAGGGCACCGAGGCGAAGTGGTGGACGATGGTGTCACCGAAGCGCCGCCAGGAGATCGCTCTCGGCAGCCTTGGTGCCGTACTGATGACGGTGGCAGCTGTGGCAGTTGGCGCCGTGCGTCGTGCCCGGGCTCGACGCCACTGAGCGGGTCGAGGCGTGCAGGGTTGTCGTGAGGCGTGCAGGGTGTCGTGAGGCTTACAGGGTTGTCTTGGGGTCGCCAAGCGTCACGTTGAGTGTGGCGAGCGTGCCATCGGCGTGGCGCACGTCGACTGGTACCACATCGCCGGGTCGATGTGTGGCGAGCAGTGCGGTGATGCCGTGGCGGTCGGTGACTGCCGTGCCATCGACTGACTGCACCACGTCACCACTGACCAGACCGGCCGTGGCGGCAGGGCCGGCCGGGTCAACCGCGTCGATCGTCAACTCGCCTGCAGCATTGTCCGTCACCGCAATGCCGAACCACACCGTGGCAGACAAGGAGTAGGCCGCGATGGCCTGCTGGAGTTCGTCGAGATTGCCCAACTGCACCAGTCGGCCCACGCCGTCACGTTGCGAGCACAGCGCAACCAGTTCGCCGCGCTGGTTGACGACCGGTGTGCCCTCGCGGATCGATTCGTCGGTTGCCCACACGCTGTCGATGGTGTGCTCGTCCGAGACGATCAACGTCAGCCGGTGGTCACCGAAGAACGTCAGTTCATCGCCGGCGGAGACCTTGGCCGACACGGTGAAGGATTCGATGCCGCTGGGAACAGCGCCGTCACTGCCCGCCATCGGAGCCAGCACGGCCAGGCCGCTGCGATCATCGACGAACAGGACGCGGGCAGAGCTGATGGTGCCATCGGACAACAGCAGGTCGACCATTTGATCGGCGGTGACCGCCTGTGACGTGGTGATGACCAGGCTGCCACCGTTGACAGAGACCGCAACCGCACCGGGGGAGTCAGCCGAGCCAACGGCGACCTGGTAGGTGGGCATGGAGCGTTGGATGGATGTTGCCACCGATGTCAGCGTGGGGTCGAGTCCTCCGAGGGGGCGAACCGAGGTGGTCGCGCTGGCGATGGGCGGTGTGCCCTGCGGTGAGCTGGCGGTCGTGTCGCCAGGCACCGTCGAGCGAGTGGTGACGAAGCCGGTGCCGGTGAGTTCGACGATGGTTGATCGGGCTGTGGCGACAACGTTGCGACCGGCCTGCGTGGGCAGCATGGTCCACAGTACGGCCATCGCCAGCAGGCCACCGATGGCACCGGTTGCCGCAGCCAGGCCGCGCCCGATGGTGAGCGGTGGTTCCGAGTACACCCACGCTTGCTCTCCAATTTCGCTGGGGTGCCGCCAGGCGCGCTCGTGGGCGGGCAATGGCGCAGGATCGTCCTGCTCGTCATCGTTCCACTCGATCTGGCTCACGAGTCGGTGAGGTTAGTGACCATCGTGCGGCAAGTGGGATCGCGCGGCGTTGCGAACGCGCAAATGGTGGCGTTGCCGCACTCGGTGGCTGCGACCGCGATCACGGCTACCATGGCTGGTTGTGCACTCTCCTGTAACCGGCAACTCATGGTTGGGTCTCACTGACCAGGCGTTGCCTGTTGGCATCGTGTACGAGTGGTGTCTGCAGCCCGACTGCGGCGCGGTGGTGCTGTTCAGCGGCACCGTGCGCGATCACGCCGTCGACAATCAGGGCACGCTGCGCGAAGGCGTCAGCCACCTCACCTACGAGGCGTACGACGAACAGGTTGTGCCAGCATTCGAGGGCATTGTTGCCGAGTTGCGCCAGCGTTGGCCCCAGACCGGTCGTGTCGCCCTGTTGCACCGCACCGGTCGCCTGGAGCTGATGGAAAGCTCGGTGCTGGCAGCCGTCAGTTCGCCGCATCGGCCCGAGGCATTCGAGGCAGCACGATATGCGATCGATGCATTGAAGGCCAGCGCCCCCATCTGGAAGCACGAAGTGTGGTCCGACGGTGCCGATTGGGGCGCCGACGCACACGACCTGGTTGCGCCCGGAGAGGTCACCTCGTGATCTACGTCGTCGTGGCTGTCGCTGCCACCATCGTGGTGGTCATCGTCGTGGCTTTGTCGAAAGGCGGCTCGCGCCAAGAGCCGGGCGTTGTCAGCTTCCGCAAGCACATCGATGCGCTATCGCCCGAAGCTCGCCGTGAAGTGATGGACCGCGTGCGTCCCCAACCACGCGACGACGAAGAGCCGAAGGGCTGACGGATGGCGCGCGACCTCGCGATCGATCTGGGCACGGCCAACACGTTGGTGTACATGAAGGGCAAGGGCATCGTGCTCAACGAGCCCTCCGTGATTGCGCTCAACCGCCAAACCGGTGAGGTGCTTGCAACCGGCCGCGAGGCGTGGCAGATGATCGGCCGCACACCCGGCTACATCGTTGCCGTGCGTCCGCTACGCGGGGGCGCCATCACCGACTTCGAAATCACGGAGCGCATGATTCGCCTGCTGCTGCAGCGCGTTGGCGTCAGCCGTTTCACGCGACCCAAGGTGGTGATCTGCGTGCCCTCGGCCATCACCGAGGTCGAGCGACGCGCAGTCACCGATGCGGCGCGTCGCGCTGGGGCCGCCGACGCACAGCTCATCGAGCAGCCAATGGCGGCCGCCATCGGCGCCGACCTGCCCATCGACGAGCCCATCGGCAACATGGTCATCGACATCGGTGGTGGTACCAGCGAGACAGCGGTCATCAGCCTCGGCGGCATTGTTGCGCTGGAGGCCGTGCGGGTGGGCAGCTTCGACATCGACGCGTCCATTCAGGCGTACGTGCGGCGCGAGCATGGAATCGCGATCGGCGAACGCACCGCTGAAGAAGTGAAGGTGGCCATCGGTTCCGCTTCCGAAACGGAAGACGAAAGCCAGGCCGAGGTTCGCGGTCGCGACCTGATGACCGGCCTGCCCAAGACGGTGGTGCTCACGCCGGAGGAAATCCGGTTCGCAATTGACGACGTGATCAGCAGCATCATCGCGTCAGTCGTGCGTTGCCTGGCCAAGGCTCCCCCAGAGCTGGCACAGGATTTCCTGGTTCGCGGTATGTATCTCGTCGGCGGCGGCGGCCTGCTGCGCGGGCTGGCGCAGCGCATCGAAAGGGAGACACAGGTTCCCGTTCGAATGTCCAACATGCCGTTGGAGGCCGTCGTGATGGGCGCCGGTCACTGCATCGAGCACTACGACGCCCTCAAGGGCATGTTCATGGGCGCCCGCCGCTAACTCGCACGTTGCCAACGAAGCCCAACTTCGGCGTTCACATGCGGTAGTACCGCATCTCAGCGCCGAAGTTGCGCGACGGTGTCGGGGGTACAGTTCGGCGGGTCGGTGCATGGGCGCCGGCGCACGGTGAGATGAGGGTTGAGGATGCGGTCGTTGATCGACGAGGGGCACACTCTGGATGCAGGGCTGGCAGCGATTCGTGCTCAGTACTCTGTGCCGCTGGCGTTTCCGCCCGAGGTGCTTGCCGCCGCCGAGACCGCTGCTCATCGTTCGCCGACAGAGCACGTCGACCGTACGGACTGGGAGTTCATCACGCTCGACCCAGCCACCAGCACCGACCTCGACCAGGCCTTCACCATCGGGAGCTCGGGCGACGACCTGATCCTGCACTACGCCATTGCCGATGTGGCGTGGTTCGTGAAGGCTGGAGACGCGCTCGACCGTGAGGCGTGGAGGCGGGGCACCACTCTGTACCTGCCCGATGGCAAGGCCGGTCTGTACCCACCGGTACTTGCGGAGGGCGCAGCCAGCCTGCTGCCCGACGGCCCGCGGCCAGCGGTGGTCTTCCATGTGCGTGTCGGCGTCGACGGTGTTGCGGTGCTCGACGGCGCCGAGCGCGCAATCATTCACAGTCGCGCCAAGCTGGCGTACGACTCCGTCACCGCCGCCCAATTGCCGGCCGACTTCGAGGAGTTCGGCCGCCGTGTGCAGGCCGCTGCCGCAGCTCGCGGTGCTGGCACCATCGAGCCACCAGACCAGCAGGTCGAGCGTGTCGGCGACAATCAGTATCAACTGGTGTTTCGGCCGCGGCTTGCGTCGGAAGATCAGAATGCGGCGATGTCGCTGGCCTGCAACCTTGCGATCGCGCAAGCGATGTTCCATGCGAGCACCGGCCTGTTTCGTGTGATGCCAGAACCCGACGAGCGGGCAGTGAAGCGCTTGCGCCACACCGCACGCGGCTTCGCGATGAACTGGCCAGCGGACCAGTCACTGGCGACGTTCTCCCGTACCCTCGATGCGCGTGACCCGAAGCAGGCGGCGTTCATGTTGGCAGCGCGACGCGCCGGCGGTGGCGCCGACTATCAGCAGTTCCTTCCGGGCGTCACTCCATGGCATTCGGCGATGGCCGCCACCTACGCCCACGCCACCGCACCGCTGCGTCGCCTGGCTGACCGCTACGTCGTGCAGGTTGCGCTGGCAATCGCCAACGGCAACACCGTGCCGGACGACGTCGCCGAAGCGCTGTCGCTGCTGCCCGAACCGATGGACCGCGCCGAGTCGACGGGCAACCGCATTGATCGCGCCCTGCTCGACCTGGCCGAGGCAGTCATCATGCGCGGTCACGAGGGCGAATCATTCGACGCCGTCGTCGTGGACGATGACGAGGACGGCACACGCATCCAGTTGTTGGAGGTCGCCGTCGTCGCCAAGGTGAAAGCGCACGGCGTTGAGCCGGGCGACCAACTGCGAGTGAAGTTGGTCGCCACCGACGTCGACAGACGCGCCGTTCGGTTCGAAAGAGTGTCGTAGACGGGCTACGCGGCCGCAATGCGGTAGATCGCGTTGTCGTTCAGAGAGAGCACGTACAGTTGGCCGTCGGGGCCGGAGCAGATGGCACTGACGCCGCTGACGGTGCCCAGTTCCAGCTGACCGGTGAGCGCACCGTCGGTCTGCTGGAGCGCGGTCACGATGCCGCTGCAGTAGTCGCTGAACACGTACCAACCCGCCAGCGACGGCACCTCGCTGCCGTGGTAGACATCGCCGCCACTCACCGAACAGCCGGCCTCGCCGTGCTGGTACTCGAAGATCGGCATGGTCACTCCGTCGTCCGCCTGGTCGTCGTTGAACCGGTGAGTTCCTTCGAACGCGCTCCATCCGAAATTGAGACCACGTCCGCCACCGTCGACGGCGCGCGCGAGGTCGATCTCTTCCCACTCGTCTTGACCGACGTCGCCAATCCACAGATCGCCGGTGGCCGAGTCGAACGTGAAGCGCCACGGGTTCCGCACCCCGACCGACCAGATCTCCGGCCGGGCGCCGTCGACATCGACGAACGGGTTGTCGGCGGGAATGCTGTACGGCCGGTCGCCGTCGGGAGTCGGGTCGATCCGCAGCATCTTGCCCAGCAACTGGCTGACGTCGAGCGCGCGACGTCCAGGATCGTTCGCCGAGCCGCCGTCGCCCATTCCGATGTACAGGTAGCCGTCGGGGCCGAACTCGACGCTGCCACCGTTGTGGTTGCCGTACGGCTGATCGATCGTCAACAACTCACGCGCACTTGCCGGGTCGAACGTGCCATCACTGCCCACTGCGTACTCGGCGATGACGGTGTTGCCATCACCATTCGTGTAGTTGACATAGGCAAGGGGCTTGGCGGGGTGAAAGGCCAAGCCGAGCAAACCTTGCTCGCCGCCGCTGGTGATGGTGTCACTGATGTCGAGCACGGGTGAGCCGGCCACCCCACCGCGTACCGGCACGATGATGCCGCCCTGCAGCACCACGTAGAGCGCACTGTCGCCGGCGCGCCATGCCAGGTCGACGGGGCTGGTGACGCCACTGACGAACGGGGCGAACGCCACCTGTTCAGCCGCAAGCGCGGCAACAGTGTCTGCGGGATCGTTCGTCGAGGAGATGGTGCCGGCGGTCGACTCGGGCTGCGTCGTATCGATTGTCGGGGCCCGAGTGTCGGGGGCGGCAGTCGCCGGTGTCGTCGAGAAGGTGACCTGCGGTGCGTTTGCGGCCGACTGCGAATCGTCGCCATCAGCGCCGCACGCTGCCAGCACACCCGCTGCCAGCACACACGCTGCCAACACACACGCCGTCAACGACAGGGTGACGCTCGATCGCTCTGTGCTCGAGCGTCTCATGCGTGCGGCACCCGGACGAGGCCCTCCTGCACCACGGTGATGGCCAGGGCACCGTCGGCCGTGAAGATGTTGCCACCCGCGAGGCCGCGGGCGCCGCTGGTAGAGATGGGGCGTTGGTCGTAGAGCAGCCAATCGTCGGCTCGGAACGGCCGGTGGAACCACATCGCATGGTCGAGACTGGCCATCTGCATGCCCGGCGTTTCCCACGAGAGGCCGAACGGCAAGATCGTGGTGTCGAGCAGCGTCATGTCGCTGGCGTAGGTGACGATGCACGCGTGCAGCGTGGGGTCGTCGGGCAGCGTGCCGTCGGCGCGCAGCCACACCTGCTGGCCTTCGGCGGTTTGCCCGTTTCGGCTGAACGGGTCGGTGCCAAGGTGCCGTAGGTCAATGGGGCGCGGGCGGTCATACATCTCGCCCATCCGATCCTTGAACGGTGCCATACGAGTCTTGAAGTCCGGCAGCGTCTCGGCGGCTGCCACATTCAACGGCATCGGCACCTGATAGTCGAGCCCCGATTCGGCGACATGAAAGCTGGTCTGCAGATTGAAGATGGCCTTGCCGTGTTGGATGGCGACGACGCGGCGCGTGGTGAAACTTCGGCCGTCACGAATGCGGTCGACCTCGTACAGGATGGGCACGTTGGGGTCGCCCGGGCGCAGGAAGTAGGCGTGGAGAGAGTGCACATGCCGGTCGGACTGCACGGTGCGCGTGGCCGCCACGAGGGCCTGGCCAGCCACCTGGCCACCAAAGACACGCTGCCGGTTCTCGTCGGGTGAGACGCCACGAAACAGGTTCACCTCGATCGCTTCCAGATCGAGCAGGTTCACGAGTTCGTCGAGTGCTGTCATTGGGCACGAGTCTCGCAGGCGTCAGCTGGATTCGTACACGGGCAAGCGCCACAACACCCAGTCGCTGTCGCTCCACACCTCGACCCAATCCATGTTCGCCGCCGTGGCGTCATCGACCAACGGCTGACTGGCCGTACTGTCGCGGCGCATCATGAAGTAGTCGGCACGCTGGCGCACGACCTCCAAGACGCTGGACTGCACGCCGCGCCGGTCGGTGTAGAACGTCAGTGCGCGCACTTTGAAGAACGCCACCACATCGTTCTGCTGCGTGAACGTACGGATGGCACCGAACGCGGCCTGCGCGTACGGCGCCTCTGGTCCGTCGAGCACCTCGCCGGCATCGTTGAACGTTTGCGACGCGCTGACCGCCGAGGGAATTTCGCTGACGTGCCACAGGGTGATGGCGGCGAGTAGCACCGTCGCCAGCCCCGCTCCTGCGTGCCGAGCGCTCAGACGGCGGGGGAGCGGGATGGCAGTGACCGCCTGGGCAGCGAAGTAGACGGCGAAGGGGGTGATGGCGAGGAGGTACCGGTCGGCCACCGCAGGGATCATGCCAACGATGACCATCGAGCCGATCGCAAACGTGGCGAGTGGAGCGTCGGTCGACGGAGCCTTCCACAGCCGAATTGCCACCCCCGCGACCACCAGCAGAAAGACGAGCAGCAGGCCCACGCCGGCGAGATGGGGGAAGCCAAGTTGATCGGCGAAGGCCGTGCGGAAGGGCCCCTGCAACTTCGACCAGGTTTGGTGCAGGCCGGACCCCTCGTATGCAGGTGCCAGAGCGCTGGGCAGCATCAGTTGGACAAGGATGACGCTGCCGAGGAATGCCACATAGGGCGTCGCCACCCTCGACCGATCGGCGGTACGCCATCGGCCGCGCAGGTCGAGCAACTGCGCGATCCCGATTGCGGCGACGATGGCGAGACCCTCGCGACGCACGTTGAAGACGCACATCGCGAGCAGTCCGAGGATGACCAACTGTCGGCGCGTGGCGGCGTCCAGCGGCTGCTGGTTCGTGCGCAGATGATCCAGCCACCACAACGTCAAGACCACCGCAGCCATATAGGGGAACTCGCTGAGCAACTGGTCGGTGTGAGCCAGGTAGGCGAGCGTGGTGCCGACGAACGCAACTGTGGCGAACGCGAGCCAGCGCGTCATCCGCCGGCGGACGATTGCGTGGAAGCCCCACAGGAACCCGATCAGGCTGGCCACCTCGACCAGTTTCACCGCAGCGAAGTTCAGGCCGAAGAGGCGGTAGAACGGCGCCAACAGGATCGGGAAACCCCACGGGTACACATACGGGCTGAAGCCCGGCTTGGCCGCGTTGTCGACATTGAAGTGGTTGTCAGCGATGACCTGGCCGACATTGCCGTCGACCAGGCTGCCTGCCTGGCGTAGATAGAGCGTGAAGTCGTCGCCCCAGTTGTGCCCGGTGCGGTGGAGGCCTATCGCTGCCCACGCAACCACAGCGCTGAGCAACATCATCGGCCAGTGCGCGCGGAGAATTGTCAGTGCCCGCGCTCGGTCGACTGGCGAATTCATGCTTGCGATTATGGTGCCCCCATGACTCTTCTCCCGCTCACCCCCGACGAGTTGCTGTCCACCACCCGCGCTGTGCGCAAGCGGCTGGACTTCGACCGGCCAGTGCCCGAAGAACTCGTTCGCGAGTGCGTCGACCTCGCCATGCAATCACCAAGCGGCTCGAACAACATGACGATGCAGTTCGTGGTGGTGCGCGACGCCGCCAAGCGGGCTGCGATCGGGGAGATCTATCGGCAGTGCTACGCCATCTACAGCCAGATGGACGGTATCTACATCGGCTCCATCGACAAGGGCGCCGACGACGCAAATGCGCAGCAGCAACGCAGCGCGACCTCCGCCGATTTCCTCGGTGAGCGGATGGGCGACGCGCCCACTCTCGTGATCGCGTGCACCGGCGGTCGCGCCGATGCGCTGCCGGCGATGATGGCTGCGTCGATCTTCGGCAACGCGCTGCCGGCGATGTGGAGCTTCATGCTTGCAGCGCGCGCCCGCGGGCTGGGAACCTGCTGGACGACCATCCATCTGATGATGGAGCAGCAGGTGGCCGAGGTGGTGGGCATACCCTTCGACAGCGTGCAGCAGGTGTGCCTCAGCCCACTTGCGTACACCGTGGGGACCGATTTCAAGCCGGCTGCCCGCCCGCCGGCGGACAGCATCATCCACTGGGATCAGTGGTGAGCCTCGCCCCAGAATTGCGTGTTCACGCGCTTGCAGCGAAGGGCTTCATGCCGGCCTATGAAGGCGACGCGTTGTACGCCGCAGCCGTGGCTGCGGGGGCTGCAGTTCCCGGCCTGCCGTTCCTGGAAGTCGGCTCGTACTGCGGCCGCTCGACGGTGTGGTTGGGCGGTGCTGCGCGTGCATCGGCCACCGTTGTTTTTGCCGTCGACCATCATCGCGGCAGTGAAGAGAATCAAGCTGGCTGGGAGCATCACGACACGTCAGTGGTCGACCCGCGAACCGGCAAGATGGACACGCTGCCCACGTTTCGCGACACCATTCACGACGCGGGCTTGGAGGATGTCGTGTTCGCCGTCGTCGGCCAGTCGCCTGCGGTCGCGGCCCATTGGGCGTCGCCGCTTGCGTTCCTGTTCGTCGACGGCGGGCACGGCGCCGAGCCGGCCCGATTGGACTACGAGGGCTGGACACCCCACGTTGCGCTGGGTGGCACGTTGGCCATCCACGACGTGTTCCCCAACCCCGCCGACGGCGGCCGCCCACCGTACGAACGCATCTTCCGCCCTGCGGTGGACAGCGGTTTGTTCGAAGAGACCAGCGCCACCGGCAGCCTGCGAGTTCTTCGTCGAGTCAGCTGACTCAGCACTTCGATGCCATTGGCAGCCATCGTCAGCCGAATTGCACGCCTTGGGCGAGCGGTAGTTCGTTGCTGTAGTTCACCGTGTTCGTGGCCCGGCGCATGTAGCCCTTCCACGAATCGCTGCCGCTCTCGCGGCCGCCACCGGTGGTCTTCTCGCCCCCGAAGGCGCCGCCAATCTCGGCACCACTGGGGCCGATGTTGACATTAGCGATGCCGCAGTCGCTGCCGGCCGCGCTGCAGAAGCGCTCGGCCTCGCGAACGTCGGTGGTGAAGATGCTGCTGGCCAGCCCCTGGGGAACGTCGTTCTGCAGGTGGACCGCTTCCTCGAAGGAGTCGTACGTCATCACGTACAGGATCGGCGCAAACGTCTCGGTCGTCACGATCTCGGTCTGGCCGGGCATCACTGCAATGGCGGGCCGAACGTATGCAGCGGCCGGTGCTTCCTCGGCAAGATGGCGTTCGCCGCCGACCAACACGCTGCCGCCGTCGGCGTGAGCGGTCGTGAGCGCAGCCTCCATGCGGTCGAACGCTGTCATGTTGATCAGTGGGCCGACGAGGGTGCCGGTGTCGTATGGGTCGCCGACGGGCAGGCTGCCAAACGCTGTCGCCAAACGGCCGGTCACCTCGTCGAGGCGTGACTGGTGGACGATGAGGCGGCGCAGGCTGGTGCACCGCTGGCCCGCTGTGCCGGCAGCCGAGAACGTGACGCCGCGCACGACCAGTTCCATGTCGGCGCTGGGGGCGATGATGGCCGCGTTGTTGCCACCCAACTCGAGGATGCTTCGCCCGAAGCGGCCAGCTACCACCGGCGCCACTTTGCGGCCCATCGCGGTGCTGCCGGTGGCGCTGACGATCGGCACGCCCTCGTGCGCCACCAGCTCGGCTCCAGCGGCACCGTCGCCCAGGAGCACCTGGTTCAGGTTGGCAGGTACGTCCATGCCGGCGGTGGCGCGCTCGAACAGCGCGTGCGTGGCCATTGCCGTCAGCGGGGTGAGTTCGCTGGGCTTCCAGATGACCGGGTTGCCGCACACCAGGGCGAGCGCGGCATTCCAGCTCCACACCGCGACCGGAAAGTTGAAGGCGGTGATGACGGCGACCGGGCCGAGCGGATGCCACTGCTCCATCAGCCGGTGGCCGGGGCGCTCGCTGGCAATGGTGAGGCCGTGCAACTGACGGCTGAGACCGACGGCAAAGTCACAGATGTCGATCATCTCCTGCACCTCGCCGAGTGCTTCGCTCTCGATCTTGCCGGCCTCGAGCGTCACGACGCGGGCAAGGTCGGCCTTGTGGAGGCGCAGCTGCTCGCCCAGACGGCGAACCAGCTCGCCGCGCAGCGGGCCAGGTGCGGTGCGCCATGCAGCGAAGGCCTCGGTCGACTTCGCAACCATCGCGTCGACATCGTCGGTGGCTGCGAGAAAGCCAAGCGTCGCGCCTGTGATTGGCGTTCGTGCGCCGTGTGGGCCGGCGCCCATCGGCCGTGCGCCGCACGCCTGCAGCGCGTCGTTGGCCAGTGCGGAGAGGGTGTCGGTCGTCGGAAAGCTCACCCCGTCATCGTGCCACGTCGCACCAGGCCCCGTGGTTTGCCACCATGTGATACCTCCACCAAGTGGAACACGGTGGGTCGACGACACGGTGGAGGGTGTTGAGATGATTGGAGCTGCCGCCCGATGTCAGCGGGTGAAGACGTGGGCGAAGTCTGTGCTTGCGAGTGCAATCGTCTGCTGTGAACGCAGACCAGCCCTTTGACCTAGCCGTTCGAACTGCTGTTCCGTGCGCTCTCTGCCGCCGGGAGCAAGGGCCAGCATCAACAGGTCGGTGCGGGCTGCGATGTCGTCGGCCGGCCGGAGCGTGCGGTGGCCTTCGACAACCACGATGCGGGCGCCGGCAGGGCCGTCCGCAGCAGCTCGGGCGAGCAGGCGGACTGCGTCGTCGTCGTCCCAATCGTGCAACACATTGACAAACAGGTACGTGTCGCAGTCGGCTGGCACCTGTTGAAATGCATCGCCGGCAACTACCTCCAAGCGTTCGGTCGGCTTCGCTCTCGCGATCACCCCCGGCAGATCCAACAAGACCCCCGAGAGATGGGGCTGCCTATCCAGCAGGGTGCGCAGCAGCGCGCCGTCCCCTCCGCCAACGTCGCATACCCGACATGACGTCGACCAGTCGAGCGCTGTCGACAAAGTCAGGCCATGCATCTGGCCGCCGGCCGCCATCGCTGCATCGAAGGCTCGAGAGCGGGCCGGGTGTGCAGCCATCCAATCGAAGAACGTGGCCCCATTCGCCAACTGAAAGGCGTCGCCGCCGGTGCGGATGGCGTCGCCAAGCGAAGTCACCGAGGCGACCACGTCGTCACCTGCGAGAAACGGCACCCACGCGGACCAGCCGCCAGGGTGCGCAGCGCGAAGGAACCTGGTGGTGCTGTTGGGTGCGACGCGACCGCGGCGATCGACTTTCAACCACCCTCGAGTCGCTGAGTAGCGCACCAGACGCTCCAGTCCGTCGACTGGAACCTGCAGCGCAGTCGCCAGCTCAGCCACGGTCATTTTGCGATCGAGAACACTCGGCAGACCTAACTCGTCCAACGCGACGAGGGCACCATGGTCGAGTAGGCCGAACAGCCCCTCCAGAACGCGGACCGGCGGCGGCACCATCGAGCGGTGCGCCCGGCCGACCCATCTGCGAGCCCGTGTACCCAATCTGACCATGCCAGCGGGTGGAAGTGCGGGAACGCCCATGATCTCGCGAACACCAACGGGCTTCATTTCCCGCTCGCCAACTGGTGCGCTGCGTCGTCGATGAGACGTTGCAGGTGAACACCTCGATGTACATCCAGTTCGTGGCTGGCGCCGTGGCGAACTGCTACCGCAAACTCGCTGAGGATGGTGCGCTGTGCAGTCGCAAACTCGGCGGCGGACTTCTCGGGTGAGAAGGCGCCGACGTCGAGCGACAGCTGGCCCTCCAACCCGTGAACCTCCACGATCAGGCCACCAGCCTGGTTCGTGGTTGCGCACAGCGCCGCCTGGCTGATGCGGCCATTGTCGTGTTCGCACTCCAAGAGCACGAGGCGCTGGGGGTCGCCCGTCGCCTTGATGCGAACGATGGTTCCCAACGCCGCGTCGAGACTGTCGAGCACGTGCGGGCCAAGGTCGAGCAGGCCGCCTTCGGCCACGCGCCATGGAGTGGCGAAGTACGTACCGGGTACGCATCCGTTACCGAAGAATGCGGCGCGGCCGCCATAGGAGTCGAATGCTTTGGCTTGCGCAATGAAGGTCCGCATCGAGTCGAAGTAACGGTTGGTCAAGATGACCTGCGAAATCACCCCGGCCTCGTCGATCGCAGCCGCTAATGCCTCGGCCTCGTCGAGGTTGCCCCCGACGGGCTTGTCCAGCAGCACAGCCAGTCCGGAGGCTGCGGCTTGCGCGGCCAAGGCTGCCTGCACCGAGGGCGGCACGCTGAACGTGACCGCGTCGCACGCAGCGAACAGGTCATCGAGTCCAGCAAACGCACGCACGCTGTGATTCCGTGCCAACTCGGCCGCCGGCTCGGGCCGGCGCGACCAGATGCCCACGAACTCGACATCATCGGATGCCGCCAACATCGGCCCCGTGAAGAGGTGCGCCCACGGCCCAGCCCCCACCAACCCCATCCGCAATCGCTCAGTCATGCCGTCACTCTGTCACGCCGCGACCCCGACGTCGGAAGTGACGCGTTGTTGCGTCAGCTACCTGGCTCACAGCCCAAAAACCGCGTCACTTCCGAACTGCGGTCTGGTCAGTCGGAGGGGCGGGGCACGAAGACGTTGGCGGCGGCGCTGGCTCCGGTGATCGCGTCGGCAGCCAGGATGACAGCGGCGCCGGTGTAGGCGCTGGTCTCGTCGGGCGGGAACCGGACGAGCGACGGGTACACGATGCCCGTGTCGTAGGCACCGTCGTCGCGGCGGTGTGGGCGCGTCCACGACAACAGATCTGTCGCGGTGGACATGTCGCCGATCGCCGAGTGCGCAATCGACGCCTCGGCGGTCTCGCTGGCGGTGACCCACGGCTCGTCGCTGACGCAACGGATGCCCATCCCCTCCATCGCAAACGTGGACCAACCGTCGGCGAGGCGTGTCTTGGCCTGCTCGCCGGTCATGCAACCGGCCAGCACCGGGTAGTACCAGTCCATCGCCCAGCGGTCCTTGGGCTCGAATGCCTCAGGCTGGTTGGCAACAACGTCTGCGAGCAAACTCCCGGCCGTGCACCAGTCGGGCCGGGGCTCGTTGATCAGCTCGGCCAACTGTGCGCCGCAGCGCAGAGCGTGGGAAATGCTGGACGAACCGGTCAGGAGCGCGTAGTCCCACGGCCGTTCGTCCTCGGTGCATGCCCACAGGGGGGTGCCGTTCGGCCTGCGCATACCCAACACCCAGTCGAGCGAGCGTTGCACAGTGGGCCACAGGTGGTCGACGAAGCCACGATCCCAAGTGCACAGCCAGTGATGCCAGACGCCGGTAGCGATGTACGCGCAGACGTTGGTGTCCAGCTTGGCTTCCTCCACCGACCCGTCTGGCAGGTAGTAGTTCCACCAACTGCCGTTGGGTAGCTGAATGTCGACCAACCACTCGTACGCCCGCTCTGCCGGGCCGTGCAGGCCGGCAACGTCGAGTGCCATCGCGGTTTCGACGTGGTTCCAGGGGTCGCAATGGCCGCCGGGGAACCATGGGATCATGCCCGTATCGAGTTGCAGTGCGGCGATCGACTCCGCGGTCTGTACCACTTCGTCCGCGCTGAGCACGCCTTCCAGGTCGGGTACTCGGCTCACCGGTCAGCCACCCTTGCTGGTAGCTTTTGCCCGTAGACGATGAAGCTCTTGCCCATCACCGGGGCGAGGCTGCGCTCGAGCAGTGCCATCGACTTCGGCTGTGTCGTGATCTCCCACTCCAGCAGCTTGCGATAGCGCGTGACCAGCGGGTTGTTGTTGTCGCGCGGGCCGACAGCGCACTTCAGCCACCAGTACGGCGAGTGCAATGCGTGCGCGTGGTGGCTGCCCAACACCTCGAGGCCGGCTGTGCGCAGCTTGGCCTTCAACTCGGTGGCGCTGTAGATGCGCACGTGCCCGCCCACCGATTTGGGCGCGTGGTACTCGTCACTGAGCAGCCAGTTGATCTTCTCCGGGTACCACGTGGGCACTGTGGCGGCGAACGTACCGCCAGGCTTCAGTACCCGCACCAGTTCGGTGATTGCCGCAACGTCATCTTGAATGTGCTCCAGCACTTCGCTGGTGATGACGCGATCGAACGAACCGGTGGCGAATGGCATGCGGGTGGCGTCGCCCTGCAGCGCGCCGACGAAACGCGCCTCGGGGATCTCATCGGCCTCGACCATTGCCCCGAACGTGCCGCGAGTCGCGATCACTTCGTCGGCCATGTAATCGAGCGCAACGATGTTGGCGCCACGACGAGCGATCTCGAACGCATGGCGGCCAAAGCCGGCACCGGCGTCGAGCACCAGGTCGCCAGCCTGCAGGCCGAGCCGGTCGAATCGAATCGTGAGCAAGGGCTACCGCCGACCGTTCTTGCGCAGTCGGCCGTTCTTCTCCAACTTCGCGACGTTGGCCGGCATGGCCAGCACCTCGCGGTACTGGTCGACGGTCATCTGGGCACAGTGCTTCCACGTCCACCGATCGACCACGCGAGCACGGCCGGCGAGGCCGACTCGTGAGCGCAGCTCGGCATCGTCGAGACCACGGCGGATGGTGGCCGCCAGTGCTTCAACGTCGCCGGCCTTGCACTGCAGCACGGTGTCGCCATCGCGGCCGGTGACCTCGGGCAACGCCCCACCGTCGGTGGCGACCAGGCAGATACCGGTGGCCATCGCCTCGATGGCCGGAAGGCTGAAGCCCTCGTACAGGCTGGGTACCACGGCCAGCTCGGCTTCGGCGTAGAGCTCGACGATGCGCTCGTCGGAGACACCCGATACGAAATCGATGTGCGGGCGTAGCTCCAGCTTGTCGATCAGGTCATTGCTGGCACCCTCGCGGGGTTTGCCAATGATGGTGAGGCGAATGTCGTCGCGCTCGGTGCGCAGCTTGGCCATGGCTTCCAGCAGGTACGACAAGCCCTTCAACGCAACGTCGGCCGAGGCTGTGGTGATGAGGCGACCGGGCTGGCGAGGCACGTTGGGTAGCGGGGTGAACAGCTCCGGGTCGACACCCACCGGCACCAGCCTCATGCGATCGAGACTGACTTTCATATCGCTGTGGATGTCCTTGATGCTGTTCTCGCTGACCACGACAACCCGGGGCATACGACTGGCGACGCGGCCCTGCATCTTCACGAAGTTGTACCAGCGGCCGATGCTCCATCGTTTGCGACGACCGTTGGTGTGGGCCATTTCCAACGCACGGTCGCGGGTGATGGGGTGATGCAGGGTGACGATGGTGGGCATCATCTTCTCGATGCCGATGATGCCGTAGCCGAGGCATTGGTTGTCGTGAACGAGATCGAAGTCGCCCGTGCGCTTCTTCAACGCCTCGTAGACGCGCACGCTGAACCCCAGCGGCTCACCGAATGTGCCCTTCAAATGGGTGAAAACCTCCGCCGCATCGCCCTTGCTCTTGATCTCCCAGTAGCCGGGGAAACGACCGGGGAAGTGGTCGTTCCACAGATCGAGACTGGGCAGCTTGTGCAGCGTGACCCGTTCGTCGAGCACCGGGTACGGCTGGCCGCTGTAGACCTCGACGGTGTGGCCGAGATCCACCAGTGCCTTGGTGAGGTGACGGGTGTAGACGCCCTGGCCACCCACATGCGGCTTGCCGCGGTAGGTGAGGTAGGCGATCTTGAGCGATGCGTTGGGGTCGAGCCCCTGAGCCCCGGCCGGGGGTACTGCAGACATGGGATGCAAGGCTATCGGGGCAGGATTACCCGCCGGTAGCTGTCACCCAAGTGCAACGCGGTGTGACGCCAGTCGTCATTTTTACCGATGCATGCTCAGCACGACTTGACGGTGAATGCGCCGGCGACGGTGGCAACGTTGCCACGTATGTCGCTGACGTACGCCGTGTACGTGTAGGCGCCGGGCGCAGGGGACGGAATGGTCATCTCCCCGTACACCGCAATTCCGGCCCGATCCGCAAGATTGCTGGCACCGTTGAGCGGCCCGGACCATTGCACGGAGGCGGGAATCTGAATTGCCGACTCGTCGATGTACTCGACGTAGATGTTCGGCGGGCTCCACTGGCATGCCAGCAGCTCTCCGCTTGGTCCGTCCTTCAACGTCAGTTTCGGCGCCCGCTCGATGCGGGCCTGGAGCGTGACCCTCTTGACCGCACCGTCAGGCCCGGAGAGCAGCGCTGCAGCCTGCACATCGCCCTCGGCCAGCGCGCTTCGGTCGACAGTGGCCGTGACAACTTGCGATGTGCCCGGCGACAGCGTGCCGCCGACACTGTCGAGGACGAACGGGAACGTACTGCTGTTGCTGGACCATGCGATGGGGCGACCACCGGTGTTGGTGACGGTGAACGAGCCGGAGGCGGTGCTCGGCCCGAGATCAAGGACGGTGCTCGACACGCCGAGTGCTCCGGGGGCAGGTGGTGCCGTGGCCGCGACGGTGGAAGTTGTCGGTGCAGCGGTCGAGGCGGTCGATCTGGTCGGAGTCGTAGAGGGGGTCGTGGAGGTGGTCGGAGTCGTGGAGGTGGTCGGAGTCGTGGAGGTGGAGGTGGAGGTCGAGGTCGAACTGGCAGATGTAGGGGCACTCGAGAGCATGCTGGTCGTCGTGGCAACGGCCGTCGTGATCCGCGCCTCGGTGTTGACCGACGTGATCAGCACCGTTGTCGGTGGCGACTTCGCCTCGTCCTTGGAGATGGTTGCGGCGACGATCGCGCCGCCACCAAGACCGATCACCACCGCCGTTGCGATGGCGGCCACCACTGGGAGGCGGACGGCGCGCAACACTCGGGGGAAGCCGCCATCGGCATCGAACTGGTAGGCGTGGGGTGGTGCAGCGCCCGGTGTGCCGGCCTTCGAAAGAATCTGATCGCGCAACGCGATCGGCGCCGCGAACGCTGGTGCGGCCCCGAGTAGCGCCAGTGGTGCGGCCTTCTTCCGAGTTCGTTCGCAGGTTTCGCAGTTCTCGACATGGCGCGACACGCGCTTGCGGACGAGCACCGTGAACTCGCCGTCCCACCCTTTGAGGACGTCGGCCAGGTCCTTGCAATCCTTACGGCCGGCGCGCGCCACGACCAGGGCGCCGAGGCCGCGCTCGACGCGGTCGCGCATGCGGTGTACCAGCGTGTAGCTCTGCTCAGCGCTGATTCCCAATGCTGCGGCGAGGTCGCTGCCCTGCAGGCCCTGGCGCACGCTCAACTCGAGTACCAGCTGGTCACGTTCGTCCAGCCCGCACGCGGCGCTTCGCACCAGCTCACCCAGTTCAGCTGCCGAGAGTGCCTCGCCCTCTGCGTCGGGGGCCATCGGGGCAGCCATCTCAGGAGCGTCCATCGCGGAAAAGTCGGTGGGCAGCATGCGGCCGCGCTTCTTGGTGCGCCGATACACCTCGTTGCGCAGGATTGCGTACAGCCACGGCTTGATTCGCTCCGGATCGCGCAACTGCCCCATGCGCTCGGCAGCGATCAGGAAGACGTCCTGCATTGCATCCGCAGCTTCGTGGCGGTCGCGCAGCATTGCCGCGGCAGTGTCGTACAGGCCGGCGGAGAACCGGTCGTAGATGCCTGCGAGCGCGCCACGATCCCCGGCCGTATAGGCGGTGACCAGTTGGGCGTCGGTACGCATCTCGGGCATGGCTCATGTGTCGTTCTCCTCGCTGGTCAGAGCACGGGCAACGACGTTCCTTTCACTTTCCAGATGGCCGTGGGTGGTTTCGTCACAGCCGCGAGCTCCAACGGATGCTCATGTGGCGCTGCAGCAGGTCGCCAGGTACGAGGCGAGTCGCGCCGCCGATGTTGAACGCATCGGGTGGACCGCTCTGTGGCTCGACGCACGTGATGTGGTCGGGCATGTCGTACGCCACCCAATGGTCGCAGTCGCTGTCGACAGTGACCGTCAGCCGCGCGTAGTGCAATCGAAGTGGTCCGAGTGGCTGGGTGAAGCAGTCGTCCCACGGTTTCGGCGGGGGCGTGACCTGTTCGGCCAGCGGCATGTAGTCGTCGTCGCGGGGGTACATGTTGGCGAACTCGAGGTCGACCGACTGTGGCTTGGTGAAGCACGGATGCCAGCCGATGACCGCCGGCATGGTGTGCGCTGTGGCGTATACGGACAGCATGGCCGCCAGTCCGTGCTCATCGAGTTGCAGGTGTTGGGTGGCGCGACCACCGAACGCCCACGGCAGGTCAGTGGCCATGTCGCAATAGTCCAGCCCGGCATCCAACACTTCCCAGCGGCTGACGAACCCGGTGCCATGAATGGCATGAGGCGCCATGTTGATCGGCAACTGGTAGTTGCGCCCGTCGAAGCTGAATTGGCCGCGGCGCACGCGGCCGGCCCACGGCACCATTGGGTAGCAGCCCCAGGTGAACGGCATCTCAGCAGGGTTGTCGTTGAGGAGCGCTTGACCGTTGACCTGCAGTCGACCGATACGGCCGCCCTCGTCGGGATGCACCGTCATCCATGCGTCGCCCGCAACCAATTCGATCATCTCGCCATTCTTCCTCATGCACGCGTACCGTCATGCTCCTTGCGTGGAGTTGTGCAGCGAGAAGTCGGCGAGCGTGACCGTGATGTTCGTGTCGATCGCCAACGACGGGCTTGTCACGGTCGTCGTCGAGTGAAATCGTTCCACCATGCGGGACAGTTCCGCTAGGTGGAACGACGCTTCCCCGTGATCGGCTAAAGTGCAGGAATGGCGCTCGCAGAACGACTCAGCAACCTGGGCACGGAGACCGCCTTTGCGGTGTCACTGGCGGCCGCCGACTGGGCGTCGAAGGGAAACCGGGTGTACCCGTTCCACCTCGGCGACATCAACCTGGCGACGCCAGCGAACATTGCGGTGGCGATGAACCAGGCAATTGCCGAGGGCAAGACCGGGTACTGTGCGGCCGCTGGAATCACGCCGCTCCGCGAGGCGCTGGCGCACGACGTCGGTACTCGCCGTGGCCTCACCTACTCGGCAGCCAACGTTGTCGTGCAGCCCGGTGGCAAGCCGGTCATCGGCAAGTTCATCCAAACGGTGATGAACCCCGGTGATGGTGTGCTGTACCCCAACCCCGGCTACCCGATCTACGAGAGCATGATCGAGTACTACGGCGGCCGGAGCATGGCCTACCGCTACGTGCAGACCGACACCGGCTTCGCCATCGACCTCGACCACCTGCGCGGCCAGCTCGCCGCCGCCGACGGTCGCGTCGCGGCGATCATCTACAACAACCTGCAGAACCCGCTCGGCTGCGAGAGCACGCCGGCAGAAATGCACGCCATCGCCGACATCGCCATCGAACACGACCTCATCGTGTTGGCCGACGAGGCGTACTTCGAGATGCGCTATTCGGGGGAGAGCACGTCGATCGCGTCGCTGCCCGGCATGTTCGAGCGCACCGTCATCCTCTACACGTTCTCCAAGAAGTTCGCGATGACCGGTTGGCGTCTCGGCGCAGCTGTTGGCCCTGTTGCGATTGCGGAGAGCATTGCGAAGTTGAACACCAACGACGAGAGCTGCACCACGCACTTCGTTCAGGCCGCCGGAGTCGAAGGAATCACTGGCTCGCAGGAAGGGCCGCTCGCAATTCTTGCTGAGCTGCAGCGCCGGCGCGATGCCGCGTGGAGCGAGCTGGCGCAGATCGACGGATTGGTCTGCCCGAAGCCCGAGTCGACGTTCTACCTCTTCCCGAAGGTCACCGACCTGATGACCCGAATGGGCTACGAAGAAGTTGGTGCATTTGCAACAGCTGCACTCCACAACACTGGGGTGTCGTTCTGCACTCGGAAGCACTTCGGTCGTCCGCAGCCAGGCGAGCAGGACCACTACGTCCGCTTCGCCTATTCAGGGTTGTCAGTCGACGACATTCACGAAGGCCTTACCGGCCTACGCGGGTGGGTGGACTCGTGAGCCTCCGTATCGCTGTCACCGGCCGCATCCCGGCCGCAGGTCTGGAAATGTTGGAGGAGGCGGGCGACGTGGTGGCATGGGACTCGCTCGACGTTCCCACCGTCGAGCAGGTGCATGCGCTGGTCCAGGGCGCCGACGCGGCACTGACTCTGCTGACCACGAAGGTCGACGACGCGTTCCTCGATGCTGCCGGCCCGCAGTTGAAGGTCGTTGCCAACGTCGCGGTCGGATTCAACAACATCGACGTGGCCGCGTGTGCTCGTCGTGGCGTGGTCTGCACCAACACGCCAGGCGTACTCACTGACGCCACCGCCGACATCGCGATGGCTCTGATCCTGATGACCACCCGCCGTCTCGGCGAGGGCGAGCGGGTCATCCGCAGCCAGCAGCCGTGGCAGTGGGGAATGTTCTACATGCTGGGCAGCGGCATCCAGGGCAATCAGTTGGGCATCGTCGGGATGGGCGACATTGGTCAGGCGCTGGCACGTCGCGCGAAGGCGTTCGGCATGAAGATTTCGTACAGCAACCGACGCCCGGTCTCTCCACAGATCGAAGCAGAACTTGGTGCGCAATTGATGAGCATGGAGGAGCTGCTGAGCACGAGCGACGTGGTCAGCCTCAACTGCCCGTACAGCCCGACGACGCACCACTTGATGAGCACGGCTCAGTTCGAGATGATGCGGCACAGCGCGTTTCTGATCAACACGGCTCGCGGGCCAATTGTCGACGAAACGGCATTGGTGCACGCGCTCAAGTCAGGTCAGATCGCCGGCGCCGGTCTCGACGTGTTCGAGAACGAGCCAGCCTTGCACCCTGGCCTATTGGAGTGCGAGAACGCGGTCGTGATTCCACACCTCGGCTCTGCCACGCAGGAGACCCGCGCAGCAATGGCCCGGTTGGCTGCACACAATGCAGTCAACGTGTTGGCCGGTGTCGAGCCGCCTACTCCGATTCCGGTTCCGCAGGGCTGACATCTGGCTCGCCAGCCGCTCGTGGCGCACGGGCTCGCCACAACGCCACGGCCAACAGCACGGTCATCAGCGCGACCCACGGCAGGTCGCCGGTGTGTGAGTACCAGGTACGAATGTCGTGGAGTTCGATCGAGCGTGTGATCACCTTTTGCTCGCTGACCGATGTTCGGTCGAACACTTCACCACTGGGTGAGACGAACGCGCTGAAGCCCGTCGGCGATACTTGCACGAGCCAGCGGTTCTGCTCGATCGCCCGCAGCCGTGACGATGCAATCTGCTGGCTCTGCAGCACCGTCCAGGTGTAGCTACTGCCGTTGGTCGGGTTGATGATGAACGTGCCGCCGGCCTCCACACCCTCGTTGGTTCGGCCGCCGAAGAACACCTCCCACGAGATCACCGTGGCCATGCGAGTTCCGCCCGGAAGTTCCAGAACGGCAGGCCCGGTACCCGCAACAGCGTCGCGCGGCACAAGATTGGTTGGAGCGCCGAGTGCCTGGAGCAGCCCGCGCAAGGGCATGTATTCACCGAACGGCACGCGGCGCACCTTCTCGTAGCGGCTGTAGATCCCGCCCTCCGGTGTGACGACCACCTGCGCGTTGAGGAACCGCTCGCCATCGGCGGTGTCCTCGGTGATGCCGACCGCGAACGGGGCATTGATGCGCTTCGCCTCGGCGGCAACCAGATCGAGTTCTCGGCTGCCGTCGAATGTGGCCACGTCGATCACATTCTCCGGCCAGACCACCACGTCGACCGAGCCCGGCTCGATGCCTTTGGTTGCGGCAAGGTGGCGTTGCAGGACGTCTTCTGCCGAGGTCTCGTTGGCGTGGGTACCCTGCGGCCCGCCGCCCTGCACGGCGGCGACCGTGATGCCTGTCCACTTGTAGTCACCGTCCTCACCGTCGGCCAGCACCGGCAGGACCAGCCAGACGATCATCGCTGCCAGGAAGGCCAGCACGCCGTGCCACTCGCCATGGGCGGTGGCGCCTCGCTTGCGGGCCAGCGCAGGAACCACCGGCGAAGGGCCAGCGAGCGCAAATCCGACTTGGAACACGAACCACGTCAGCAGCAGCGCCCCGCCGACGCGGACAACGTCCGCAAATGGGCCAGCAGCTTGGCCGATGGCCAGGCTGGCCAGCGGAACCCCGCCGAACGGAAAACAGAACCTCAATGCTTCGGCAAGGGTGTGGGCCGCTGGCCGACCCAGCACCCGCCACGCCCCGCGCGGCGCTACCCACGCGGCGACTGCGTGAAAGCCGGCAAACATCGACGCTGCCACGAGATAACCGGGCGCTGTCAGGAACCACATCCAGATCATTCCGGGGAACAGCCAGGCCGCGCCGAACAGCCATCCGCGCATCAGTCGCTGACGACCCGTGGTGGCCCCCTGAGCTGCGGTTTCGTAGACCGCCACCCCGACGAATGCCAGCGGCCAGAACCCCCACGGAGGGAGCGCAGCGGCGACGAGCAACCCACCCAAGATCGCTTGCAGGGCATGGCGTGAGGGACGGCGCAGGCGACGAGACATCGTTGGCCGACGCTACTGCCTGCCGTGCGCCACCCCTGTGCAACAGTGCGGGTTATGTGGTGGACAGCTCGAGGTGCACGATGAAGCGTTGCTTCGTCGAACCAACCGGATGACACGCGAACAGTGTGGCCGTGTACGCCGGCGTCTGGTCGATGACCCTGATTGCGTCGGGGTACACGATTTCGGTGGATGTGACCAAGTAGACGAAACGACCATCGTTGGTGGAAAGAATGACCTCGTCACCGACGACCAGCTGGTCGACATTGCGGAACGGCCGGTCGTGGCTGGTGCGGTGACCACCGATGACGACGTTGCCGACTTGGCCAGGCATGGCCGTGCCCGGCCAGTGCCCAGGACCGTTGTCCAGCACTGTCAGGCTGACGCCCTCCAGTAGTGGCCTGGTGACACCCAGCTTGGGGATCTCCAAACTGCCCAGCGTCACGATCGGTTCTTTGGCGCGTGGTGCAGGTGGAGCCGCCGGCACCGGCAGCACTACGGACGTGGTGGTGGCAGCCATCGTGGTGGTGGGAGCCATCGTGGTGGTGGGAGCCATCGTGGTGGTGGTTGCCGGCGGCACCGAAGTGCTGGTGGTCGTACTGGGCGCACGAGTGGTGGTGCTGGCGAGCAGTGTCGTGGTGGGGGCCGCCTGCTCGATGGCGTCGCTGCCACAACCAATGAGGAGCACGGCAACCAACGAAAGAGAGATGCTGCGTTGGCGCATGGTGATCATTGTGCCACCAAGTGCAAGAACGTGTGCGTCGCGCTCGCCGCTTTTTGACCCGAACGAATGCAGGCGGGGACGCCGATGCCGTGGTAGCTGGCGCCAGCCAGTGCGAGACCGGCCGGAAGCGTCTGCTCTGCGGCGGCGATGTGTACTCCATGATGGGGGCGGTATTGCGGGAACGCCGCTGGCCAACGGCTGATTCGGACAGTCTGTCGTTCCAGCGTCTGTCGTTCCAGCGTGAGGGGTTGCAACGTGACGCCGAGGTGCTGGCCGACCTCGTCGAGCGCCGCAGTGAGTAGCTGTTCGTCGGAGAGGTGTAGTACGGCGAGTCCGTCGCGACCCAAGGAGATTCGGAGCACGACGGCCCCCGGAACTGCCCAATGAGCCCACTTCTGTGAACCGAACGACACCGCCGTGACCAAACGCTGCATCGGTTTGGGCACGAGGTACCCGCTCATGCCAGCGAGACGAGCGGGCCATTCGCGAGCATCCAGGGCGACCGTCACGATCGCTACATCGGCAGTGGGAATGGAGGCAAGCACCGCCGCTGCGTTGGGTGCCTCGTGGCTGAGCAGGCGCGCCGCCGCTGCGGCCGGAGCTGCGAGAACAACGGCGTCGAAGTGCTCGTCGTTCACCCGCCACCCGCTGCCGTCGCGTGCCAAGGTGTCGACCGAGATGTTGGTGCGCAGGTCTCCGCCAGCCGCGGCAATTGCGGCAGCCGTCGCAGCGGCGAGCGCGCCCATGCCATCGGTTGGCGTGCTGAAGACCGGGCCTGCGGTTGGAGACGGCTTGGGCATGCGGCGGCCGGTGATCAACATGCTGCGGCCGCGTGCGGCCAGGTCCGCGATCTGGGGCACAGCGGCCAAACTGAAGTGGTCGGTGTCCGCGGCGTAGATGCTGCCGACCAACGGGTCCACAAGGCGGAAGTGCACCTCGCTGCCGAAGCGAGCGCGCACGAACTGGCCGAGCGAATCCGGAGCGAGGGAGGTGCGACGACGAAATGGCTCGGTGGCGGCACGCAGTTTGCCGGGCCACGACAACAGCCCCGAGCGAGCCAGGGCGATGATTTCGGTGGGCATACCAAGCAGGAGCCCTTCGGGGATGGTGTGGAGAGCGTCCCACCACACGGCAGCGGAGCGAGCATCGGGAGCGACCAGCTGGTCGCCGAGACCGACTGCTTGCGCCAGATCCGTTGCCCACGGGATGCGGGCCAGAAACGCGTCGGCGCCTTCATCAATGGCTGGGTGCCCGGCGAAGGGGGTGGTGCGCAGCTTGCCGCCGAAGTGGTCGTCGCGCTCGAAGACGACGACTTCGGGGGTCTCGCCAGTGCTGAGAGGACTGACCAGCGCATGAGCAGCAGCAAGGCCGGCGATGCCACCGCCGACGACTGCTACCCGCTGCTGGCCGGAGGTCACGACGACGCAGTCTCGATGACTCGCTGGGCCAGCGCTGCCATCACTGCAGGGTCATCGTTGACGCACGCCGTGCGGGCGAATGCAATGCCGAGCTCCGTGGCCCGGCGCGCTGCTTCGAGATCCAGGTCGTACAGCACCTCGAGGTGGTCGGCGACGAACCCGACTGCGCTGACAAGCACCCCAGCCGTGCCGTTCGCTGCCAGCTGGTCGATGACCTGCAAGATGTCGGGGCCAAGCCATGGCTCGGGGGTTCGGCCGGCACTCTGCCAGGCGATGGACCACTGCTCCTGTGGCAGGTGAACGAGGGCGGCGACGGCCTGGGCCGTGGCCAGTAGTTCGTCGGGGTAGCGGTCGCCGGTGGCGATGATGCGTTGCGGCAACGAGTGAGCAGTGAACAAGACCTTGGTGTCGGCAGGTAACGAGGACAGCTTGGCGCGCATGTCGTGCGCGACGAACTCGATGAACGCCGGCTCCGTGGCCCAGCTCTCGACGCCGCGCACGACGATGCCGTGTGGCTCGGCGGCGGTGGTGGCTCGATCGAGGTACTGACCGATGGAGTATGCCGAGTAGTGGGGTGCCAGGACGAGCCCGACGATCTGTCGAAAACCCTCGGCCGCCAGCTGCTCGACAGCAGATTCCACTTTCGGTTCGGCGTGCTTCAGCCCAAGGACGACCTGGTAGCGGCCGGGAGCGGCATCGTCGAGGGCCAGTTGGAGGCCAACACGCTGAGCTTCGGTGCGAGCGGCGAGCGGACTGGTGCCACCAAGCGCTTCGTAGCGCGCAATCAGGTCGGCAAGCTGCTCGGGCGTGGGCGCACGACCACGACGAATGTCGGTGTAGTACGGCTCGATTTCCTCACGAGTGCGTGGGGTGCCGTAGGCCATCAGCAGTACAGCGATTCGCTTGCCAGTTTCCATGTCGCTCATCGTCGTGCGGGATTCATCGTTGCGTCGATTCGTGCACCCGATCGGCCACGGCAGCGAGGACATCGGGGTCGGTGTTGGGTTGCACACCATGGCCGAGATTGAAGATGTGACCGGGGTGCTGTGTGCCGTCCACCAATCGGTTGTCGGCCAGCACAGCGTCGGTGCCCTCCAGCGCAACGTCGGTACCGGCGAGCACCAGGGCAGGGTCGAGATTGCCCTGCACCACCAGCTGTGTTCCCATACGGACGCGGGCCGCGCGAATGGACGTGCGCCAATCCAGGCCGATGATCGACGCTCCGGCGGCCAGCATCTGCTCCAGCAGATGGTCGCAGCCGATGCCGAAGTGAATGCCGGGCGCATGTGGGTGGAGCACCTTCAGCTGACCGAACACAGCACGTGAGTGGGGGAGCACGAAGCGTTCGTAGTCGAGCGCACTGAGCGCGCCGGCCCACGAATCGAACAGCTGGAACGCACGGGCCCCATGGGTGAGCTGGCTGCTGATGGAGGCCACGGAGTGTTGCACCAGGCGGTCCATCAGCGAATGCCACAGCACCGAGTCGGTGTGCATCAGTTGTTTGGTGTGCTCGTAGGTGCGGCTCGGACGGCCCTCGACCAGGTAGCTGGCCACGGTGAACGGAGCACCGGCGAACGCCAGCAGCGGCACCTCCGCCGGGAGCGCGGCAACCATCTGGCGGACCGTCTCGAGCACGTAGGGCGTGTCGGCTGCTGGCTCGAATTCGCGCAACCGCGTCAAGTCGGCGGCGCTGCGGAACGGGTTGTTGCACACGGGGCCGGTGCCGGGCGCCACGTCGATGCCGAACCCAACTGCATGGGCGGGAACGACAATGTCGCTGTAGAGCACAGCGGCGTCGACGCCGTAGCGAGTGACCGGCTGCAACGTGAGCTCAGTGGCCAGTTCGGGCACCTTGATGGCGTCGAGGATGCTGCCCTCACCGCGTCGCGCGCGGTACTCGGGCAGGCTGCGCCCGGCTTGGCGCATGAACCACACCGGTGTGTGTGCCGCTGGGCGGCCGTACGCCGCGTCGAGGAAGGGGGTGGACGCCATCGTCTGGGCACGTTACCGTCTTGGCCCGTGTTGCGTCCTGTGCATCAACCCTCGGTGCCCGATGACCAGTTCGGCTATCAGCCTGCGCTCGACGGTCTGCGCGGGGTGGCGGTCACACTCGTGTTGTTCTTCCATGGCGGGTTCACCTGGATGGCCGGTGGCTATGTCGGCGTCTCGGTGTTCTTCACCCTGTCCGGCTTTCTCATCACCTCGCTGCTGATCCTGGAGCACCAGCGCACAGGTTCCGTGTCGTGGCCCGGGTTCGTGTCGCGACGAGCGAAGCGTCTGTTGCCGGCCAGCTTGCTGTGTCTGGTTGCCATCTCGCTGTTGGCATGGGCAGGCGAGTTCGCAACCGTTCCGCACCTTCGGCGCGATGTGATCGCCTCGGCGCTGCAGGTCGCGAACTGGAATGCGCTCAACGGATCGGGCTCCTACGCGGATCTGCTCAGCCGTGCGGCCGGCGTCTCCAGCCCGGTCGACCACTATTGGTCGCTGGCGGTGGAGGAACAGTTTTATTGGGTGTGGCCGTTTGCCTTTCTGCTGCTGCTTCGCGTGTCGAAGGGCCGGGTTCGATTGTTCGTCAACCTGGCGCTGCTGGCGGTGGCAGGTGTGCTGGCTGCCCGGGTCATTGCGGTGCATTGGGGCCCCGATGCCGCGTATTGGGCGACACCAGCCCGTCTTGGCGAGATCCTGGTGGGCGCCGCGCTCGCCGGCGGCTGCCTGTTGTGGCGCCAGCGGTCGCGCTGGCTTGGTGTCGTCGGCGTGGCGGGGCTCGGCGTCGTCGTATGGACAGCTGTGGAGTGGCCGACTCGTGGTGGGCCCGCGTACAGCGGCTGGCTCGGGGTGTTCAGCTTCGCGTCGGCTGCGCTGATCCTCGGGCTGCAGGCACCGGGCCCGCTGCGCACGGTTTTCTCGTTGGGCCCGCTCGTCTGGTTGGGGCGAATCAGCTACGGCGTGTACGTATTCCATTGGCCGGTGTTCTTGTTGGCAACCGGACGGTCGCTGAACCTTCGCGGCTGGCCACTGTTCCTTGTTCGGATCGCCATCACATTGGTTGTCGCGGTGGCCTCGTTCTGGTTGGTCGAGCGGCCGGTTCGTCGTAGCCGTCGTCGCCCGCGCGTCGCGCTGTCGTTGGCCGTTCCGGTGTCGGCGCTGGTCGTCGTACTGGCCCTACTGGTGGTCCCAGCAGAGCCTGCCCGCCGCCGGGTCGTCGCGGCACCGGCGGTCACCACCACCACCACCACGACAACGACAACGGCAACGACAACGGCAACGGCAGGCCCTGCGTCGGTCGTGCCGGTCGGGTCGACGTCCTCCACCAGCACCACCACGACGACGTTGCCCGCAGGCCCGGTGAACGTCGTGTTGATCGGTGACTCGACAGCCGTGGCGCTCAGCAACGGGCTGACTGCGTGGGCCGCTGAAACGAGCAATCGTCGCGAAGTGTCCGTGGCTTCGATCGGATGCGGTCTGATTCGCAACACCATGATGCTGGGCGACGAAGGTGGGAATTTCTCCGAGCAGTGCGCCGACACCTTGGACGACGATCTGCCACGAGCCCTGGCCGCACGTCGGATCGACACAGCGCTGATCATGGTGACCATTCCCGACGTGTCGATGCGTCTGTGGTCGAGTGACGAAGGGATGCTGCCGTGGAACGACGAGCGCTACGCCCGACGAACGCTGGACGACTATCGAGCCATGGCGATCTCGTTGATTGCCGCCGGAGTTCGTCACATTGCGTGGGTGGTGCCGCCGACTCCCGCCGAGTGGTGGTTGGGGTGGGAGTCGGACACCAACTTCAGTCCCGAGGCATGGCGCGGCATGCTCTCCATCCTTGAGACGGTGGAACGCGAGCATCCGGCGGTGGTGCAGGTCGCCCGGCTCGATGAGTGGTTCGTGGCCACCGGTGCCGATCTCGACCTGGCCATGCGCGACGACGGGCTGCACCTCACCCCGACCGGAGCACTACGGGTGATGGACGAGTTCCTCGGTCCGGTGCTGTTGCGTCTGTCGGTCGTGTAGCAGGATCGCGGAATGGCAACTGACGACCGCACTCATTCCTCGCTCTTCTCGCTCGCCGGCAAGACCGCCGTGGTCACCGGTGGCAGTCGTGGCATCGGCGCCATGATTGCTCGCGGTCTGCTCGATGCAGGGGCCAGTGTGGTCATCAGTTCGCGCAAGCAGAACGAACTGGACGAAGCGCGGCTGGCACTGTCCACGTTCGGTGACGTGCACGCGATTCGTGCCGACGTGAGCACGTTGGAGGGCGTCGAGCATCTGGCGAGCGAGGTCGCCACTCACTTCCCGACGCTGAACATTCTCGTCAACAACGCGGGGGCCACGTGGGGCATGCCGCTGGATGATTTCAGCGAGCACGCGTGGGACAAGGTGATGGATACCAACGTGAAGGGCGTGTTCTTCCTCACCCAACGCCTGCTGCCCAACCTGCGCGCTGGTGCCACCATGGACGACCCCGGTCGGGTCATCAACATCGGCTCGATCGACGGGCTGCATGTGAACCCGATGGACACCTACAGCTACGCGGCGAGCAAGGCCGGGGTGCACCACCTCACTCGCGCGCTGGCGAAGAAGTTGGGGCCGCAGCACATCACGGTCAACGCAGTTGCGCCGGGCCCGTTCGAGAGCAAGATGATGGCCGCCACCCTGCAGGCGTTCGGCGACTCGATTGCGAAGTCGTCGCCGCTCGGTCGCATCGGTCGGCCCGACGACATGGCCGGCGTCGCCGTGTTCCTCGCCAGCCGCGCCGGTTCGTACGTCACCGGTTCGGTGATCGCGGTCGACGGCGGCATCGCCACCACCGCTTGATTCGGTGCTGCGGTTCACCCAGGACGGCGGTTGGGGCATGACCTGCTGGCGATAGAGTTCAAGACCACGTTTCCGGCCCGGCCGGACGTTGCCACCACACACTCCCATGTCGCAACATCACCCCGATCTCGCTACTGAGCAGGCGTTCATCGATCACGCCTATCACTGCCTCGAGCAGAGCAAAGTCGACGCGTGGAAGCTGCGCGGGCTCCACGAGGGCACATTGGGCGGTACTTTCCAGGCGCGTTACGAACGCGACGTGTTCGACGAAGCCGTCTTCAACCGGCTCACTCAGCTCGATCTCGGTGACGCCGCCCTCGTCTTCGGCCGCATCGACCGCTCGGGGGACCAGGACACCGATGATGGTGTGAACGGTGTCGAAAGCTTCCACATCGGCCGCCTCGCCGTGGCTGACGAGCGCAGCGACCCGGTCGTCGTCGACTGGCGTGCACCGGTCGCCGAGCCGTTCTACCGTGCGACGGGCCGCGACCCGCTGGGTCTGGTTCGTCGTCGCCACTTCCACGTACATGGCCGTCAGTTGCTCGGCTTGGAAGATGAACTGTTCGGTGAGGGTCATCTGGGTATCGGCGCCGAGGACGGCGCACTCGCCATCGCCGGCACGCAAACGGCCGACCGAGCTGATGGCATCCGTGGTTACAGCACGCTGCTGGCGGCGCTCGAGCGTGGTCGCACCGGTCAGCTGGGCGACATCGTTGCCACCATCCAAGGTGAGCAGGACGAGATCATTCGCAGCCCACAGACCGGCGTGCTGGTCGTGCAGGGTGGGCCCGGCACTGGCAAGACCGTGGTGGCACTGCACCGTGCCGCCTACCTGCTGTATACGTTCCGCTTCCCGCTGGAAGATCAGGGTGTGCTGGTCATCGGCCCCAACCGCGTGTTCCTCCGCTACATCGAGCGGGTGCTGCCGTCGCTGGGCGAAGCGGGTATCGAGCAGGTCGTCTTGGCGGATCTGGTGCACGATGTGCAGTGGGCCCGCTACGCCATCGACCCTCCCGACAACCATTTGGCGGCGCGCGTCAAGGGCGACCTGCGCATCAGCCTCGTCATCGACAAAGCCGTCACCGACCGTGAGCGCCCGCTGCGCGACGACCTGAAGGTGCCGTTCCGTACCGGCTACGTTCGTCTGCGTGCCCAGGAGTCGGCCCGAATCGTGCGCGCTGCTCAGCGTCGATTCCGCAAGCACAACTCCGCCCGCCGCTGGTTGGAGGGCGAAGTGTGGGCTGCGATGACTGCCGGCTGGCACGACGAGGAAACCACCGTTGCACAGGTGAAGGAAGCCGTGCGCCACCTCCCCGAAGTGCGCGCTGCGCTGGAGCGGATGTGGCCGGTGCTCTCGCCGGCACAGCTACTGCACGACCTGTACGGCAGTAAGGCGCTGCTCAAGTTGGCGGGCTCGAAGCACCTCACCGGGGCCGAGTACCTCTCCTTGTACCGCGAGCGCAAAGCCGATGTTGCCGATGTGCGCTGGACCGAGCACGACGTCTCGATCCTCGATGAAGCACGTAGCTACCTGGGTGCCCGACCGGCGAAGGGCACGCTCAAGCCTGATGAAGCCGACGAGATCCGCACGTACGGCCACATCGTGGTCGACGAAGTGCAAGACCTCACCCCGATGCAGCTTCGCATGGTCTCGCGGCGTTCGCTGAACGGCAGCATGACAGTGGTAGGTGACATTGCGCAGGCCACGGGCGCGTTGGCTCCCAACGACTGGGACGACATCCTCACTCACCTGCCCATCACGCGTGGCTCGCGGGTCATCGGGCTCAGTGTCGGCTACCGCATTCCGGCGCAGATCATGGAGCTCGCCAACAAGGTGATGATGGCGGCCACACCGTCGTTGCGGGCGCCCACCAGCGTTCGCGCCGGCGACGAGCGCCCCGAGTTCGCCCACGTTGCCGCCAGCGAATTGCTCACCGCCGTGGTCGCGGCCACGAAAGATCTCGACGCCGACGTCGGCGAAGGCAACATTGCCATTGTCGTGCCCGACGCGATGTTCGAGGCCGTGTCGAACGCACTGGCGGCCGCCGGCATCGAGCACGGCAAGGCCACTCGTTCCGGGTTGGAGATGGGCATCACCGTGGTGCCGGTCAGCGTCGTCAAGGGGCTCGAGTTGGATGGCGTGGTTGTCGTGGAGCCGGCCGACATCGTTGCCGGCGAGCAGCAGGGCCTGCGGGCGCTGTATGTCGCGCTCACCCGCAGCACCAAACGACTGTCGATCGTGCACTCCAAGCCGCTGCCTGCGGCAATGCTCTGACCGTCGGCGAGCCGCTTCGACCCACGACCGTCGGCCCACGACCGTCGACCGTCGACCGTCAGCCCAGGTAGGCCTGCACCAGGCTGGTGAGGTTCTTGAACGCGCGGTCGGCGTCGGCCGGGCGGTTGCGGTCTGCTGCAGCTCTGCTCCGGCGCACCACGAACTCGAAGTCCTCCACCAGCTCGGGGCGGTTGGCTTCGATCTCGGGTTGCACAGCGGCCCACAGTTGTTCGATACGCGTGGCGGCCGCGCCGTCGCCCTTGGCGTCCATGACCTTCAGCGGGAGACCTTGCACCTCGGCCAGCATCAGCGGCAATAGCTCCGAGGCGGTGCCCGATGGCAGCGTGGTAGCGGTGGCGGCAACGGGCGGCAGGGTTTCGGCGGACGAGTCGTAGGTGGTGGGGCTGCACGCAGTGACCACGAGCATTGCACCGACGGCGAGGAAGAGACTTGTTCGCATGGTGACGCCGCTCACACGGCGACGAGGATGCGACTGCTGGCGAAGGAGCCAACACCGACGGCGTGACCGTCGATCAAGATGGTGACGGTGCCGTCGGGGGCGGTGCCGGTGAGTACGCCTGTGTGGCCCGGCAGGATGCTGGCCTCTTCGAGAAAGTCGAGAACGCCCGGGGCGAACTCCAGCTCTTCCGGGATGCGCACGATGGTGAACGAATCGCCGATGGGAATGTCCGACAGCGGCACCATCGAGGGTGCGTCATACAGCGACCCGGGAATGGGATTGCCGTGGGGGCAGGTAGTCGGGTTGCCCAACACACGGTCCATTGCGTCTTCGACGGCAGGGCTCATGATGTGTTCCCACTTGCCGGCTTCATGGTGTGCGTGCGCCCAGGAGAGACCCAGCATGTCGGTGAGGAAGCGTTCGGCCAGACGATGGCGGCGCACCACGCGTTGTGCAAGTACCTGCCCCGCTGTCGTCAGGCGAATTGCGCCGGCGGTGGTGATGATGAGGCCTTCGGTCTCGAGCCGGCGGGTCATCTCGCTCACTGCCGGACGACTGACCTGCAAACGCTCGGCGATACGGGCCTGGATGACGGCTACGTCGTCTTCATCCAGCTCAAAAATGCACTCGCAGTATTCCTCGAAGGCAGGATGGTGCTCTCCGGTTGCAGGCATGTGGCCAGACTAGCGGCGTGGGCGGTTCGTGTCCTGCCGTGCACCGAGTTACGTTGCACGTAGCGCCGTCTAGCGCCGCTTGAGCCATGCTTCGCCATGGCGCAGGCGTCGTTCCAGCTCGCTGTTGGTGGCACTGCCCACCGACATGATGCCAACCAACCGATTGAGCTCGACCTGCACCTTCGCGTGCCCGAAACCGGTGTTGTCGACCAGCCGTTTGGCCAGGTCCATGTTCTGTGTGCGGAGTTCCTCCTTGCGCTCGGCAATGCTCTTGGCTCCCACCAGTGGGAAGCCGGCGTCGGTGGGAATCTCTGGCAGCTCGATGGCATCGTCGGCGACAGTTGCGTCGTCGGGTTCGGGAATCTCTGGTTCATCATCGAACATCGTCAACCCGGCCTCGGTGAACGCGTGCACGCTCATACCGGTTGCCGTGGATGACAGCACGCTGAACAGCGAGAGCTGCTCGGGCATCATGTCCAGTTCCTGCCTGGCTTCTCTGTCAAGGTCTGCCTGCGTGAACTCGTCGTCGTCGAGCGCGGGTGGCCTGAGAACGTGGCGGCGCGCTTCGGCAATCTGGAAGGCGTGCTGTCGCAACCGTGGGTCGTCGGGCAGGTAGACGTAGGCCTTCTGGCTGGTGAGGCCGCGGGTCCAGCGCACGAAACGGCCGACCGCTTGACGGAAGAACAGCTCGGTGACGACCGTGCTGGCGTACACACCGACGCGCAGTCGCGGAATGTCGACGCCCTCGCTGACCATACGCACTGCGACCAACCACGGGCGGGTGCTGGTGGCAAAGGCGGAGATCTTGCGGCTGGCGTCGGGATCGTCGCTGACCACGACCTCGGCCTCCACCTGGAAGCGGGTGCGGATGAAGCGCACGATGTCGCGTGCGTGTTCCTGGTCCATACAGATCGCAAGCGCACCCGCGTCGGGTTGGGTGCGGCGAATCTCCGTCAGCCGCGCGTGGGCCTGGCCCATGACGACAGCGAGCCAATCGCCTTCGAGGCTGAGCGCTGCACGGAGGCGATGCGACGAACCGGTGCGATCCAGTTCATCGTGGAAGTTGGCGCTGACGATGCTGCCGTCGGGTGCATTCCACTCCATCAGCCCGTCGAAGCGCGGGAAGTAGACGGGCCGCACGACGCCGCCATCGCGCAGAGCGTCGGCGTAGCCATAGGTGAAGTCGGGCTGTGCTTCGCCGCCGGCGCCGGTCTCCTCGTAGCGCACGAAGGGGATACTGGCGGTGTCGCTGCGGAACGGGGTGCCGCTGAGGCTGAGGCGGCGGTTGGCGAGCTCGAAGGCGGTGCGCACACCGTCGCCCCAGGCCCGTTCATCGCCGGCGTGGTGGATTTCGTCGAGAATGACGAACGCGTCGTTCGACAGCCCGCGTAGCTTCTTTGCCGTGTCGGCCGTGCTGACCTGCTGGTAGGTGGTGACGATGCCGTGCACGTCTTTGGCGACACCATCGGCGGGCGACCAGGTGTGGTCGAGGTGCAGGCCCATCCGATGCGCGGCCTGCACCCATTGCGTCTTGAGGTGGGTGGTGGGGGCCACGACCACGATGCGGCGCCGCTGTTGCGCCAAGGCCCACCGAGCGCAGGCAAGCGCGAAGGTGGTCTTGCCGGCGCCCGGCGTGGCGACGGCCAGAAAATCGGAGCGCTCGCTGGCGGCGAACTTGTCGAACGCGGCGCGCTGCCACGGACGGAGTTGGACACGGTCGCTCATGAGGACTACTGAGTCTGGCGGCGCACAAGCGCACACACCACCATTTCGTCAAGGAGGTGTCGGTGTCGTCGTGGAAGTGCTGGTCGTGGAAGTGCTGGTCGTGGAAGTGCTGGTCGTGGAAGTGCTGGTGGTGGATGCTGGCGTCGTGGTGGTAGTCGGCGTGGTGGTAGTTGGCGCAGTAGTAGTTGGCGCGGTAGTAGTCGTATTTGCGGGTGTGGAGGTCGTCGTATTGCTGACCGGGATCGTGCTGGTCGTGGTGGTCGATGTCGTGGTGGTCGATGTCGTGGATGTCGTGGTTGGTGTCGTGGTGGTCGGCGGGGGCGGGTCCGCTGGCGGGGGCGCCCAACCGCTGGTGAAGACGGCGATGCGGTAGCGCTCGGGGTGGGGGAATGCGTCGTCGGTCATCTGGCGCGCATTCTGCGAGACGGTCACGATGAGAGCGCCGCCACTGGACCGATACGGCAGCAGGTGTGCGTGGTAGGTGTTCATCAGCCCGTCGCCGCCGCGAGGTGACAAGTTGCGGAACTCAGTGGCGGTCCACGGTCCCCACGGGTGGTTGGCGACCTCGATGACCAACTGCTCGCCCCAGTAACCGTCGACCTTGGTGGCGGCCGCCCATTGGCCATCGATGAAGCGTGGCTGCATCGGGTTCTCGGCCCAGTAGCGCTGCACGAAGGGACGCGCATCGCCAGGGTTCGGTGACCATGATCCGTTGCCGGCCCGGTATTCAGGAGCTGCATTGAGTTGGCCGACCGGGACTCGCGCGAGGTACATGGCCGTTGCTGAGTGCTGGCCGCCGAAGAAGCCGCCCTCGCGCACGAGGTTCTGCTCGAACGTGTTGCCGAACAGGTACGAGTACGCGCCGTCGTTGGCGACTGCGTATCCGTAGATCGGGTTGGGGCTGCTGTTGGGCGCAGGGTCGAATGCAAGCCGCTTCATCGTGTGTGCGTCGTATGTCGCCAGCCAGACCCGCGTGGGGTGCCAGCCGAGACCGTCGCCGGGGCCGGGGTCGTACGGGTCTTTGGTCATCTCCGCCCAGAACATCTTCACTTGACCACCGCTGGTCTCCGCGCCCATCGGCCAGAACCACTTGCTCAACGGGCTCTCGCCGTTACCGGGTTCGAAGGAGGTCGGCTTCGCTGCCTTACCGCGATGCAGCATCGTGAAGCACTTGCCGTCTTGGATGAGCAACAGGTTGTGCGCGAAGAACGACTGGTCCAGACGGGTGGCTGCACCCGAAGGGTCGATGAAGGCATCCTGGAAGAACCATGCGAATCGGTTGCCGCCGAGCGCAACCACGTGTTGGTAGTCGGCGCCCATCAGCGGACCGACGCGAGCTGCGAAGAACGCATCGAGCGCGCCCGCGCCGGTGTCACTTGCACATCCGACCGATGTGCTGATGTAGCCGGCGGAAGTGGTAGCGACCGACGATGCCCAAGAGGGTGGTGGAGCGGCTGGGGGTGGTGCGGCCGGAGCGGCGGCGGGGATGCTGCGAGCGACATCTTGTGGAGGTTCGCTGGGAGGTGCAACCGCCGCCGCGACGGTGGTCTCGGGTGCCGGCTCGGTGCTGGCTGGAAGGGTGGTGTCGCCGGTCGTGCCGGTGGTGATGGGCGGGGTGGTTGTTTGCGTGGCGGTGGAAGGGGGCGCTGTCATTCGTGGGCCCGTTGAACTGGTGGTGGTGGCCGTGACCCCGACAACACTCTTTGACTCGTGGAGCGGCGGCGCGACGCTTGCTGCGAGCGCGAGAAGCAGCATCACCGGCCAGATGTGGTTCCACTTGATTTGCCGAGCGAGAGCCCACCAGCGCTGCATCGCAGAATTCTACGACTCGCACCGTTGGGTTGTCCCGCGGCCGTCGATGTGAAAGCTGCGAGTGCCACGCCAACGGTGCGAGTGCCACGGGACCATTCGAGTGCTCACGCACACCCCAGTGTGCGAGTACTCACTCGCATACCGCTGGCATTCGCACCGGGACCGGGAGGGGCAACCCTGTCACACGTCTGGCGTAGCCTTCACACATGGCTGATCACTCGGTGCTGGAGGGCTTCTCGCCTGCGGTGCGCGAGTGGTTCGCGTCATCGTTTCCCGCGCCCACGCCACCGCAGATTCAAGGGTGGCCGGCCATTCGGAGCGGACAGCACACGCTGGTGTGCGCGCCCACCGGTAGCGGCAAGACGCTGACGGCGTTTCTTTCCAGCCTCGACACGCTGGTCACGCCGTCCGTCGTGCCGGTGGACCCCAAGGCACGCACGCAGGTGTTGTACATCTCCCCGCTTCGGGCGCTGGCGTTCGACGTGGAGAAGAACCTGCGGTCGCCGTTGATGGGCATCCGGCTGGCCGCTGAACGGCTGGGGGTGCCATTCGTGGAGCCGACGGTGGCCATGCGTACGGGCGACACCTCCGCCAAGGATCGACAGGCGCTGTCGCGGCGCCCAGTCGAACTGCTCATCACCACTCCTGAGAGCCTCTACCTGATGTTGACCAGTGAAGTCCGCAGCACGCTGATCAACGTCCACACCATCATCATCGACGAGATCCACGCGATGGCTACGACGAAGCGTGGCGCTCATCTGATGCTCAGCCTCGAGCGGTTGGAGGCCATTACCGCGCGCCCACCGCAGCGCATTGGCCTCAGTGCCACGCAGCGCCCGCTGGAGGAGATTGCGCACTTCCTGGGCGGGCACGGGGCGGATCGCAGTCGCCGGCCGGTGGCCATCATCGATGCGGGCATTCGCAAGCCGTTGGAAGTCGACGTGGTGGTGCCAGTGGAGGACATGGGTGCGCTCGGCCAAGTGGTCGACCCCATCGCCAGTGGCCCCGCCGATCGCGCCATGCAGGGCCAGCGCAGCAGCATCTGGCCCAGTATCTACCCGCGCATCCTGCAGCAGGTCCTGGCGCACCGCAGCACCATCATCTTCTGTAACGGCCGCCGTCTCACCGAGCGCCTTGCCGCGCGCCTCAACGAGTTGGCCGAGCAGGAGGGGATTGAGGGCGAGCTGGTCAAGGCGCACCACGGCTCGCTGGCTCGCGAGCAGCGGGTGATGATCGAAGACCAGCTCAAACGTGGTGAGCTGCGTGCCATCGTTGCCACCAGCAGCCTCGAGCTGGGCATCGACATGGGTGCGGTCGATCTCGTGATTCAGGTCGAGTCGCCCGGCGCCGTGTCGCGTGGGCTGCAGCGCATCGGTCGTGCGGGCCACAGCGTTGGTGAGCCCAGCAAGGGCACGCTGTACCCGAAGCATCGGGGCGACCTGCTGGAGGCGGCAGTGGTGGTTCGCCGCATGCGCGAGGGGCTCATCGAATCCAGCCGGTTTCTGCGCAACCCGCTCGATGTGCTGGCGCAGCAGATCGTGGCGCACGTGGCGATGCACCCGGACATCACGGTCGAGTCGTTGGCCACCATGGTGCGCGGCTGCGCCTGTTTTGCCGACCTCAGCGACGATCTGCTCGCCAACGTGCTCGACCTGTTGTCCGGTCGCTACCCCAGCGAGGAGTTCAACGAACTGCGTCCGCGCCTGGTGTGGGACCGTGTCGCGGGCTCCCTGCGTGCCCGTGATGGCAGTAAGCGGCTGGCCATCATGAGCGGCGGCACCATTCCTGATCGTGGGCTGTTCGGGGTGTTCTTGCCCGACGGCACTCGCGTCGGTGAGCTCGATGAGGAGATGGTCTACGAGAGCCGGCCCGGCGAGAACTTCCTGCTGGGCGCCAGTACGTGGCGCATCGAGGACATCACGTTCGAGCGGGTCGTCGTCACGCCCGCGCCGGGGCAGCCCGGCAAGATGCCGTTCTGGCATGGTGACCGCCCCGGTCGGCCATTGGAACTGGGGAGAGCGCTGGGTGCGTTCCAGCGTGAGACGCGGGCGTTGGCAACCAGTGGTGCTACCGCAGAGACGGCGCTGCCGCGGCTGATGGCTGACTATTCGCTGGATGCGCTGGCTGCACACAACGTGCTGCTGTACCTCGACGAGCAAGCCCAGGCCACTGGCGTCGTCCCCGACGACCGCACCATCGTGGTCGAGCGTTTCCGTGACGAGATCGGCGATTGGAGGGTCTGCATTCTCAGCGCGTTCGGTGTGCCAGTGCATGCCCCCTGGGCGATGGCCATCGAGCGTCGACTGATGGAGCGCTACGGCATTCCCGTGGAGACGATGTACACCGACGATGGCATCGTACTGCGCCTCCCCGAGGCCGCCGACGAGTTGCCGTTGGAAGACCTGATCATCGACCCCGACGAGATCGACGAGCTGGTGATGGCGTCGTTGCCGCAAACATCGCTGTTCTCGGCTCGCTTCCGCGAGTGTGCGGCGCGGGCGCTGCTGTTGCCACGCCGTCGGCCCGGCCAGCGCACTCCGCTGTGGCAGCAGCGTCAGCGCGCAGCCGATCTGTTGGCGGTGGCGTCGAAGTACCCCACGTTCCCGATCCTGCTCGAGACGTCGCGCGAGTGCCTGCAAGACGTGTTCGATCTGCCGGCGCTGCGCGAGGTGTTGGGGCAGTTGCGCAGTCGAGCCATCCGCGTGGTCAGTGTCGACACGGCGAAGGCCTCGCCGTTTGCGCAAAGCCTGCTGTTCAACTGGATCGCCGCCTTCATGTACGAGGGCGACAGCCCCCTCGCCGAGCGCCGGGCGGCTGCGCTGTCATTGGACCGCGATCTGCTGCGTGATCTGCTGGGTGCCGAAGAGCTACGCGAACTGCTCGACCCTGGCGCGCTCGCCGATATCGAGCTGGAGCTGCAGTTGCTGGCCGACGGACGTCGGGCGCGTAGTCCCGACGAACTGCACGATGTGTTGCGCAAGGTCGGCGATCTGTCAGTCGCGGAGATCGACCTGCGCTGCGAAGGGCAGGACAGCGAGGCATGGCTTGCTTCGTTGCTGCACGACCGGCGGGCAATCACGGTGTCGGTGGCGCGGGTCGACCGCTTCATCGCAGCCGAGGACGCTGCTCGTTACCGCGATGCGCTGGGCTGCAACGTGCCGCTGGGTTTGCCGCGTGCGTTCACCGAGCCGGTGCCGCACCCGCTGGAAGGTTTGGTCGGCAGATATGCGCGCACCAACGGGCCGTTCTTGGTGGAAGACCTGGCAGCACGCTTCGGCATTTCGGTCGACAGGGCCATGGGTGCGCTCGCCGCGTTGGAGGCCGAGGGCCGTGTCGTGCGCGGCGAGTTCCGGCCCAATGGCATCGGTCGCGAGTTCAGCGACGTCGATGTCTTGCGGCAGCTACGCCGTCGTTCGCTGGCGGCTCTGCGGCGCGAGGTCGAGCCGGTCGAGCAGGACGCATACGCGAGGTTCCTGTTGGGCTGGCACAGCATCCCCGGCGATCGTCGCGGGCTCGACGGGTTGGTCGAGGCGCTGGGTCAATTGCAGGGCGCAGCCCTGGTGGCCAGCTCGTTGGAGAGCGAAGTGCTACCGGCGCGGTTGCGTTCGTATCGGCCCGCCGACCTCGACGAGCTGTGCACTGCGGGCGAGCTGGTGTGGGTGGGGGCAGGTGCGTTGGGCGGCAACGATGGTCGTATTCGGCTGTGCTTCGCTGACCAACTTCCCGTGCTGGTGCAGAGCTGGGAGACCATCGAGCCGCCGTCGGGGCCGCTGCACGAGGCGTTGCGTGTGCACCTCGCTGATCACGGGGCCAGCTTCTGGGGTGGTCTTCGCTCGGCCGCAGCCGATGTCACCGACACCGAACTCCTCACGGCGCTGTGGGACCTGGTGTGGGCGGGCGAGGTCACCAACGACTCATTGGCGCCGTTGCGTTCGCTGCTCAGTGCGAAGGGGTCGAAGGGCGGGCGGCCCGCCGGGCCCGTGCGCGGTCGGCCACGGCCTGGCCGCCTCACCCGAATCGGTCCGCCGCTGGGGGCCGGTCGGTGGAGTTTGGTTGCGCCGCTGCTCGTGCCGGCGCCCTCCTCGACAGAGGCTGCCCATACCAGTGCCTTGCAACTGCTCGATCGCTACGGCGTGGTCACTCGCGAGGCAGTGCTGGCCGAGGGCGTTCGCGGTGGCTACGCCAGCGTCTATGGCGTGCTGAAGGTGCTGGAGGAGCGCGGTCAGACGCGGCGCGGCTACTTCGTCACGGGGCTCGGCGCCGCGCAGTTCAGTCTGCCGGGTGCCGTGGATCGTTTGCGCAGCCTGCGCGACGTGCCCGACCTCGAGCTACATCCGTCCGATGCACCGCCGCCGGTGGTGCTGGCTGCCACCGACCCGGCCCAGCCGTACGGGGCAGCACTGGCCTGGCCCGAGTCGCCTGGTCGTCCAGCGCGTTCCGCCGGCGCGCTGGTCGTGTCTCGTTCGGGTGTGCCGCTGGTGTGGTTCGATCGCCGGTCGCACCACATCGTCACCTTCGGTCCCTCCGCCGACGATCTCGGCTGGGCTGACGCCCTGGCCAGCCTGGTCAAGGACGGTCGCGCCCGCAGTGTGGAGGTGCGCAAGGTGAATGGCCTGCCCATCACACCGGCCATGCCCGCTGCCGCTGCCCTGCAGTTTGCCGGCTTCACCGAGGGCTACAAGGGCTGGTCACTCCGCGCCTAGTGCCCGTCAGCAGCATCGGCGCTGGTGTGTCGCAGCAGGGCGCGTGAACACCATAGCCGCTGCGTGCGTCGTGCGGTCAGCCGTTGCGGTGGACGGCGCGGAGGCCGGCCCAGGCCATGTCGGCGACTTGCTGGCCGAGGACCTCAGGGTCGAACGTGTCGCCACGCTCGACGAGGTAGCGGCTGACACCTTCGGCGAGACCGACCAGGCCTTGCGCAAGGGTGCGCTGATGCTCGGGCTCGATGTCGGCCGCGATCAGTGGGGCGATGGCCTTCGCCGTCTCGGCCGTGATGCGGCGAATGGTGGTGGTGCTTTCCTCATCGCGGTTGGCGCGCGAGCCGAACAGCAGTAGAAACGCGTCGTGGTCGTCGGCGACCCAGCGGAAGTAGGCGCGAAAGCCCATTTCCGTCTGCTCCTTGCCGTTGGCAGCGCTGACGACGGCCTTGCTGACGGCAGTACGCAGCCGATTGCCGGCTTCCTCGAGCAGCGCCAGGTACAGATCCTGCTTGCTGTCGAAGTGCTGATAGAGAACGGGCTTGGTGACGCCGGCGGCATCGGCCACGTCGTTCATCGAGGTGGAATGGAAGCCGTGGCGGGCGAAAACCTGCACCGACACGTCAAGGATCTGCTCTCGACGGGCCGAGGCGGGCAGGCGCATGCTCATGACGTGTGCTTCATAGTAGTTACTAGAGGGTAACAAGCTTTTCGGGTGCCCGAAACCCTGCTCAGAGACCGCGTTCGCGATCGTCACGCTCGGCAGCCTTGACTGCGTAGCCCAACACGATGGCAGGTGCCAGCAAGATGGAACCGATGATCAGCGAGCCGATGACGACAGTCGAGACAGTGGCATTGAAGCTGATGGCGAACCCGATGACGAACGTCGCAATGGCGAGTGCGTAGAACAGGTAGCCGACGCGATTGGCCAGCAACGTGTACTTGGCGATCTTCTGTCGGCGGGCGCGGACGGGATCGACGGGCTTGGGAGGCGTGGAGTTGGACACATCGGACATGGGGTTCACAAGCCTGGGGGAAGCAGTCGGTTGACGTTCTCGAAGAAGAAGTACAGCACGACGACGAAGGGGATGAAGCCGACGAGGAAGCTGACGTAGAGCCGCTTGGTCGCCTTGCCGACGTAGTACGAAGCGATGCCGACGGCCAGCAGCAACAGGCCCCACGCGATTGCGTGCGGAATGGCGGCCGAGTCATCGAACCAGCCGCCGCTCAGCCCATCCTCGGTGATGGTGTTGTCGGCGACGGTGGTTGAGTCGACAGTGGTTGTCGGCGTCTCGACGGTCGAGGAGGTGTCGTCGGGGGCGACGACCGTCGTCTCAGGCTCCTCCGACGGCAGCGTCAGCTCGGGTTCGGGCGGCAGCGTGTTCGGTGGCGGCGCCATGACCTGGCCGCTCTGTTCGGGAACCAGCACCGCCTGCACGATCATCCGCTGCTTCGACGTGTACTCCGGATGGCAGGTTGCCAGTGTCAGCGTGGCCACGGTGGAGTCGACCGTGGGAATCACAGCCGCGTATTCGCTCGGGCTGACGATGACGGTGCCCGTGACGGAGTAGGTGAACGTGCCCGACCCGTCGGCCATGAGGACCGTGATCAAGTCGCCGGGTGCGAGTTCGTCGAGGTCACCAAAGGGTGCACCGTGGGTGGTGCGGTGGCCGGCGATGGCGGCGTTACCCAGCTGACCTGGCATTGGTGTCTCACGGAAGTGTCCCGGGCCCTTTTCGAGATCGCCCATGCCGACCCCCTGCACGACGTACCAGTCGAGGTCGATCTTGGGAATCAGTAGCTTGGCGATGACATCGCCGTTCGGAATCGGGGGCATGTCGGGTGCCACCGGCACAGTGCTGGTAGTGGCAGCCGTGGAGTCGGGCGGCAGCAGCGTCGAACCGGTGGTGACCACCGTCGTGGTCGTGGTGGTGGTCGGCGCCGTAGTTGTTGCCTGCA
>Ga0105044_10000300_pt1 | contig 58864 bp, 55 predicted proteins | sample MAT01_FD_78092 | JGI IMG/M metagenome (GOLD analysis project Ga0105044, IMG submission 78092) | Freshwater microbial communities from Lake Fryxell liftoff mats and glacier meltwater in Antarctica - MAT-01 | ecosystem: Environmental > Aquatic > Freshwater > Ice > Liftoff microbial mat | place...
CGAGCGGAGGCGGCAAGTGCGAGTTGCACGACTTCGTGGGTCCGTTCACCACTCTGTCGTGCAATGAAGCCTACGCCGCAGGCGTCCCGCGGGGCGTACGGCGATCCGGTGTGCTGATCATCGAATGCGCCGCGCGCTGCGTGTGCTGATGCCATGCTGTCCCCGGACAAGGTCGTCGATAAACATGCGAATCCAATGCATAATAATCATTGATGCTCCTCGAACACGAGCCGCCAGAACAGCCCTGCCGTTGGGCGGCGCGTTAGGACCGCAAGTCCTGGCGCGATCACGGAATTCGCATCGTGCCCTCGTTCACAAGCACCGTCGCGCCGCCCACGCGTATCGCAGTGATCGCGCCGTCGCGCTTCGACGCCTCGATACGCAGGCGACTGGCCCGTCCCATTTCAACGCCTTGTGCCACGTCCCACTGCAACTCGCCGTCGCGCGGCGTGCGGGCGGCCAGGTAACCGGCGAGGCAGGCATTGGCCGACCCGGTTGCTGGATCTTCGGGCACTGCCGCGCCGGGCAAGAACGCGCGCGCGAGGATGTCCACGCCTTGCGCGTGCGCTGGAGCCGCGACGTCAACCACGCCATCGGTGAGCGCAAACACGAACGGCCACGCGCCCCACGTCCCTTTGAGCACGCGCTCCCATGGCTCCATGCGGATGCGTGCCCGTTGAACGGCTGCCGGGCTCGCGAGCGGAACGATCAGCCAGGGGATGCCGCAGCTGACGGCCATGGGCATGTGCGCGCCGCCCACCAAATCCTCGACAGAGAGCGAGAGGATGTCGGCCAGCTCCGCGAGCGTCGCTGGTGTGGCGCGTTCCTCAGGCAACATGGCTGCCGTCAATTGGGCGTTGACGGGCACACCGCCGCGAATCGTCACACGAACGGGTACCGGACCCACCCCTTCTTCCAGAATCACGGTGACGTCCTCGCTATCCGAGGAAACTTCTCCGAGTGCCACCAGGACGTGCGCGGTGCCGACGGTTGGATGTCCGGCAAACGGCAATTCTTCTTCCGGCGTGAAAATACGCACGCGACGCGTGTGCTTTGGATCGGTCGGCGGGAAGACGAAAACCGTTTCTGAGTAGTTGAACTCGCGAGTGATGGCCTGAAGTGTTTCCGTGGGCAGTGCGTCGGCACCAAACACCACAGCGAGCTGGTTGCCCGTGAACGGCACGGAGGTAAACACGTCGGCGGTCACGAATCGGAGCAGGGGCACGCGCGTTCTCGGTGAGCGGATGTATGAAAGAACCTTCCGTGCGTCTCTGTGTTCTCTGCGCCTCTGCGAGTAACGGCTGTTTCTCGCAGAGGCGCAGGGGACGCAGGGAAGGCAACGGCGCAAACGCTATTGAGCGCTGCTCCCAAGAAACGGGTAGCGCCAATCCAGCGGACTCGAGAACGTCTCCTTGATGTTTCGTGCGCTCACCCATCGCATGAGATTCATCTTCGAGCCCGCCTTGTCATTGGTGCCCGACCCGCGCGCGCCACCGAACGGCTGTTGCCCCACCACGGCACCTGTCGGCTTGTCATTGATGTAGAAATTCCCGGCCGCCTGTCGCAGCACCGTAGATGCCTCACGCACAGCCGCACGGTCGCGAGCGAACACGGCGCCCGTCAACGCATACGGCGACGTCGCATCGACCACGCGAAGGATCTCGCTCCACTGCGCGTCCTCGTACGGGTGAATTGTGATCACCGGTCCAAAAATCTCTTCGCACAACATGCGGTGTGCCGGGTCGTGGGTCTCGACAATCGTTGGCTCCACGAACCACCCCTTGGAATCATCGCAGCCACCGCCGGCCACAATCGTCGCCGAGGTCTTCGCGTCGTCGAGGTATCCCTTGATCCGGGTGAACGCCTTCTTGTCGATCACGGCCGCGATGAAGTTCGTCATGTCGCGCACGTCACCCTGCTTCATCTCCGACATCATCGCCAGGCAACGCGCTTTCACATCCGGCCACATCGATTTCGGCACATACGCGCGACTGGCCGCCGAGCACTTTTGTCCCTGATATTCGAAGGCGCCGCGCACGATCCCAACGGCCACCGCCTGTGGATCGGCGCTGGGGTGTACTACGATGAAGTCTTTGCCGCCCGTCTCACCAACGATGCGCGGATACGAACGATAGTTGTTCATGTTCTTGCCGATCGTTTCCCACATGCTGTTAAAGACGCCCGTGGACCCGGTGAAGTGCACCCCCGCCAAATCGCGATGCGTGAGCGCAATATCGGAGATCATGGCGGCGTCGCCCGGCACGAAATTAATGACGCCCGGCGGAAGGCCCGCCTCCTCGAGCAGCAGGTACACATACCACGACGAGAGCAGCGCGGTCGCGCTCGGCTTCCACAGGACCGTGTTCCCCATGAGCGCCGGCGCACCCGGCAGATTGCCGGCGATTGCCGTGAAGTTGAACGGTGTAACGGCATACACAAATCCTTCCAGCGACCGATAGTCCAGCTGATTCCACATGGTGTGATCAGAGAGTGGCTGCTCACTGTACAAATCCTGTGCGAACTGGGCATTGAAACGCCAGAAGTCGATGAGCTCGCAGGTCGAATCGATCTCCGCCTGATGCACCGTTTTCGCTTGCCCAAGCATGGTGGCGGCCAGGACCGTATTGCGCCACGTGGTGGTCAGCAGTTCCGCCGCGCGCAGAAACACCGCGGCGCGGTCCTCCCAGCGCCAGCTCGCCCACTCCGTGTGCGCTGCGGCACAGGCCGCAATCGCCTCGTGTACCTGCGCCGGTGTCGCCTTGTGGTACGTGGCCAGGACATGCCCGTGATCGCAGGGCATGGTGACCGTCCCCATGTTGCCCGTGTGCAGGCGTTTCCCACCGATGACTACTGGGATCTCGACGTGTTCCGCTGCCATCGACTCCAGGCGCGTGACCAGTGAGAGCCGTTCGGGGGAGTTGGGTGCGTAGGAACGCACGGGTTCGTTGACGGCGGGCGGGACACGGCGCGTCCCGTCAAAAGCGGCAGACGACATCTGAGATCTCCAGGAGAGCAGGGAAGTGGACTGCGGAAAGCTAGCGTTGGGAAATCCTTGTAGTACCCTTCGCGCATGGCTCAATTGACGAAAACATCGAGGCGCGTCCGCTGGGCGAGCCGCAGTGCCGCACTCGCCACGTGCCTCCTGGTGACCGGCTGCGAAGAGGCCGCCGTGAGCTGGAGCGACGAGGCCCCGCAAGCGACCAGTGCGCCGTCTCCACTCGCCCATCCGCCGTTCGTGGCCATCGACTCCACGATGCGGGACGGGGCACCGGCCGCCGAGTTCTTACTCGTGCAGGACCTCATGCGTGAGGCAGGTGCCGCCACGTTGCTCACGCAAGCCCTCCTCGCAATGCCGGAATCGCGCGACAGCGTGAGCAATCCCAGTCGATTGCTCGCGGTACCGGTCGTGGCGGCGGCGCTGACCACGCTCGGCGACGGCGACGCGCCGATCGACAGCGCGCGATGCGTGCGCTCGCTCCGCGTCGCGCTCGCTCCGGCGCGCGGTCGCGTGGCGCTCTGGTGGTCGAGTCGCTCCAGGAATCGGGCGTGGCTCGTCGCCGCGTGGCGTGACACGATCCCCGCTGAGGGACGGCTCAGCCCGTGGCGCGGGCCGATCGTGATCGACTCTCTCGATCAAGGCCCTGCGGATGCGCGTGCTGCCGAACGCGGCGCGGCTGGCTGTACGCGTCCGGCGCCAAGCCTCGCGGTCGATGACATCCTCGGCTATGTGCATGTCGCGTACGTGGTGGTCGGACCAGAGGGCCCAGGGGTGTTTTACGCGCATCAAATGGATCCCCGCTCGGCGTTCGAGCCACCCGTTGCGATCGTCTACGGCGATCAACTCGGCAGTGCGCGAGTCGCGGCATCGGGGAACCTGGTCGCCGTCGGCTATGAAGACCCCAATAGCGGTGCTCGCCCGCGCATCGGCTTGGCGGTCTCGCGAACCGCTGGCCATCTGTTTGAAGAACGCATGATCGCCAGCGGGACCACGGTGACAGCACGTGATCCTTACGTGACCGTCCGTGGACGTGCAATCGTTGAGGGGTGGAGTGAACTGCCCGCCGGCGACGGCGAGCCCGTCTTTCGCCTCCGTCGCGCCGTCGTTCGATAACACCAGCTTCGGGCTCTCGGTGACACCACTGATCCTCGGCGCGCACTGCGTCGACAATGGCGGGATGGCCATGGCTGTGCGCCGCGCCGGTCGCGCGGGCATGCAGACGCTGCAGATTTTTACCGCCGTTCCCAAGTTCTACAACGACAAAGTGGGGGTGAAGCCTGAGAAAGTGGCCGCCTTCCATAGCGCCCTGGCGGCGGCGGGCATTCGTGCCGAGCACGTCGTGGTCCACGCCGCGTACGTGCTGAACTGCGCCACGCCCGAAACGGACAAATGGGAGCGAGCAGCCGGAGGACTGGCCAAGGAGTTCGAACGATCGACCAGACTGGGTGTCGGCGGGGTGTGTTTTCACCCAGGTGCCGCCAAGGACGGCGATCGCGACGCAGCGATGGCCCGGGTCAGCGAAGCGATGCGTCGGGCCCTCACGGCGGTGCCAAGTGGCCGCACGCGGTTGCTGATCGAGAACACGGCGGGCGCTGGCACGACGGTCGGGCGTACGGCCGACGAGGTCGGGGCCATGCTGGGAGGGATTCCAGCCGAAATGCGTGCGAGGACGGGCTATGGACTCGACACATGTCACCTCTTCGCGGCCGGGCACCCGATCGCCGAGTCGCGTGCTGCCCTCACGCGCGTGCTGGACGACTTCGAGTCGGCGACCGGTGAGCCTCCGGCATTTTTCCATTTGAACGACAGCGAGGGGGCCCTCGGCTCAAACCGTGACCGGCACAAGCGCATCGGCGAAGGGCTGATCGGCGCCGAGGCATTTGGGTGGCTCGTGCACGATCGTCGAGCGCACGACGTGCCGTTGATTCTGGAAACGCCACAGCTGAATGAAGCGGTCGCGGATGACGACGACACGCCGGATGCGTGGGATGTGGAGTCCATCGACCTGCTGCGCACGCTCGCGAACGTCTGGGCGTAGCGTGGGCGCGGGCGATCACGGGCCCGCATTGGCGCCCGTGTCGGCGACGCGATGTACAGCGAAACACCGTCGGTGCACAGCGCAGCGACCCACACCGCGTAAAACCGCGACGCACGAAACGCATCTTTTGCATGCGGCGTTGGCATCGTCGCCCGTGCACGACGCGTGGAAGGTGAAGGGAACCGTCCAGAAGCGCGCGACGGTCTGCACTTAAGGCGTTTTCGGAGGGAAATATCACGCATGTGCACAACGAACATGACGTGACGCGAGCACACCGCAGCATGCGTCAGAGGGAAACGCGATGCGCGTCAGAGGAGAAATCGCACAATTTCAGAGGGAAAATCGTGTTTCGCCCTATTGCGCGAGCCACGTGTGATTGTAGTTTGTGGCGCGTCCGTGTAGCGCGTACGCGCATTCGCGCGATAGACGGAGCACCATTCCGCACGACGCGTTTCTACCGGTCAACATTCTCAGGAGATCCGATGGCCCCAGCGAAGAAGTCCGCAAAGAAGGCTGCGAAGAAGGCGGCCCCGAAGAAGGCAGCGGCGAAGAAAGCTGCCCCGAAGAAGGCTGCGAAGGTCGCCAAGAAGGCGGCCCCGAAGAAGGCCGCTGCCCCCAGGAAGGCCGCTGCGCCGAAGAAAGCGGTTAAAAAAGCCGCGAAGCGTACACCGAACGCCGCGTTCATGAAGGCGTTGACGTTGTCGCCGCAACTCGCGGCGGTGATCGGTGACAAGCCGGTGCCGCGCACCGAGGTTGTCAAGAAGCTGTGGATTTACATCAAGAAGAACGGCCTGCAGGATGACAAGAACCGTCGCATGATCAACGCTGACGACAAGCTCAAGCCGGTGTTCGCTGGCAAGGCGCAGGTCAGCATGTTTGATATGACCAAGCTCGTGTCCAAGCACCTGTCGTAACCTCCGGGGTTTCTCCGGCGTATGAGAGGGGGTGTGTCCCGACGGGATGCGCCCCCTCGCTGCAACGCTCCCTCTTTATCAGTGAAAGCCTCTCGTGGCATCGAAGAAGCAGTCTCCCCAAGGAACCGGTTCCGTCGCGGCCATGCGCGCCGGTGGTCGTGGCACCTCTGGATCGTCCTCCTCGCTCTGGGAGAACGTCAAAGCGGTGCTCGTCACGCTGGCGTTCTTTCTGTTTTTCCGGACGTTCCTGCTGGAGGCCTACCGCATTCCATCGGGCAGCATGATCCCCACACTGTTGGTCGGCGATTGGCTGTTCGTCAATAAGTTGGTCTATGGGCCGCACGTGCCCTTCACCAGCATCAACTTGCCGGGCTACGCGGATCCCAAGCGCGGCGATGTCGTGGTGTTTATCTCGCCCACCCAGACCGATCAGCCGGAAGATCCAAACCCGACGCTGGTGAAGCGGTGTGTGGCCATCGCCGGGGACACCGTCTTTATGCGCGGCGGGCTGTTGCACGTGAATGGCATGCCGCAACCGCAAGGATATCCCGCCTCCGAAAATCCCAAGGGCGATGGAACGTTCTCGCATCCGCTCTTTGAGTGGCAGAAGCAGTTCGAGATCCGTGACTCCCGTTTTGGTGCCCCCCCCGCGCAGCGAGCGCTCGACGATTGGGGGCCGCTGGTGATCCCCGCGGGTTACCTGTTCATGCTTGGCGACAACCGCTACGACTCCAAAGACGGTCGCTACTGGGGGATCGTACCGCGCGAAAATGTGCGCGGACGTCCGGTGTTCGTATACTACTCGTACCGCTCCGGGGAGAGTGAGCGCCCGTTGCCGTTCATCACCGATATCCGCTGGGGCCGCATCGGCACGGTGATTCGCTAGTGCGTGCCGCCCGCGTCGCCGTGACTCGTGCCGACCGGTAGACGACTGGGATTCGCGCTCGCTGCTGCCGTCGTGATGGCCGCCGCGGCGTTCGCGGCTTCCGGTCCACCACAATTCCTCACGAGCACTGTTCGGTCGACGCTGGGTCGCAACACGCCCGACGCGCGCCGCACCGTGTCGTCGGCCCGGTCAGCGTCTCCCGGCACCATCGCAGCCTTCCCGCCGCCGCCGAATACATCCCGCGGCGCGGTGCGCACCGACACACTCTGGGCGCAGTCACTCGGCCTTCGGAAGGCGCTCACCGTCTACCTGCCGCCGTCATACGCCTCGTCGTCGACGCGACGCTTCCCGGTGTTGTACTACCTGCACGGGCTGACCGGCAACGAGCGCAATTGGGTGGACGCGGGACGCATTGATCAGGTGCTCGATTCCCTCTTCACCGCCGGTCGTCCGGAAGCCATCGTGGTCATGCCGGATGGCGATGACGGGTGGTACACGACGTGGAATGTGCTTCCGGATATCGCGGCCTGTCGCGCCGATCGCGCACGCAAAGAACGCGCCGAGAGCTACTGTGTGCCGTGGCCGCATTACGACGATTACGTGGCGCGCGACATCGTAGACCACGTAGACCATCGCTATCGCACGCGTGCCGATCGCAGGCATCGAGGCATCGCCGGCCTCAGCATGGGTGGGCTTGGCGCTGTCTCGCTGGCGTTGTCGTATCCCGAGGTGTTTGGCGCGGCGGCCAGTCATTCCGGCGTGCTGTCGCCGCGTCTGCTCGTGCCCGCGAGCACCAGCGCGGCGCCCCGGTATGCAAGCAGCGTTGCCGAACTGGAGACTGCCGCACGAGGGCTCTGGACGTACATGGCGCAGCCTTTCGGACACGACACCATCGGCTGGGCGGCGCGCGACCCTCGACACATTGTCGCGCGCGCGGCACCGACGGGGCAGGCCATGCCGCGGTTGCTGATCGATTGTGGCGTGGACGACGGCTATATCCAACAGAACCGCGATTTCCACGAAACGCTGTTGCGACGTGGCGTGTCGCATCAATATGCCGAATGGCCTGGTGCGCACACGTGGGAGTATTGGCGCGCCCATCTGCCTCAGAGCCTCGACTTCCTCCTGTCTGCGGTCGGTGGCCCCTAGCTGGCGCTGAGCTCACCGGCAGGTAGCTTGCGAGCATGACCCGGTTCTTTCCACGCGACGTCATCCACTGGGGCGAGGAGCAGCTCCATCCGCTTCGCGCTTTTGCCGTGCGCACGCTCGAGCCGGCGGGGATCACCGGAATTTTGCTGCGACTGTATCGCGTGCTGGTGCTCGGTGCCACGGCTTCGGTCAGCTGGATATTCTTCCTCGGCGGACTGACGTTGGGTGTACTTTTTTTGTGCGGCATGCTGACGTGGCATCTGGGCAATTTCCCGGTCAAGCGGTGGCCGCTGCGCGTGCTGGCCTTCATTTTGATCGAGGTTGCCGCAGAGTTGGGCGTCAGCTCGCTGCTCATCGCTGCGCACACGGAGCGCTACGGGTCGCGTGTCGCGACGTGGAGTGACTGGTGGCCCATGGCTGGACAAACATTGTTCGAACGCGGTCTCACACTCACGCTCTTCGCGTTGGTGTTGGCCGCCAGCGTGCAGATTGTGCGTCGGGCGCTGGACAAGCGCGAGACACCGCCTGGATGACGCCTGGACCCAAACCTCACGGACTCATGCCTCGATTCGCTCCTCTGTTCGCGGTGGCCCTCAGCGTCGTTGCACCGCGCGCGTTCGCACAGCCCATCGTTTATCCCGCCACGCCGGGTGCGCGCACGTCGGGCTCGCCGGCCGCCGATACGCTGCGACCGTTCGGCACCTTGCGTGAGATGGCCACGAAGCAGCAGCGATGGCTTGAGCTGCGCATGGAGCGCACGCTGCCCGCACTCATGCGTCGTGCCGGCGTCGACATGTGGGTCGTGCCCATGCGCGAATACGCCGAAGATCCGCTCTTCACCGCCATCACGTCGCCCACCACCTTCGCGGCACGTCGACGCACGATTTACGTGTTCTTCGACAAGGGTCCGAAAGAGGGCATCGAAAAACTGGCGCTCGGTGGCACGTCGCAGGGCAATATTTTCAAGGCGGTGCGCAGCATGAAAGCCGTCTCGGCTCCTGCCGCCGGCAGTCGCAGCCGCGATCGCACGGCGGAGTTGTGGGGTGACGAGCAGTGGAGCGTGCTCAAGCAAGTCATCGAAGAACGGCAGCCCAAAAAGATTGCCGTCAATACGTCCCGCACGTTCGCCTTTGCCGACGGACTCTCGTCCGGTGAGCGTGAAGGGATGCTCGAAGCGCTCGGCGCGCCATGGACCGCGAAGATCGTGAATGCCGAAGCCCTCGCCGTCGACATGATCGCGTCGCGGCAGCCGGAAGAAGAGATCGAGTTCACGAATCTGAATCGCGTCGCGTGGGAGATCATCCAGGAGGCCTTCTCGCACAAAGTCATCACGCCCGGCGTCACGCGAACCGAAGATGTGGTGTGGTGGATGCGGCAGCGGCTTGCCGACCTCGGGCTGTCCACCTGGTTTCAGCCCAGCATCGAAGCGCAACGACAGTTTGGAGTGGGCGACCTGGTCGGCCCCAACCCCATCATCATGAAGGGCGATGTGTTGCACTGTGACTTCGGTGTAACGGCCATGGGGCTCAATACCGACACACAGCATATGGCGTACGTGTTGCGCGATGGTGAAACAGACGTGCCGGCCGGCCTCAAGCGCGCCCTGCTGATGTCGAACAAGCTGCAGGACATCACGATCGAGGAGCTCAAGCCAGGTCGGACAGGCAACGACGTGCTGGCGGCCTCGCTGGCGCGCATGAAGAAAGAGGGCATCGATGGCACTCTGTACTCTCACCCGATTGGCCTGCACGGTCACGGTGCCGGCGCGCTGATCGGCCTGTGGGACTACCAGGACGGCGTGCCGGGGCGCGGCGACCACAAGGTCATCCCTGGGATGTGGTACTCCATCGAGCTGCAGGCCACCACCAAAGTGCCCGAGTGGAACGACCAGCCGGTGCGGTCGGCGCAGGAGGAGGACATCATCATCGACGCGCAGGGGAAGGTGCGCTGGGGATACAAGCGGCAAAGCAGCTTCCACCTGATCCGGTCCTCGGCTCCTCGCTCCTGAGCTGCACTTTGCCAATTCCGATAACTTCACTGGGTATTTAGATTTCGGGTATGCCGAAGCCACAAAAACGACTCTTCGTTGTCGGTGATCGCGTGCTCGTCAAGCTCGAGGACGGGGAGCAGCGCACCAAAGTTGGGCTCTACCTTCCGCCGACGGCGATCGACAATCAGGCGGTGCAGGGCGGCGAGATCGTCTCCACGGGGCCTGGTCTGGCCTTGCCTGATCTCGCGGAACCGGGAGACGAGCCGTGGCAGACCGGCGGAACAAACCGCGAGGCGCGCTACGTCCCGATGCAAGCACGCGTCGGCGACTACGCCCTGTTCTTTCGCAAAGCGGCGGTGGAAATCACGTTCGAGAACGAGCAGTACCTGGTCGTACCGCAGGCCGCCATCCTCGCGCTGGTGCGCGACACGGCTCGCGAAGACATCCCTGAATTCTGAGGAAGCAACAACATGTATCCTGAACAAATGCTCATCCCCATGCGTCAGGAGCTGACGCGTTACGGTGTTGCCGAGTTGCGCACCGCGCAGGACGTCGACGCGACGCTCAAGGATCACAAGGGCACGACGATGGTCGTCGTCAACTCCGTCTGCGGCTGCGCAGCGCGGAACGCACGGCCGGCGGTCGCCATGGCCATGTCGCACGGCATCAAGCCGGACGCCGTCACCACGGTGTTTGCCGGACAGGACCGGGAAGCCACCGAGCGCGCTCGCGAGTACTTCGTGGGCTATCCCCCCAGTTCGCCCAGCATTGCGTTGCTCAAAGACGGCGAGGTTGTATTCATGCTGGGCCGCCATCGCATCGAGGGGCGCACAGCCGAAGAGATCGCGACCGACCTGACCGGGGCGTTCGACCGCTTCTGCGCTCCTGTCGCGTCGGCCTCAGCCGTCTGACACTTTTGCGAGTGGTTGCCGTATAGGCATTACGGTCCTACACTAGGGCTTCCACACGTGCGCGTCCCGCTCCGGTCGGAGTGGGACGCGTTCTCGCGACCAGCTGCAGGTCTACCACCGCGGCATTCAGGAGACGCTCATGGCGCTCGGCGACTTTCTACGTAAGCAGTTCATCGATGTCATCCAGTGGACCGAGTCGGGTCCCGGCGTGCTGATGTATCGCTATCCGATGCGGGACATGGAGATTCAGAGCGGCGGCAAGCTTACCGTTCGCGAATCGCAGATGGCCCTGTTTGTGAACGAGGGCAAGGCAGCCGATCAGTTTGGCCCCGGCTTGCACACGCTGATCACCAACAACCTGCCGTTGCTGACCAATTTGCAGAACTGGGACAAGGCCTTCGAGTCTCCGTTCAAGAGCGACGTCTACTTCTTTTCGACGCGCATTCAGACGGCGCAGAAGTGGGGCACGCAGCAGCCCATCGCCATTCGCGACAAAGAATTTGGCGCCGTCCGCCTGCGCGCGTTTGGCGTATACAGCTATCGTCTCGCAAACCCGACTGTGTTTCAGTCTGCCATTGGCGCGACCGATGCAGAGTACACCGTTGATCAGATCGAGCCGCAACTGCGGAACGCGGCGATCACCGGATTTACCAGTGCGTTCGCCAATGCACAGGTGCCGTTCCTCGATATGGCCGCCAATCAAGGCGAGCTTGGAACGCAGATTGCGGCCGCGATGGCGCCAACGTTCGAACAGCTTGGGCTCAAGCTCGAGTCGTTCACCGTTGAGAATCTGTCGTTGCCTGAAGAACTGCAAAAGCGTTTGGACGAACGCATCTCGATGAACATGATCGGCGACCTGCGTGCGTACACGCAGTACCAGGCGGCACAGAGCATTCCCATTGCGGCGGCCAATCCTGGCGGCATTGCCGGCATGGGCGTGGGTCTCGGTGCGGGTATCGGGATGGGTGGCGCCATTGCTGACGCGATGCGTGGGGCGATGGGTGGCGCGCCGCAGTCGCCGTCGGCGCCTGCGGCTGCATCGGCGGCTGCACCGGTCGCGTCCGCCGATGATGTCGCCGCCAAGTTCTGTTTGCACTGCGGCAAGTCCATTCCGGGACAGTCCAGGTTCTGCCCGGAGTGCGGCGGGGCGCAGGCGTAAGCGGCTTCAGACATCAACGCGAATCCAATGACCGGCAGTGAGTGGGTGGTCGAGGCGTACGGCTGCGATGCCGTGCGCCTCGGTGACTTGACCGCCATGCGTGCTCTGTTCAGAGCGATCGTTACCGAGCTACGTTTACATCCGGTGGGAAAAGCGGTGTGGCATCGCTTTCCCGAACCCGGCGGGATTACGGGCCTGCAAATGCTGGCCGAGTCGCATCTCACGGTGCACACATTCCCTGAACACGCGTCGCTCTGTTTGAACGTGTTTTGCTGCACGCCGCGAGCGGCATGGGCGTTCGACGAGCGATTGCACGACCTCGTGGGGGCGACTGATGTGCGCGTCACAGGACTGCTGCGCAATTATGCCGCGGCTCCTCAGGATTCGCGTGTGGTGGCACCTGCGGTGGTGGCCGTATGACCGCGCCCGCACCACGAACCACATCCTGTCCAAACTGTGGCGCGTCGGTTCGCTTCTTGTGGGCGCAAGCTGTGCAAACAACCTGTGCGTACTGTCGGGCCGTACTGGTGCGGAACGACCTCGATCTCGCGCTGGTGGGAAAGCAGGCCATTTTCCCTGAGACCGGGTCGCCGATTCAGATCGGCACGGAAGGGCGGTGGAACGGCACGCGATTTACCGTCGTGGGCCGCCTCGCCTACGGCTGGGAGCGTGGACGATGGAACGAGTGGTACTGCCGCCTCATCTCCGGTGAGAGTGCGTGGTTGTCCGACGCACAACTCGAATACGCGATGAGCGTCGAGACCGCACCGAGTGGGCCGCTACCGACACCCTTCTCGGTTACGGTGGGTGATTCGTACGTCTGGAACGACCACGCGTACGACGTTTCGACCGTGACGCGCGCGCAATATCTGGGCACCGAAGGGGAGTTGCCGTTCACGTCGTTCACGCGGGATGAATGCGTTTTTGTCGACCTGCAAAACGACGCAGGGCAGATGGCGACCGTAGACTTCAGCGACGCACCGGCAACACTCTATCTCGGAGAGTACTGCGATTTTGCCGCGCTCGAGTTCACGGGCCTCCGTGAATTTGAGGGGTGGTAGAGTGGGCCAGGATCAATGACTAGCGTGTCGCTGGACGCCGCACCGCCGCGCCCTCGTGCGGCGTCGTTGTCATGCCCGTCATGCGGCGCGGGTATCGCTCTGCACGCGCAGGGGTGGGCGGTGTCCGTGGTGTGCGAAAGCTGCGGCTCGGTGCTTGACGCGACCGACAGCATGTTGCGCATTCTGCAGCGTCATGAGGAAGCGGTCAGTGTGCGACCACGGCTGCCGTTGGGTACACGCGGGACGTGGAAGGGGATTTCGTGGGAGCTGATTGGATTTCAGGTCGTCACGATCACTGTCGACGGGACCGACTACTCGTGGAGTGAGTACGTCGCCTTCAATCCGTATCACGGATTTTGGTACCTCTCCGAGTATCAGGGGCACTGGACCGTTATCGAGAAGCTGCGGCGTCGTCCTCGCGAGGAGTTCGGTGGAAATCGTCCAACCGCAACGCTTGATGGGCGAGAGTACAAGCACTTCCAGACATCGCTCGCTCGCACGACGGCGGCGCTGGGTGAGTTCCCGTGGCAACTGCAGGTTGGCGATACTGTTGCGGCGCGTGATTACGTCGCACCACCGTTCATCCTGAGCGCCGAGTCGACCGACGGCGAGACGACCTGGTCGCTGGGCACGTACACCCCGCCGGAGGTCATCGCGAAGGCGTTTGGAGGTACGACGCCGATGATCACACCCATCGGGGTGTTCGCCAATCAGCCGAATCCGCATGTGCACACGGCGGGCCGGGTGTTGCGAACGCTCGGTCTGTTGTTGGCGTTGATGGTCGCCATGCTCGTTGGTAACGTGATGATGTCACGAGGCGAAACGGTCTTCACGAATCGGTATGCGTTTGCGCATGGCACCGAAGATTCTGCGGCGTTTGTGACGCCGGTGTTTGCGCTGACCGGGCGGCCCACGAGTGTGGTGGTGGAGATCGACAGTGACGCCGACAACGACTGGGTGTACTTCGACTTCACGCTGATCAACGAGACGACTGGTATTGCGACGGAATTCTCGAAGCAGATCGAGTATTACTACGGGCGCGATAGCGATGGGAGCTGGACGGAAGGATCACGGACTGGCAGGGTGCGCGTCTCCTCAATCCCCGCCGGTCGCTACTTCTTACGCGTGGCGCCGGTGGGTGGTGAGACGTCCAGGGGCGGTGTGAACTATTCCCTTCGTGTGCGCCGCGATGTGCCGAGCTATCTGTTCTATGGGCTGGCACTGGTGGTTTTGCTGCTGCCAGCGCTGCTGGCGCTGCTGCCGAAGGCCGCATTCGAACAGCGACGGTGGGCAGAGAGCGACTACGGCTCAGAAACCGGAACGGTATCGTCCGGCGACGAGGGAGATGACGAATGAGCACGCGCATTTTCGCGATCTGGGGATTTCTCGTGTTGGCCACGCTCGGTGTGGCGCAGTATCAAGGATGGTCGATGTCATCATCCAAGCAGGGTAAGACCAATCCCACCTCGGTTCGCGCCAATCCCGGCGCATATCGTTCACCCTACTTCATTCCCGGCCGCACGATGCGCGGGAAATAGCGGAGACGGACCAATATGGATATGATCTGGACGAACGTGACGACCGCCGCTCTGTTCGCAGGGCTCGGCGTGCTGTTGTTCGTGGTGGCGTTTGTGATTCTCGATCTGCTGACGCCCGGAAAGCTGTGGGAAGAGATCAGCGTGAAGCAAAATCAGTCAGCCGCAACGCTCATGGGCTTTGTGGCGCTCGCACTCGGCGTGATTATCGCCGCCGCGATTCATTAAGTGCAAACTGACGTGGCCCGTCGCCGTTCGTGAATGCGGCGCTGTTCGTTTCCGTATGCTTGATTGCCGCCTGCGGCCTGATTTACGAACTGGTTGCCGGCGCGCTGGCGTCGTACTTGCTTGGCGATAGCGTTACCCAATTCTCGACCGTCATTGGTACATATCTGTTTGCGATGGGCATTGGCAGTTGGCTGTCGCGGTTTGTGGGGCGTGACCTGATTGATCGCTTCGTACTGATCGAGCTGCTGGTGGGATTGGTTGGTGGGTTCTCCTCACTGGCACTGTTCCTCGCCTTCGCGTACACCGATGCGTTCCGTCCCGTGTTGTACGGCACGGTCAGTCTGATCGGCATTTTGGTCGGGCTTGAAGTGCCGCTGCTGATGCGTATCCTGAAGGATCGGTTTGCGTTCAAGGATGTCGTGGCCAATGTGCTCACCTTCGACTACATCGGCGCCCTCTTCGCATCGCTGCTCTTCCCGCTGTTCCTCGTGCCGCGCTTAGGGCTGGTGCGGTCGGCTATGCTCTTTGGGATAGTCAACGTGCTGGTCGGGCTCTGGAGCACATGGTTGTTTCGTGATTCTCTCCCGCGTCGACGCGCCTTGCAGGTGATGGGCGTCCTGTCGCTGGCCGTGCTGGGCATTGGGCTCTGGCAGGGGCAGCGGATCACCACGCTCGCCGAAGAGGGGATGTATGCAGATCCGATCATCCTCTCCAGGGATACGCGGTATCAGCGGATCATCGTCACCAATTGGAAGGACGACCTGCGACTGTATCTGAATGGACATCTGCAGTTCGCTTCGCGCGATGAGTATCGGTATCATGAAGCGTTGGTGCACCCCGGGCTGGCGGCGGCCACGTCGCGAGCCAATGTGCTGGTATTGGGCGGTGGAGATGGGTTGGCCGTTCGTGAGATTCTGCGCTACCCCGACGTCAGGCAGGTCACCTTGGTAGATCTGGACGAAGGCATGACCGCGCTGTTCAAGACCCACGATCGCCTAACCGCTCTCAACAAGGGCGCCTTCAACGATCCGCGCGTTCGCGTGGTGAACGCCGACGCGTTTACCTGGCTGGATGAGCACAAGGCGCTGTTCGACTTTGTGGTGATCGATTTTCCCGATCCGTCCAATTATCACGTGGGCAAGCTATATACCAGCGCTTTCTACCGGCTGGTGAAGCAGCATCTCGCACCCGGTGCCTTTCTCGCGGTGCAAAGCACGTCGCCCATGTTTGCCCGCCAATCGTTTTGGAGCATCGTGGCCACGTTGGAGGGTGCTGGGCTGCGCACATCACCCTACCACGTGTACGTACCGAGTTTCGGCGAGTGGGGATTTGTGTTGGCGGGTGTAGAACCGTATGCGGTCCCTGCGACGCTCCCTGCTGGCCTGCGCTATCTGACGATCGCGACCATCCCCTCGCTCTTCGATTTCCCCATGGATATGGGGAAGGTCGCGGCGCTGCCGAATCGGTTGAATGATCAGGTGCTGGTGCGATACTACGAGCATGAGTTTGATGCCATCAATCGGTGATGGGGATGCCGGCGGCGCGGGTAATGTGCGGCTGTCACGTCGCGAATTTCTCTTCGCGGTAGCCGTCGCTCCAACGGTCGCGCCGGCACTGATTGGGCTCACGCAGAAAGGCGGTGACCCGATCGCGGGCAACTTCGTAGACGACGACAGCGCGGTTGGCCATGCGCTGCGTGACGGAACACTGGTGTCACGCGCGCGTGAGCAACGGCGCGTATCGGTCGCCATTGTTGGCGGTGGCATCGGTGGTTTGAGCGCCGGCTGGCGACTTGATGCACTCGGCATGCGCGATTGGTTGTTACTGGAGCTCGCCACTACCACGGGCGGGAACGCGCGATCAGGCGGCAACACGACCGGTCGGTTTCCGTGGGGCGCGCATTATCTACCGGTCCCGTCTGCGGAGGCCGTCCACGTTCGCACGCTCATGCGCGAGCTGGGAGTGCTTGGTGCAAACGGGCAGTGGGACGAACGTGTGTTGTGTCATTCGCCGCAGGAGCGATTGTGGCAGCACGGCCGGTTTCACGACGGCCTGGAGCCGCTTGATGCGATGCCGCGTGCCGAGCGCGTGCAGTTCGCGCGGTTTGACGCATTGATGGCGGAATGGCGTGCCTCGCAAGCATTCTCGGTGCCGTCTGCCTTGGGGCAGGAGCGGCTGCTCAACGGAGCGCTTGGGAACGGCGCGACACAGGCGATTCGCGCGCTCGATGCGCAAACCGCCGACGCATGGCTGCGTGCGCAGGGTCTTACGTCACCGGCGTTGCGATGGTGGGTGGAATACGGACTGCGCGACGACTACGGGTCGTCGCTGACGCAGGCCAGTGCCTGGGCAGCCGTGCACTATTCCGCGGCGCGCGGTGCCGACTCCGCGAGTGAGGAGGGACCACTGACGTGGCCTGAGGGGAACGACTGGATTGCGCAGCGCCTTGCGGTTCGTGGTGGCGATCGCGTACTCACCGGTGCTCCCGCCCTCGCGATATCGCGCGAGGGCACCGGTTGGCTGGTGCGCACGCCCACGATGGATGTGCGCTGCGACGCGATCATCTGGGCGGCGCCATTGTTCGTGCTGCCGAAGGTGCTGCCAGCGGTGCATATACCGGTGCCGATTGACTACGCCTCGTGGGTGGTAGCAAATATTACGTTGCGTCGCCCGCCGCAGGAGCGCGGTGCCTCGCCGGCGTGGGACAGCGTGATTTATGGCAGCGAATCGCTGGGGTATATCGACGCAGGGCATCAATCGCTGGCCACGCGCGGGCCACGACGAGTGTGGACGTGGTATCACGCCGTCGTCGACCGCGACGGTCCCTCGGGTCGGCGGTGGTTACAGCAGCAGCCGTGGAGCGCGTGGCGTGATCGGATTCTGAACGATCTCGCGCGTGCGCATAGCGATATCGCCGACTGCGTGGAGCGGATTGACGTCATGCGGTGGGGACACGCGATGGCGCGGCCGTTGCCCGGCGTCCTTGATCGCGTGGCGCGGCTCAAGGCCTGGTCGCCGGCGCCGCGTGTATTCATTGCGCACGCGGACATGAGCAGTTTGAGTCTGTTCGAGGAAGCGCAGTGGCACGGCGTGTCGGCGGCCGAGCGTGCGGTGCGGTCGTTGGGGCAGGGATAAGGCCCCGCGCGGGCTGAGGTTTTGCGATATTCTCTGGAGCAGCACGTGCGGCAGATTTTCTGCATCACATCCCACCTTTTCGTCCCGAGGGCATCATGAGCGATTTCTTCCGTTCCTTGGCGCGCGGCATTCAATCCATGGGTGATGAGCCTGAGGGTGAGCGCTACGCCGTTGCGGGCAAGTTTGTGGCCTGCACGCACTGCCAGCGCGATCGGTTCGTTGAGGGAAGTGCGCTGCTCAACACGGCTGGCATGAGCTTCATGAACCTCGATTGGGCGAATCGTGCAGCGGCCACGCTGACCTGTACCAACTGTGGACGGATCGAGTGGTTTCTTTCCGATCCGCAGGCGGAAGGCGAGTAGGTCTGCCAATCCGATTTAAGAGTCCCCAGCGCTCCTTCTCTTACCAGCACTCTCATGGCGTCGTCGGTGGCAGTGTCTTTCCTGGTGATTTTCGTTGGCGGTGCGATGATTGCCGTTCAGGGCCCAATCAATGCCACGCTTGCCCGCGCGGTCGGCTCGCCGGTGAACGCAGCGCTGACTTCGTTTCTCGTCGGTACGGTGGCGCTCGCGCTGATTGCCGGCGCACAGCGCGTCGGCGCGAACGGCGCACTCGTTCGCACGTTGCCGTGGTGGGCATGGGTTGGTGGCTTGTGCGGAGCGGTCTTTGTCACCGCCGCAGCATATGTGGCGCCACGTATCGGCGTGGCCAGCATGCTGACGCTCGCGGTGGCCAGTCAGCTCGCGATGGCAATCGCGTTGGACCACGTTGGCGGGCTCGGCCTTCCTGTTCGCAGCGCCAGCGCGGGACGCGTCTGTGGCATCGCGCTCGTGATGCTCGGCGCGTGGTTGGTGCGCCGGTTCTAACGCCGAACGCGGCGGGCTCAGGTCGCGAGCGAACAGCCGCGCAGTACCCGCCGCGCCGCATTACTTTTCCGCCATGACGATCATCAATCAGGACGACCTGATCCAGTCCATTGCGGACGCGCTTCAGCATATCTCCTACTACCACCCGCTGGACTACATCCACGCGCTCGCCGACGCCTACGATCGCGAGCAAGGGCCGGCCGCCAAGGATGCCATCGCGCAAATCCTCACCAACTCGCGCATGTGCGCGGAAGGACACCGGCCGATTTGCCAGGACACGGGCATCGTGGTCGTGTTTCTCAAGGTCGGGATGAACGTGCAGTGGAACGCCACGATGTCGGTCCAGGAGATGGTCAACGAAGGGGTTCGACGCGCCTACCTGCAGCCGGACAATGTGTTGCGCGCGTCGATTGTCGCCGACCCTGCGTTCTCGCGCAAAAACACGAAAGACAATACGCCGGCCGTGGTGCACTGCGAGATCGTGCCCGGCGATACGGTCGATGTGAAGGTCGCGGCCAAAGGTGGCGGCTCGGAGAACAAATCAAAGTTCGCCATGCTCAACCCCAGTGATAGCATCGTCGATTGGGTAATGAAGACGGTACCACTCATGGGCGCGGGATGGTGCCCGCCGGGTATGCTGGGCATCGGTATCGGCGGCACGGCCGAGAAGGCGATGCTGATGGCGAAGGAATCGCTGATGGAGCACATCGATATGGCGCAGCTCAAAGCGCGCGGCCCGCAAAACAAAATCGAAGAGTTACGCATTGAACTGTGCGACAAAGTGAACGCGCTGGGGATCGGCGCGCAGGGACTGGGCGGCTTATCGACCGTGCTTGACGTCAAGATTTTTGATTTCCCGACACACGCCGCCTCGAAGCCCATTGCGATGATTCCCAACTGCGCTGCGACGCGCCACGCGCACTTTGTGCTTGATGGATCCGGTGCAGCTACGTTGCCGGTGCCAAAGCTGTCCGATTGGCCTGACGTGACGTGGCGCCCTGATGTGAACGCGAAGCGCGTTGATCTGAATACGCTCACACCGGAGATCGTGCGCAGCTGGAACGCCGGAGACCGTCTGTTGCTCAAGGGCAAGCTCCTTACTGGGCGCGACGCCGCGCACAAACGCATCGCCGATCTCTTTGCGAGCGGGCAGGGGCTACCGGATGGTGTCGACTTCACCAATCGCGTGATCTACTACGTTGGACCGGTCGACCCGGTACGCGACGAAGCGGTAGGGCCTGCAGGTCCGACGACGGCCACGCGCATGGACAAGTGCACGGAGATGATGCTGTCCAGGACCGGATTGATCGCGATGATCGGAAAAGCCGAGCGCGGACCCACGGGGCTTGAGGCGATTCGCTCCCATCGGGCGGCCTATCTCATGGCGGTTGGTGGCGCTGCCTATCTCGTATCGAAGGCCATTCGATCGTCGCGCGTGGTCGCGTTCGAAGATCTGGGCATGGAAGCGATCTACGAATTCGATGTTGACGAAATGCCGGTCACGGTCGCGGTGGATTCGGCGGGCAACAATGTCCATGAGACAGGCCCGCGTGAATGGCAGGAAAAGATTCGGCAGCTCCCCATTCTCGCGGGGTAGTGCGGGCGACCGCCGCTACGCAGACGGCGACGTGTCGAGGCCGGTCATCAGTCGCAAGAGCGTGTCTTGCGACGCTTCGCTGCGTGAGAGTTCACCACGAAGTCGCCCTTCGCGCAGAACCAGAATGCGCGACGACAACGTGAGGAGCTCGGGCAACTCACTGGAGATCAACAGCACCGCCGCGCCTTCTGTAGCACGTTGATCGATCCACGCGTGCAGTTCGGCTTTCGCGCCGACATCAACGCCGCGCGTGGGTTCGTCAAGGATGAGGAGATCGCTGGCCGCCGTCAGCCATTTCGAAAGCACCACTTTTTGCTGGTTGCCGCCGGAAAGCGACGACACCGTCACCTCGGCGCTGGCGCGGAGCGCAACACGTGCGAAGCTCTCCCGCACAGCCGTCGTCTCGGCGCGTTGATTGATCCATCCGCCACGCGCGAATCGCGAGACCGTTGGCAGCGTGGCGTTCTCGCGCGTGCGCATGCCGAGGACCAGGCCCTGGCGCTTTCGATCCTCGGGCACGAGGCCAATGCCGTAGCGCATGGCATCGCGCGGATCGCGAATAGTCACCGGCTGTCCGCGAACGCTGATGGTGCCAGTGGCCGTAGGATCGAGGCCGAAAATCGCCCGCGCGATCTCGGATCGGCCGGCACCAACGAGCCCGGCCAGTCCAACCACTTCGCCGGCGTGCACGGAGAACGAAATGTCCTGAAAGTGACCACGCGATGAGAGCTGTTCTACCCGCAGCCATTCAGCGCCACGCGCCACGTCCGCATGGCGAGCCACGTGCGTACCGAGTTCGCGGCCAATCATGTAACGCACCAGCGATGTTTCACTCATCTCCGCGGTGGGTTGCGTTACCACATGCTGTCCGTCGCGCAACACGGTGATTGTATCACAGAGCGCAAAGATCTCCGGCATACGGTGCGACACAAACAGTTGCGTCACGCCGCGTTGGCGCAATGCAGCCATCAGGCCGTAGAGCCGTTCTGCTTCTTTCTCGCCCAAACTGCTCGTTGGTTCATCGAACACCACCACGCGTGCGCCTTCACCCACGGCGGCGGCGATCTGCACGACTTGCTGCTCGGCAACGCTGAGCGACCGCATGGGGCGATCGGGGTCGATGTCCGCACCGGTCGCCGCGAGCAACGCCTGTGCCCGAATACGCAATTGTGCCGACCTGATCATTCCCCAGCGCTGCGGGAAGGATCGCAGGCAGAGATTGTCGCCAACCGTCAGGTTGTCGCAGAAGGCGAGTTCCTGATGCACCATCGCGACGCCAGCGGCGAGTGCCTCGCGCGGTGAGGAAAATGACACCACTCGTCCGTCGAGTTCTACGCGACCTCCATCCGCCTGATGCAGACCCGCGAGGATTTTTCCAAGCGTGCTTTTCCCAGCACCATTCTCACCGCAGATGGCGTGGCAGGAGCCTGCGGCGACGTCGAACGACACGTCACTGAGCGCTACCATGCCGGGAAAGCGCTTGGTGATCCCCTGGAAGCGGACGCGCGGTTGCGTTGACAATTACCTGGGTAGTGCGAGGAACCTGGGATCTACATCCGCGAAGCCCCACGACTTGAGCTGGCGTGCCCATTCGCCCAGGTTGTCCTTCGAGACGCGCACGAGATCCATCTGCACTTTGGCGGGCACGTCCTTTTTGAGGTAGACGTGATCGAAGATGGTGTTCACCGAGACATAGCCCCAGCTGTAAGTGGGCTGTGCAAACAGCACCGGTGCCAGACCCGCGTCGACGTAGGCCAGTTCTGCCGGGAGGGCATCGATCGCCACAATCCTGATCTGTTTTGGATCAAGGTCGGTGAGCAGCGTTCGCGTGAACAACGCCCACCCGCCAATCATGGCGAAGCCCTGCACATCAGGATATGCGTTCTTGACGCGGAGCACTTCGGCGGCCGCATCCTGCGGCGTTTCGGCGTGATAGAACGCATTGATGACGGTGATCCCAGGGTACTTCGCTGCCGTTTCTCGAACGCCACGAACGCGCGCTTGCAAGTTCAGCGCATTCTGATTGCCGGCGATGATGGCCACCTTGCCCTTGTCTCCCATTTGCTTCGCCAGCTCATTCATGACTTGAACGCCCATCGCGGCGTCGTCAGCACCGTAAAAGGAGAAGCGCTTGGAGTCGGGGACGTCGCTGTCGAAGGTCATCACGGGCACGCCACGATCCGCTGCTTCATTCACTGCGCCGCGCACCTTGGCCGCGTCGCTCGACGACAGAAGAATCGCGTTCGCACCGGAATTGACTGCTTCGGCAATCCGCTGCGCCTGCACGGCGCCGTCTTCGTTGGGTGGTGTGAGCCAGTCGATGGTGACGGTCACGCCATGCGTCTTCGACAACTCAGCCGCCGCCGTCTCGGCACCCTGTCGGCCCGACAGGAAGACCGGATTTGTGGAGCTTTTGGCGATCATGGCGATCGTGAAGGTCTTTCCACCGCTCGCGGTCGCGGATGCCGAATCACCAGCGCCCGCCTTCTTCTCGCCGCCGCACGCGGCGAGTACGGCGAGTCCGAGCAGCAGCTTCCGTTGCTGACTGGAGAACATCAAAAGGTTTAAGAGCATTGCAACTCCGTAGAAGAGGCCTGTATGCCGCTGGGCACTAGCGCCGAACGGCAAACCGTTCAGACACCCGCGTAAACCCGCGTTGGTCGAGCACGACGGCAACAATGAGTGCTGTCCCGATGATAATCCACTCGTAGTTCTGATCGAGTCGCAAGGTACGGATGCCTTGGCGCATCATGACGATCAGTAACGCGCCGAGCATTGCGCTGAGGGCGCTCCCTTTTCCACCCGAGAGTGACGCACCGCCGACGACGGCGGAGGCGACCACATACAACTCGTATCCGTTCGCATCAGACGAAGTTGCCGAACCATAGAACGCGGCGCCGAGGAAGGCGGCGACTCCCGCAAGGAGCCCGGACACCACAAAGACGCCGAGGGTAATGCGCGAGACATTCAGCCCGGAGAAACGACTGGCCTCGGCGTTACCACCAATCGCAAAGATACGTCGCCCCCAGACGGAGCGTGACAGATAGAGCGTGCCGCAGAGCGTCACGAACAGCATGCTGAGGAGCGGTACCGGGTAGAGTGCCGTTCCCATTCCCAGCGGCGCTTTGGCGACATTGGTGAGCGCTTGTGGAACGAGAATGCTCTCCGCGTTACTGCTCACAAACGCGATGCCGCGCAGGACCCACATCGTTCCGAGCGTGATGATGAATGGATGCACGCCAAGGCCCACGACCATCACGCCATTGGCAATCCCGCAGGCGAGGCTGACGGCGACGCAGGTGAAGAACCCAATGGCCACGGTGACCGTTGGATCCATCGGCCCGAGCGCGCGAAGCACCATCGCCATGACAACACCAGCGAGTGCATAGATCGCGCCAACCGAGAGGTCGATACCGCCGGCGATAATCACGAGGGTCGCTCCAACGCCCATGATGGCGAAGGCGCTCGCATCGGTCGCCATCTGGATCAGGGTATACCGATTCAAAAAGTTGTTGACCGTTTCACCCGTGCGAGGATCGGGGTGCGACCCGGCGCCGATGGTGAGTGCCGTTCCAAGCAGCAACAAGACCACCACCAGCCCGAACTGCTGGGATCGCAAAACAGGGCCAACAAACCGGCCGAGCAGCGTAGGCGTGGGAGCAGCGTGAGTCACGACAGGATGTTGGATGCGCGAGGAAAAGGGCAGCGAGGTAACATACCAGTCCATCCGTGCGCGCGCTTCCAACATCGGCGGCAAAGCATTCGCGTACCGCGCGCCGAAATCGATTGCGGCACCGAGGCCATTGGCCCGTAGACGATCTCAGTCGCCAGGCTGGCGCTCGCGCGGTAAGGTGCGCAGTCGGATACGACCGCGCATGGTCCTCACGGTGACGGACGGCGCGGGTGCGCCGGATGGGCCGATCACTCGCGAGAGTGATGTGGTGTTCCCGGATTTCACGGCGAGAGCGCGCAGATCGAGACTCTCTCTTCCCCCGCGGCGACCGGTCAGCACGCCACCAATCACCGCGTCAGTGGCGCGTAGATCCAGTGCTGCGCCTTGCTCGGCGGGGAATGCCAGATCAACGGTGCCGCCGAAGGTCTGCACATCAATAGACCCGGTTCGAGCGATGGCACCACGAATCTCGACGGCGCCATCAATAGTCTCGACTCGGACGGTGCCGATCAGCTGGGCCGACAGCACGAGAGCGCCGCTCACAGACGTCAGCTGTGCTTCAAGAATTCTCCCTGCGATATCAAGACGTCCTCGTGTCGTGCGCGCGCGTACGGCAGATGCGTTCACGTGGATGTGCAGGTCGCCGCTAATGGATTCTGCGGTCACCGCATCGGCATCACCGGACACGTCTACGTCTCCCGCCGCCGATCCTACATCAATGGTAGACGTCAGTCCGATCACTCGCACGTCGGCAGCCCCACTGCGGACGACGACACGCGCGGCGGCGGGTACACGCACAAGAAGGGACGTGCGTCCGGCCGTGGCTGTACCCTCGGCGCCGAGCTTGAGCCCGTTCACGGTGCCGCCGCCGAAGAACGACTCACCGGAGGCAAGCGTCCCTTCGATGGACACCGAATCGCGTCCCCAGCCTTGCACGAGGAGCGTACCCGAGGGCGCATGGATCTTGATCGCGGCAGTAGGCGATGCACGCCACCCACGACGTGGCGTCACGCCTTGCGTCACGGCTGGCGTCACGGCTGGCGTCATGCCGTGCGTCACGACGAGCGCGCGCACCGAGGAGGCCGTTACGCATATCACGCTCGCCGTCAGGATCATCGGTCGCTTGATACAGACCCAAGGCGCCAGTCGTTTCAGCATCAGATATCGTCGAGCAGCGCCATGGCATGCTGCAAGAGCGCTCGTTGTCGCTCGCGCAGCGTGTCGATCGCTTCACGCGCACTGACGTCGCTGGGATCCCGGGCGAGTGCCGCACGCGCCGATCCCAGCTCGCGATTCGTGGATTCGATAGCACCGTCGACCGCGGCGCGCGCAGCCATCGGCCAGCGCGCTGAGCGTGCGGAATCATGGGCCGCCGCATGCCAGTTGCGAGTCTGCGCGACCAGCGCGAGCACGCGCGGATCGCGGCGTTCATCGTCCGAAAGGTCGGCAAGCGGATCTGGCGAAGCTTGGCGAATACTGCGGTTGGCCAACACGCTGAGCGTCACGACGAGCGAGGCCGCGAGTGCGGCCTGTGCAGCCCACCGAACACGTGTGCGACGCGTGCGTACCTGTGGCGCGCCTGCGGGGGGCATGGTCGCGATGGTGCGTTGCAGATGTGACCAGGAGTCCGCTGGGGGTGTGCGTTCCTCAGGTAACGCGTCGAGGGCCGCGCGGAGCTGAGGATCCGGTCCGTTATCGTGAGGCGTATGAGGCGCGTGCCGGCTCATCGTTCGATCTCACGGCTCAGGAGGAGTCGGGCTCGGGAGACCTGCGCCCGCACAGTTCCAGCGGCGGTATCCGTGGCCTGCGCAATTTCATCGTAACTGAATCCTTCCACGTCGCGAAGGACGAACGCCGTGCGCATGCGTGGTGGGAGTGCGGCGATAGCGCGCTCGATATCGAGTCGGACGCCCGGTTCTGACGAGGGCGCGGCAATCCCGGCCAGCTTCTCGAGTTCGACTTCGCACGATTCGTGCGCGTCACGACGACGCTGGGCGCGGAGTGCGCCAAGGTGCGCGTTGACCGCAATGCGATGCAGCCAGGTGGCCAATGCGCTCTCGCCCCGCCAGTGCGGTAAGGCACGCCACCCCTGGACGAAGGTGTCTTGCAGCAACTCCGCGGCCAGCGCATTGTCGCCAGCCAGTCGCGAGAGGAGCGCGAAAATCCGCGGGGCATGCCGCTGGTACAGCACACCGAACGCGACATCGTCGCCCCGTTGGGCTCGTGCCACCAACGCCCGCTCATCAGCGTCGTCGACGGGCGACGAGCCGGATGCGGAACGTGATGTCGTCGTCAAGGAGATCGTTGCCAGCGGTCGAACCACGGTAGGTGAGTCCCCAGAGGTTGCGGTTGATTCGAAAGTACGCGCTTGCTGCCACGCTCGCCTCAGGCGGATTGTCGAGTCGGGCATCAAACTGGATGGCACGAGTCGAGTCTCGGATGGAGAGTTGGGCGTGTACACGAACGACCCCCGGTGCTGTTCGCACCGCCCGTTGAATATGCAACCGCGCCGTCGGGAACCTCGGTACATCAAAGAAATCGGCATCGAGCAAGTGCTTCCGCAAGCGGTTGCGGGGTACGGGCTCCCACCGTGGGATATCGGTGACCTCGAGCGACGTCACCGGTATCGTGATCGTGCCGCTGATGATGGGCTCGCCACCAAGGAGCAGTGAGCCAGCGGCAACGCGCACGGTGCCTTCATGTGAACCACGTCCGCCGAACTTCGTCCCTTTCCACGTGATCACCGTCGAGTCGACATCCAAAAGCATGGTGTCCACCCGGCCCGCGTCCCACAACACGATATCGCGCTGCGCGCGCCACGATCCATCGGCCACCCGAATCGGCGTCACAATCCCTCCACCGCCGTAGCCCGGACGTTGTGCGCGGCGCGCGCGCGTCATGAGCGGGTCATCGGTGAACTCTACGGCATCGATCTCACAGGCCACGCCGCCCGGCGGCAGCACCTCGAGGTGGATGTGTTGCGCCTCGACGCTACCAGGATACGACGCTGGGCGAACGGTGCGAAAGGTATACAGCCCGTCGGCACCGGTCCGCATCCATCCACGCAGGCGTCCGTGCATGCTGGCGAGTCCAGTCGCTTCAGCGTCACGCGCGTAGACACCTTTTGCGTTCGTGTTGTACGCGTAGACAATCACCCCGGCCGCTGGCGTGCGGCCATCGGCCTGACGCACGATGCCGCTGACGGTCATTGCCTCGCCCGCTTCGTCGGGACGCGCGATGGTGGCAACGTTGGTGACCCCGGCGGGGACCTCTTCGGGGCCGCGTGCAGGACACCATTGGGCGTGCGCGACCGGCGCAGCAAGGAAGGCCAGTGGGCCGAGTGTCAGGCGTATTGCCGCAACGCCAGCATGATGAGTCAGCATGTCTGTTGGATGCCGCACCCTTCGACTCTGCGTAGTCGTCTCACGAAGTCCGTCGCCGACGCGATGAGCTAGCGCCACACACGGCTCATGCTGCGGCGTCCGGGCGACACCTGTTTGCGCAAAACGCCTGTGCCACTTGCACATGCTGTTTCACGCGTGGCACAGGCCATCACGTGCACGCGCAACGCGCCGAACGTGTTACCGTCATCGACGGAAACGCGTCCAAAGCGCGTCAGGATATACGCAGAGTACACAGCTGTCGCGGAAGAGTCTCGGCAAGTCGTTGCGAAACTTGAGCGTTCGGCAAAAAAACCTTTCGGGTCGCTGTTCGCAGCTCGCGATGCAGCACCAACTTCTCAGGAGCTCACGTTATGACTCGTCGGACCCTTCTGGCTGCCGCCGCCATCACGCTTACGGTAGCCTCCACGCCTGCGGCGGCGCAAACATGTTCCGTTCAACCGCCCACATCACCTACGACGTTGACGTGCGCGGTCACGCACAGTCTGACCGCGACCGTGGCAAAGACGGCGAAGTTGGCATTATCCTCCGCGTCAACGCAGATCAGCTCAGCCACCGGTCCCACCGTGGCGGATTTCGAGGCCAGTGAAGGCGCGGGCGTCGGCTCGCAGGTCACCGGCCCGGTACTGACCGCCAAGGCCAACACGCTGTATTCGGTGACCTTCACCTATCCGGCGACGTTCACGTCCTCGACCAAGTCGGCAGCGGACATCGCGTATTCAACGAACACGGTGGTTGGCACCTGCGGTGCGACGTACACGACACTGCCGGCGACGCCCGCGTCGCAGAGCATGATCGCGAGTGGCGCCGCTACGGCGAGTGCGCAGCGACAGGTGTGCTTCCGCGTGAAGTGGAGCTGGACGACCGATGCACCCGGTTCGTACACCTTGCCGTTGACGTTCAACATCACGGCCCTCTAAGCGTCACGCGCAGCAGCTACTTCGTTTTCCCACGCGCATCACACGCGCACTCACCTGCAAGGAGTTCTACACCATGATTTACCGGAAACTGTTCGTCACGTCTGCCGTCGTCCTCGCCGCCGTCGCTCAGCCGGCGTCGGCCCAAAGCTGTAACGTCCAGCCCCCCTCGTCGCCAACCACCCTAACCTGCTCGGTCATTCACAACTTGACTGCCACGGTCGCGAAGACGGCGAAGTTGGCGCTGTCGTCCGCTTCGACACAAATCAGTTCAGCGACGGGGCCGACCGTGGCGGATTTTGAAGCCAGCGAGGGGGCAGGTGTAGGTGCGCAGGTCACCGGCCCGGTGCTGACCGCCAAGGCCAATACGCTGTACTCCGTGACCTTCACCTATCCGGCGACGTTCACGTCATCGACCAAGTCGGCAGCGGACATTGCGTACTCGACGAATACCGTCGTGGGCACCTGTGGCGCTACCTATGCATCGTTGCCGGCGACGCCTGCGTCGCAGAGTATGATCACGAGTGGCGCTGCGACCGCGAGCGCACAGCGCCAGCTGTGCTTCCGCGTGAAGTGGACGTGGACGACCGATGCGCCGGGCTCGTACACGCTGCCGTTGACGTTCAATATTACGGCACTCTAGTTCAACGGACGCGTGTCATTGCAGCGCGCTCGTGTGTCGCTGACTGAGTGCATGCATTCGAACTGATACGGATCGCTTCTTTCTGGCCCAGTACGATGACGGCACAGCCACAACGCTTGTGAATGGCAATCATTGAGGCACGCTGACACGGGGAGCCCGAGCGATCGGGCTCCCCGTGTCTGGCATGCGCGCACAATGATCCCCGCACAGACGGTTACCCGCATGGTTCGTACGCGTCTTTCCGATGTGATGGGCCGCCTACCCGTGCCCTCCGTGAGGGTATCGACCGGTACCGCCAAAAACTTGAGCGACCTCGACTCTTTCCTCTCCACACCCTCTATGTCTCGTCGCCTGTTGGTTTCCACGCTGTTGGCCGCGGCTGCCTTCGGTGCGCCCGTGTGCGCGCTTGAAGCGCAGCTGACCATTGAAGAGCTCGAGCTGTACATCGCTCCGTCCGCCGGGAGCGACAATGGACGCACCTTCCGTGTTCGAAACGACGCTGCTCGCATCGTGCAGGCGTCGGTGGCCATCGAAGACTGGGATCGCGCCGAAGACGGTGTCAATCGTTTTTACGAAGCGGGTACGCACGCGAACAGCTGCGCTGCGCACATCACGGTCTTTCCCCGGTCGCTGCGTCTGGAGCCGGGCGCGTCGGCCAATGTCCGCGTCTCCATTGCCGACGCAGGGGCACGCACGTCCAGTTGCTGGAGCATTGTGTTTGTGGAGAGCAAACAAGCACCCGACTCCGTTGGCCGCCAACTGACCTACACCGTGCGTACCGGCGTAAAGATTTATGTCGAACCGAACGGCTTGGCCCGTGATGGACAAATCGAAGAACTGACACTTGTTGACCACACACCGACCGCGGCAAGCGATTCCGCAACACGCGACGTCCGTATTGCCTTCCGAAACGCGGGCGGTGTGCAGCTCCGCGTCAAGTCCGCGATCGAGGTGCGTCGCCTGGATAATTCATTGGTCCAACGTATCGAGGTGCCCATGTTTCCCGTCCTTCCGGCTGTACGACGCGTGGTCACGAGCCCCCTGCCCGCGTTGCCCAAGGGACGGTATATGATCCTGGCGCTGCTCGACTTTGGCGGCGACGAAATCGCCGCGGGGCAGATCCAGTACGAGGTGCGTTGAGGTCATGGTGCGCGGGCCGCAGCTGGGTGCATTGTTCTTGCGCTGTGTCGAGCACAGATCCGCGCTGGCGCTTCTCGCTGCGCTGTTCATCATGTCGCCTCCTGCGCCGCTCGCTGCCCAGTCGACCCAACTCGTTCTCTCGTCGGGGGCGCTGCTGTTTCCTTCGCCCAGATTGGCAAACTACCAAAACATCCCAGCGGGTGCGGCGACACCGGTTTCGGATTCGATATTGCTGGACTTCACGGTCGACCGTATCGCCGATGCCTATTGGCGGAATTCCACGGTCAAACTGCGCTGCGTATTGGTCACCGGCGGCAAGCCGTGCACCGATGTGCAATGGCGATATCAAGGTAGCGCTGCATGGCAGGATATCACGACCTTGAACACGACGGTCGACGCGCGCTGGACCATCCCGGGGTTCTTCAACGACCCGTGGTCGGGGCGCATCTGGCTGCGCATGAAGCTTTCGTGGACAAGCGACGTGCCCGCGACGTACGGCGCGACGATCGCGGTGACCGTTGACGTGTACCGGCCATGACGGTGCGTTCTGGAGTCCTTGCACGGTGTGCGTTGCCGTGTGCCTTGTTGTGCGCTCCGCTCGCCGCGCTGACGGGACAGACCACGGAGATCGCTCGTACAGCGTCGACCGACTCGCTCACGGTGACCGTGGGTGCAGCGCTTCGGTTGGTGGGTGATGCGCGCAGTCTCTTTATCGTCAGCGTGGCGCGGCCTCAGGCGCTGGCCAGTCTCGACTCTGTGCGTTTTCGTGTCGTCGCGACGGGTGCGATGCCACTGCTCGGAATCACCGAGGGGATGCTGGGGGGAGACGATGAACGCGTCCTGTTCACCATCTCCGTGCCCGGGCTTGCACACGCCGGCGCGGTGATCGTCGCGACCGTCCAATTCGCGGGCGCGGACACACGCGTTGATATCCCCGTCGAATTCGACGTCCGAGCGCGCCGCGAGATCACGCTCACGCCACTGACCGACTTGATTTCACTGATGCAGGGCGGTCGGACCACGATGCGCATACGCATCGAGAATGGCGGGAACGCCACGGATTCGGTGCGCGTGGCGGCGATGCTGCCTCTCCGATGGACGTCGCGTATCCTCGAAGGCGATCGCCTCGTGCTCGGGCCACGGAAGTCGGCCGAACGCACCGTGGAGATCCAGGCGCCCTCGGGTGGTGGCACGGGGGCGATCCCGCTCACCTGGACCATTCGGGGCATGACCGGCGATAGCGCAGCAACGTTGATCGAGCGATCGCGTGTTGAAAGCATGCTGGAGGTCTTCGGCGATAGAGACGTCCGCAGCACCGGTCCGGCAGTCGGGCTGAGTGTCGCCAGTGTGTCTGTACCCGGCCAGTCGGTCGCCACCGTGTTTGGCGCGCAGATGACGGGAGCACTTACGGATCGTGTACAGATTGATGCACGGTGGATGCAGCAGGCCTCGGCGGGCACACCAGGTCTGGCGCGCGTCGGCGGACTCTCGGCGCCGGCGTTCGTTGCCTTCTTCGCGCCGACGTGGCGCGTCGACCTTGGCAACGCCGGCATGGCGCTCAGTGAGCTGAGTGGATTGAACGCGCAGGGGCGTGGCGCGTCAGCACACGCGCAGCGAGACCGATGGACCGTTGATGCGATCGGTGCCCAGACCTCGTTTCTGGAGCAGCTGACCACGCCGCGCGGCACGGTGGCTGCCGCGCGTGCGACACACACGCAGAACGACCTCACCATCACCGCGGCCGCCGCGCATCTGCGAAGCGGGCGCGTGCACTCGGGGCAGCTTGACGTGCTCTCCCTTGGTGTGGCTCGAACGATCACGCCCGCGCTGAGTGCACGTGCCGAGGTTGCTGCGCGACGCTTCGCGCTCGGCAGTGGGCTTGGCGCATCAGCAGAGGTGATCCGCCGCGAGACGACGAGTGAGTGGCGGGTACGTGCCACGCGCGCACCGGGCGGCGCTGATGCCTTCGCACTCGCACAAACCGATCTGACCGCGACCGGTTCGCAGACGTTCGGCGCGACGCGCGTGGGGACGCTGGCGTGGTATGCCGATGACGCGGGGGCGCGTGGACGATTCCAGCGGTCGCGAGGCATGAGCGTTCTTCCACAGTGGCGCGTCGGACGACAAGGCAGCGTAGGCGGTGAGCTGCGCGTCACCGAAGCATCCGGGGGCGATTCGGTGTCGAGGTACGGCAGTGCGACGCAAGGCGCCAGCGCGTTTGCCGCAGGGTTGATCGGACAACTGAACCTGTCGACGTCGGCGACCATGAATCGCAATCTTCGTGACGTCACGCTGGCCACCGGTCTGCCCTTTCGTTCCTGGGAAACGCAATTGTTGTGGACGACGCAACTCGCGCTCCCCACACGCATCGGTGTGCTGGATGTGTATTCGGGTTTGCAGCGTGCCTTTGGTGAGCGCGTCCTCTTCAGTGGGCAACATGAGTGGCAGCTCCGCATGGACAACGTGTCGTTGCCGCGCACCGGTCAGCGGCTCCGCGGCGGCGCGTCGATCGGCAGCGTCTCGGCACTCGACGGCGGCAGTCGGTTCGTCACGACGCGTTTCAACCTGTCCGCAATCTTGCCGTTCGACGCCGTGGTGCGCCTGGACCGCGAGCGCAACCCGCTGTTCAGTCAGATCGCCGGACGCAGTGGCTGGACCACCGTGTTGCGCATAGAACGCAGTTTCGGAGCGCCAGCCTTCCTATCAACGGCCAGAACGGGGGGCGTGGTCTTCGAAGACACCAACGACAATGGGCGGCGCGATCCGGGCGAGCGCGGTATTGCGGGTGTCGTGGTGCGGAGTGCCGGCGAGGTTGCCGTCACCGATGGCGCTGGCGTATATCGTCTGGCGCGCCGACAGGTCGCCCTGGTGCAGCTCGATGAACGGTCACTGCCGTTTGGCCTCATGCTCGCGCCGCGCCAGGATCTCATTGGCACCAATGATCAACAACGCACGCTGCGAGACATCGCGGTGCAGCCGGTCAGTGTCATCGAGATTCAGCTCACGCTCAGTGACGATCCCTACGTGGCCGGCGTACCTCCCTCCTTGCAATCGGTCAGTGTAATGGCCATCGATCGCGAAGGTCGGCGGTTTCTCGCTCGCAGCGAAGCGCGCGGATTGCGGATATTCGACGCGTTACCGCCCGGTGAGTATCGGCTCGACGTCGATGCGTCCGAGGCGAGTGAGCCACTCACTCCCCGTGTCGCACTGCCAACGTTCGTCGCGCAGGCAACACGCACGCCGCGTCGGTTTACGGTACAGCTCGGGCCTCGCCGGCTGCGGATGTTCCGCGGTTCCGCCGTGACGGATACCCTGCGCTCGGTGCCGTCAGGGAGCACGCCATGAACCGCCGGCGCCGTGGTGCCACGCACGTGCTCCTCGCCGTACTGCTCGTGACGGCAGGGACTGCATGTTCCAGCGAAACCCTTGCCAGCGCGGGGACGTCCGAGCGGTATCGGTACACTGCCGAGCAGCGTTCGCCGTTCGTCGCCGCGCAGTCGGGCGTGCTGACCGTGACGCAGCAGGCGGGGGATCGATTCGATGGATCCCTCGACGTGCTGCAGACGAATCCGAATGGCCAGCTTGAACGCCGCGCCGGCATCGTGCGCGGTCGTTGGACCGGCGGAACCATGGACTTTGATGTGATGCTCGGCGGTGACGTGGTTCGCCACGTGGGTCGATCGATCGCTGACACCGTCGCGGGGAGCTGGCTCGACATCAGCGCGGTTGGCAATGCGGCGTCGGGGACCTTTCGCCTGGAGCGCGCACCGTGACCATCGGGGGGGTCGCCGTTCCGACGCGTGTCGCACCGTCGCGCAGCATTCGGCACGCTCGTGCGTGTATTGCAATGGTGGCGGCCGCGCTTTCGTTTGGCGTGACGCCTGCGGCTGCGCAGAGCAGTTGCGGCGTGCCGACCCTGAGCGCGGGCCAGACACTCAGTTGCACGGCCACGATGTCGGCCACGATGACCGTCGTTCCCGTCGCGCAAATCAGCTTGACGAGCGTCTCCACCAGCATCACCGGCGGCGCGAGCGGTGTGTTGGCGGCGAGCTATGATGCCGGCGCGGCATCGGGAATCATCATCACCGGTCCGGCCTTCACCGTGCGCAGCAACAAAGGCGTGAACGTCACATTGGTCAACGCCCCCACCTTCACGAGTCCGGGCAGCAAAACGGCTGCCGATGTCGACGTGTCGATTGCCAGCGGTGCCGGGAGCTGCGGTACGGCATGGAGCGTGCTCAGCACCCAGTCGGTGGCCGCGCAACAGGCCAGTCCGCGATCTTTGGTCAACCTGACGACGGGATCTGCTGGAACGACCGGACAGCTCTGCTTCCGAGTGCGCTGGAAGTGGGCGGTTGACGGTCCGGGGAGCTACTCGCTCCCGTTGACCATTTCAGTGACGGCACCATAAGCACATCGTAGGTGGCGTGTCCCGTGGGGCGCTCAAGATTCGGCACGGGCATTGCCGACACTGGTTTCCATGGATGCGACACGGGGAAGGGGAGTTCGGTCTCAGCAAGGCGAAGGCGGCAACACGCGACGCGTGGCCATCGGTGCTCTGGCAAGTGCGCTGCTGTCGGCGACTGTTACGCCGCTGTGCGCACAGTCAACGGGTACGCCCCTTGCCAGTCCGATCGTGCACGAGCTGCGCGCCATCGTTCCCGCACTCTCACGAACGACGATCAACGCGTCGAATGCAACGGGTGTTGCCTCCTGGATGAGCTCGATTGACGCTGTCACGAACGTGGCAATCGACGTGCTGCTGCTGGCACCGTCCGTCGACGACGCGATCGCTCGCGAGGTGCACATTCGGGATGCCGACGGCGTTCGTCGTCGGTGGTCTGACGGGCCGATTGTTGTGGCGCGCGCGCTGATGCCCGGGCGCCACAGTGTGCCATTGCGCTGGGAGGGCACCACCCTGAGCGCTGGTGATCAGGGCCGCGTTGCCGGCTTGATGCGAACCACCACGCGGGCGAGCAAACCGGGCGCTCCATCGCGGTCGATCCCGTAGCGCGCCACCGAAGCGGCGACACGCCCTACTCGCGATCGAGCGCCTCGCGCACCTTGTCCGCGAGCGAAGCGATCGCGAAGGGCTTCTGGATAAATGACACGCCGTCTTCAAGCACGCCATGTTTGGCGATGACGTCCGATGTATAGCCGGACATGAACAGTGAGCGCATGTTTGGATGGACGACCGCAAGCTTCGCGGCAAGATCGCGCCCGTTCATGTCCGGCATGATCACGTCGGTAAGCAGCAAGTGGATCGGTCTGGGATGTGTTTGTGCGATGGCGTGCGCCTCACCGGGGGATCCTGCGCGCAAGACGGTGTACCCGCGAGCTTCAAGAATTTGCGAGATCAGCCGTAGAATGGCCGGCTCGTCTTCAACGACCAGTACCGTCTCTCGTCCGGAACGTGTCACTGGGCTCACGTCGTCAGCGCGTGATTCGTCGGGCGCCGCGAGGACGCGCGGCAGGTAGATCTCGAACGACGTGCCAGTCCCGGCACGACTGTCAACCGTGATGAAGCCATCGTTCTGTCTGACGGTCCCGTACACGGTGGCGAGTCCGAGTCCTGTCCCCACGCCCATGCGTTTGGTCGTGAAGAACGGTTCAAAGATCTGGTTGACCATGGCGACATCCATTCCACAGCCGGTATCGCGCACGGTCAGCCGAACGAACTCGCCCAGTCGCGCGTCCGGGCTTCGGCCAAGGATGTCTTGATCGAGCAGACAGTTGGCAGTTTCGATGGTGATCGTTCCGCAATCTGCAATGGCATCTCGTGCGTTCACGCACAGATTCGTGAGAATCTGATCAATCTGTGAGGGGTCTATGCGCACAGACCACAGTTCAGGTGCAGGATGCCAATCCAACCGGATGTCCTCGCTGATCAGTCGCCGCAGCAGATGCAACGAGCCGACAACCGTCGCGTTCAAGTCGAGCTGCCTGGGGGCGGCCGTTTGCCGGCTGGCAAATGCGAGCAGTTGACGGGTCAAGCCGGCGGACCGTTCTGCCGCTTGATGAATTGCCGCTAAATCTGCGTGCACCGGATCGATCGCCTTGACTTCACGCATGGCGAGCTCGGCGTGACCAATGATCACGCCAAGCATATTGTTGAAATCGTGCGCCACGCCACCGGCGAGGCGCCCGATCGATTGCATCTTCATGGCTTGGTGCAGCTGCGCCTCGAGACGGATGCGTTCCGCGTCGGCGAGTCGGCGAGTCGTCACGTCTTCAAACAGATAGAATCGACCGACGTACCGATCCTTCTCGTCGCGGATCGGTGTCGCGAGTCGGCGAACAGTTCGGTCGCCGGAGCAACGGAGCTCGCTCTCAAGGACGCGCCGATCATCACGTTCGTTGTGCTCTCCACCCGTCTCCGCGAATGCCGTGCCGTCCAGCACGAGGCGTGTACACCGTGTCATCACCTCGCGACCGGTGATCCGGCCACCGCGCATGGGTTCGAGAAGTTCGACGCAGTGAAAAATCTCGCAGAAGCGTCGGTTGACGTGCAGCACGGCGTCGGTGCGCTCGTCGACGACCAGGAAACCGAGCGGGAGTTCGTTGGAAATGTGCCGGACAATCGTCTGATTGCGAACGAGCGCCTTGACGGCCTGCTTCTGTTGGGTGATGTCACGCGAAATACTCAGGACCACGGTCGCCGCTGTGAGAGGATCACGCATCGCGGTGGCACTTGTCTGAAGCCACCGCCGTGTGCCACGCAATCCCTCGATCTCGAACTCCAACACGCCAGGTTGGCCCGCAAGCACATGGGCGTGCATCGCGCCAAAAGCGGCGCGATGTTCAGGTCGGATCAGAGTCCCAAGGGGCTGCGCCTTGAGTTCCGACAGGCTTGCTGCTTCGAACATGGCGATGCCAGCTGGATTGATCTCGAGCAACTCTCCGTCCGGCGTCATGATCTTCACGCAGTCCGGCTCCGTCGCGAAGATCGTTCGCAGTTGCTGCTGACTGCGCTCCAAAGCGATCTGGTGATCTTGACGAAACGCGACACGCTCGGCCTCGAAGGCCTGCCGGTCCTGCTCAAGCGCGCGTCGTTCCGTCTCGAGGGCGTGCCGCCCACGCGCAAGATCGTTGCCCGGATCGTGAAGGAGCGGGGCGTTCACTACTTCGTCTCCATCGCTTCATCGAATGCGATTCCAAGCACAAAACTGAGTGAAAGCCGGGCATTGAGCAGCGCAAAGTCTTCGAAGCGAGGAAGCACGGCCAGGCTCTGAACCTGCTCCTTGCCTTGTCCGTTTTGCACGCCGCGTTGCGCGTGATTGAGGACCGCACTCAGGTAGTCGCGAAAATGCAACACGTCAGCACCCGACGTTGTGACGAGGCTGTCCTTGGCGTGACCAGCGATGTACATCGTATCCCTGGAGCCGACTTTCGTCACCCGTTCAAGTACGGAAATCCAGTTGCCGATCTTCGCACCGGCTGCGCGGTCGATGTTCGGGTGCGCGCGATTGAAGAACAAGTCGCCAAGATGCACGACATTGGCCTTCTGAAAGGTGATCACGCTGTCGCCGCCGGTGTGACCGGCACCGTAGTAGTGTGCCTCGATACGCTCGTCACCGAAGGGCTCGCGCCAGGCTTCCGTGAACGTCACGTCGGCAAAGGCCTGTGCCGCCACCGTATTGCTTTGTTCGGCCACCTTCCGGTGCCACGTCGCACAGTTGTCCTGCTGCACAATGCGCTGAACCGACGCGCGAAACGCCGCGTTCCCGCCGGTATGGTCTCCGTGGTGATGAGTGTTGATGAGCAGGGAGATGCCTTTCGGCGCGCGTTGTTTAAGTCCCTCGACACACAACGCGGCAGTATTCATGAATTGACTGTCGACGGCCATGGCCCCATCGCCGTTCACGAGGTAGCCAATCGATCCACCGCTCCCGGTAAAGACGCCAACACCGCGGCGCAATTCGGTGAACGTGGTCACGGGCGGCTGGGTGAGCAGGCCAGCGGCTTGGGCCCACGTTGGGCGACGACCAACCGTCAGCGCGGCGGCGGCTGAAGATGTGACGAGAAAGGCACGTCGGTTCACAGCGATTCCTGGGGCATGAGCTACTGCCTGTTGGGTTGGAGATGGCCTGCACGTGAGTCAACTTACGGCATGTGACAACGTGCGCCAGTTCCGCAGCTCGCCCAATGACAGAGCGGCGGCGCGTACCCCCGCGCGATGGCCGCTCGGCGGGTGCAGCTTGAAGACACGAACGAACCGCAAGGGGAGGCCGCGCGGGCTAACGCTTGACAGGCGGCCCGGCCGGATGTTTGTCGCACACTGGCGGCTGCTCGGCACTCCAGGCCAGTGCGGCGATGCGCCATGTGCCATTGCTTTTCACGAGCGTAAAGGCGTCGGCACCACAATGCGACCACGCGCCGTTCACGTACAGGTCGTAGGGCATCCAGACGATCGCCACGCCGCCATTGACCAGCGCCTGTGGTTGGAAGCCGCGCTCAACAATGCCGGTGAGCGGAATGGTGCGTTGCGCTTCGCGTGTGCGCACCCGGTACGCCGTGATGCCGTCGCGCGTGGACGTGGGGAACATCACCGCCTCAGGCACCATCAGGTCTGTGAGCGCGACGACGTCGCCGCGTGTGATAGCCGCGAGCGCAGAGTCCGCCACGGCAATCACCGTCGCGCGTGCGTCGGGGGTCGGTGCGGTGGCTTGCGCCTGTGCGTTGCGACACAGGATGCTGACGAGAGCACTGGCGATGGCGAACGACGTGCGCATGGGCAGAGTCGGATGAGATGCCGAGCGCGCAGTCGACGCACCCGGGCAATGATTGACGTCGTGGGTGGCGCGCATGTTCGATGGGGTGCGTGCGGCAGCGGGAAAGCGAAACGGACGGGCCGAACGGCTCAAAGGAGCCGAACGCCTGAGCGCGAGATCCGGGAACGATACGATTGGCTGCACTGACGCGCCACGACGCACACATCTTTCAGTGGACGCAGCGCGCGGGGTCGAAAGTCCCCCCATCGCGGCCGTGGCCAGCAACCGCCGCGTTTTGATGTACGGGCGCACGCGGCACGTGATGTCCGCGGCGCACGCAGCGCACACTCTCTCTCGTGATGCACAGCGCCGACGAACGAAACGGGCCCGACGATCTCTCGATCACCGGGCCCGTTGGTGCGGTCTGCGCACCGGCACAGCGACGGCGCTGTGCGTCTACGGCTCCTTAGCTTAGCTGACCCGGCGACGGCGAGCGACCGCGGCCATTGCGGCCAGACCGGCCGCCATCAACGCGTAGGTTGACGGTTCTGGTACCGTCGTGCTGGCGTTGGGCAGGCGTGCCATGAAGCTCTGCGATCCCTGAAAGCCGTTTTGGTTATTCAAGCCACGCTCCCACTCAGTCTTGTCCACCAACACCATCCAGTCGGGAGCGTAGGCATCGCTCGGGCCGGCATAGGTCCCGTTACCGCTGTTGCCGATGTTCCAGATGTTCTGCTGAATGGTGCCGTTCGCGGTGCGGATTCCGCCAGAGTTATTGTTGGGAGTGTAGCCGCCGATCGCCGCGACGATCGAGTTCAAATCCTGCAGGTCGAGCTGGTTCCAGTTGCTACTCCGACCGCCGGGGCCTGCGCCGGCGTTGTTCAGAAACTGCGTGAACGTCAGCGCCACATACTGGGTTGGCGTGTTGAAGTTGAAGAAGCGCTTGTCGTCGAAGCAGTAGACGACGAGGCTGGTGAGGTTGCCCGTGCCGAGTCCGACAGAACTCGTGGCATTCCAGGCGCCGCCTCCGTTATTGGAGTAGACCTCGGTGCTGGTCATGGTCAGCGTGGTCGTGACTTGCGCGCTGGCAGCGGTGGCGCCGATGCCCAACATCATCGCAGCTGCTGTTGTTGTAATGAACTTTCGCATTGTAGTGGCTCCTGTAAGGACCGCGCCGTGGCATGATCCGAGTGAACTGTCGCTCTCGTTGTCAAACTCATGTAAAGGCAATCGCCGTGCCACAAGCCGAGCTCAACCATAAGTGTGAATGAGTGAGCGAATTCATTTGTGATAGTAGCGTAAGTCCATGCAAAATAATGTGTTATGAAATAGTATGCCAGGTTGCCGAAACTTCATTGCTGAGATATTCGCTCTGAAGCGCGTTGATGGGCCGCCACGACTGTTGCAAAAAGTCATCAGGAAGAACGAATGAGGCCTGAAGGGCTTGAAGGGGAGCTGGTCGATCTCGAAGAGCACTGGCGGGAAGTCGAGGAGATCGCCGTCCATGCAGACCGGCTGTCATTGCCCGAAGACACCGACAAACGGCTTGCGACGTTGAAAGTCGCGACCGAACGGAGGCTGCGCGCAAGATGCCGCGGTGAGCGACAGCCACGCGATTGCAGATCGTGCGACGTGCGTCGAGAAATGCGAATCGGGCATATACCTCATCATTGAGGAAGCAGTTTTCGATAGATCGGCCAACCGTGATCAAACGACAGAATCCACTCAAACGCGACAAGCCTCGGAGCGGGCGCTCAGGCGACGAACAGGGCCGCTGCCCGGGGCTGTTGTGCCACGAGCAGCGAACCGAGCCTCGCCTCATACTACGCCACGACGCGCCGCCGACGAGCAACCGCAAAGATCCCCGAAAGACCCAGCGCCATCAGTCCGTACGTCGACGGCTCCGGCACGGTAGACTGCACTGTGGGGACCACCTGAACCGAGTAGTTGTCCAGTCTGGCGGTGAAGGAGGAAGCGTTGCAGTTGCCACTCGGGCAGTTACCCCCACCGTCAAAACGCCAGCCAAACTCGATGACGCCGCCTGTTGCCGAGAAGTCCGGTAAGCGTGGGTCGCCCACGATCCGGGATACCCAATTGTCAGAGGCGAGGTGTGCAAAGGTGCGAGTGCTATTGGTGCCGAGCGTCGGACTGGAATTCGTACCCGACACAGAGAAGATCGCGTCGCCCTGCCGGATAACGGGGCGGAAGAAACCAAGAAATCCGCTAATCCCCGACGTCGAAACGCCCAGGAGGTCGAAACTGAAATTGATCGACGCCAGTGCGCCATTCGTGGCGGGGTTGTAAGTGAACAGGCGATTGATCTGCACCGCCTGAAGGGTTCCGTTGTTGTTGCCGGCCGGAGAACCTTGGGTGATCGACCAAAAATCACCGCCACCACCGACGCCGACCGAGAGGGTGAAAGGACCGGTCTGCACCAGCGCTGCCTGATCCCAGTCGGCGGCGTTGAAGGTGCCCTGCGAGTAACTGACCGGCTGTGCGGCGAGCGGGCCGGACGCGGCAAGTGCCAGGCTCATTGTGGCGTAGACGGCTCGGCGGCGGAGATACTGCGGTGTGGTAAGCATGTGGAGCTCCAGTGAGAAGGCGACGATCGTCAGCGACGTCCGCTGACAGAGTTTGCTGGCGTCACTTCGAAGGACGCAGAACACCTCTGGTGATTCTCACTCGAATCGCCGCGGATTTCGTAGCGGCCGAGGTCGGTTTCTGCGAGAGTTCGGCACCGATGCGAATTGCCGGGGACGCTTCCATGCCGCATCCTTCGGGTGGCCGCGCCGCAAGCATTACTGGTCGTCATCATGCACATTCCCTCAAGTCGAAACACCATGCACGCCGTCCGGATCGGTCCAGGCTCGCTTCGTTGTTCGCTCACGTGCGCGGCAGCGATCGCATGGCTTCTGCCCCTTGCCGCGACGGCACAATCGCGCACACGCGCACGCTCGGCGACGGTCACCGTTGTCGAGACAAACCTCGCCGACCTCCGCACGGCGCTTGAGGAAAAGCGCATCACCTCGCGGCAGCTTGTGCAACAGTACCTGGAGCGCATCGCCACGTACGAAGACAAGCTCAATGCCGTCATCACCGTGAACCCCAACGCACTCGCCATCGCCGATTCACTCGATCGTGAGCGAACGGCCGGTCGCCTGCGCGGACCGTTGCACGGCATTCCAATTGCCCTCAAGGACAATATTCAGACGCTCGACATGGTGACGTCGGGCGGCGCACTGGCGTTTGCGGAGTTGGTGCCCAATTCCGATGCGACACTCACCACAAATCTCAAGAAGGCCGGCGCCATCATCATCGCCAAAACCCAACTCACCGAACTGGCGAATTGGACTGCGACGGGCATGCCAGGCAACTACACCGGCCTGACCGGATATGGCATGAATCCATGGGATCCGCGTCGCGATCCGCGTGAGTTGCTGAATGATGGTCGCCCCGTGCTCAACACCGGCGGCTCGAGTTCCGGTGTTGGCACCAACGTCAGTTTCTGGGCGGGCAACGTGGGCACCGAAACGTCGGGCTCGATCTTGAGTCCGTCACAGCAAAACTTCCTCGTGGGCATCAAGCCTACGGTTGGTCGCGTGAGTCGCTACGGGGTGATTCCGATTACCGCCGATCAGGATACGCCGGGCCCCATGACGCGCACCGTGCGCGATGCCGCCATCATGCTGGGTGCGCTCGAAGGGAAAGTGCCAGACGAGCATGATGCCGCGACCAAGCTGTGCACGCCGCCCGTCAACAACGACTATACCGCGTTCCTCGACGCCGCGTCGCTGCGTGGCGCGCGCATCGGCATTCCGCGCGCGTTCTTCTACCAGCCCACCGTCCCGCCAGCTGGCGGCAGCACCACGCCGCGCGGCGGATTGACGCCCGCACAAAAGGCGGCAATGGACGAGGTGATCAGTACGCTCAAAGCGCAGGGTGCGATCATCGTTGATCCTGCCGACATTCCCAGCGTCGTGACGTCTGTACCGGCAGACAATTTTCTGAACTGGAATCCATGCGGCGGACTCGATCAAGCCAAGGGACGCGACGCCGATTGCTCCATCGTATTCAAGTACGGGATGAAGCGGGATTTCAACGCATGGCTTGGGCTGTTGGGCAACAGCGCACCGGTCGCGTCGCTTACTGGCCTGCGTATGTGGAACATCGCGCACCAACGTGCCGGTGCGATCAAGTACGGTCAGGCGTTGCTGGACATCTCCGACGAGATGGACGTGCAGGCAGATCGCTCGCGCTATGAGGCCGATCGTCGCAAAGACATTCTGTTGTCGGCAACCACAGGGATAGACGCTGTACTCGCCGCGCACCAACTGGATGCGCTGTTGTTCCCCGGCGTAACGAGCGCCAACATCGCGGCGCGACCCGGTTATCCGTCGGTGACGGTCCCGTTCGCGCTGTTGCCCGTACCCATGGGGCAGGGAGCGCAGGCCTTCCCAGCGGGCTTCACGCCACGACCGGCGCCGTTCGGCGTCACGTTCACTGCATCAGCGTGCGCTGAACCAACGCTGATCAAACTGGCGTACGCGTTTGAGCAGGCTACCAAAAGGCGAGTGGCGCCGCCGCTCTTTCCGTGACGTCCAACCCCGTGGCGACCGACACTGATCACGCAGTCACTGACGCGCTCCGGCGCGCCGTCGAAGGGCTCTTTCGACTGGACCGCGAAATCGGTCGCGGCGGGATGGGCGTGGTGTACCTCGCATACGATGAACAGTTGCATCGCGAGGTGGCCATCAAGACGCTGCCTCCGCATCTGGCGGCCGACGCGCAGATTCGCAGCCGCTTCCTACGCGAGGCCCGTACTGCCGCCGCGTTGTCGCATCCGCACATCGTGCCAATCTACTCGGCAGCCGAGCGCGACGCCGTGGTCTACTTTGCCATGGGCTATGTGCAGGGCGAGTCGATGGCGGAGCGCATCACCTTGGAGCGCGGAGCAAGCTGGAGTACGAATCGACGCTTGACGGCGAACTGGCAAGCGATGATTTCGAAGATATCGTTGAAGAGGCGCGACAGGCCATCGGCGAGATCGTGAACGTCAGCGCGGTTGGGCGTACGCTCACGATCCAGATCGCGGGCGCACCAAGCGCACAGCCGGGAACGGTCCGTACATTGCAACTACACGTGGCCTCGCGAAACGGACGGACAACCGTACGTATTTACGAACACTTGGCCGGTGTAGCGGGAGCGTGGTTTGGTGGCATCCTTTCCGTTTTCGGAGGGGGCGCGGGTGCGCTGGTCGCTGGCGTGACCGCAACCGCGACGCACAGCCCGGCGATCGTAGTAGGGACGTTGGCCGCATGGGTCGCCACGGTCTAAGTCGCAGCCCGGAAGCTCTATGGACGTTCAGCGCGCAAGCGAGACGCCGAGCTGTGCGATATTTTCAGGAAGGTAGTGGCTCGCGCACAAGACGTGATCGAACACAAGTGCGACCCTCGACGCTTGCGCTGAGGCAGTGTTCGCAACGCTCCAACCTCTCGCACGCTGTCAGCTGTTCACGCGGCTTTGCAGAACCTCGCCCGTCGCACCACTCGTCCCACACACCATCGAGCCACGTTCATGAAACGGTTCCTCGCTTTCCTCGCGCTCCCGCTGGCGAGTCTCTCGGCCCAGCAGCCCCCCGAGATCGCACGCATCGTCGTGATGCCGGCCAGTCGCAGCATGACCGCTGGCGACACGCTACGATTGCGCGCCGAGGCGCGTGACGCACAGGGCACGGTCATTCCCGGCGTCACCTTCCGTTACCGGCTGGGTGGCTCCGCGCGATTCGAAGGGCGCGTCGATTCACTGGGACTTATCACTGCCAGCTCGACGGCCATTCTTCCGGTGACGGTGACGGCCACGCTCGCCGGCGCAAAACCGAAGTTCGAAGTGGTAGACATCACCGCGCTGCCCGGGCCGGCAGCCAAGATCGATGTCTCGCCGACGAGCGCAAAACTGGTCGCCGGCCAACGGCTCCGTGCGACTGGAAGAGCGTACTCGTCGTCGGGCGACAAACGCGCCGACCGCATCGTGTGGAAGAGCTCCAGCCCAACGGTCGCGACAGTGAACGAGGCAGGGCTTATCTCGGCGGTTCGCGCCGGCAGCGCGACGATCACCGCGAGTGTCGCCGCCGTGACTCGGACCATGACCGTGAGCGTGGTTGGTGGTTCGCTCAGCTCGCTGTCCATGACACCGGCCACGGTGAACGCGCGCACTGGTGACGTGATCCGTTTTGCGGTCACCGCGAAAGATGCAGGTGGCAAGCAGGTGGGCGGCCTCACGCCAACCTGGAGCTTCTCACCGGGGCAGGGTGCGATTGATGGGGATGGCGCCTTCGTTGGCTACGAAGCGGGCGACTACACGGTCACCGCGTCCTTTGGTTCACGCAGCGTGGAGTCGACGATCACGCTTGCCGAGCGCGACGTACGTCGCCCGTTGTCACTGGTAGGCCGCTTGCCCCGCTCGCGCTTTTCTACCGAAGAAGTGTGGCTGCATCAGGATGGCAAGCACGCGTACCTCGGATCGGGCGGCGGCGGCGATGTGCTGTATGCGCTCGACATCAGCAATCCCGCGAATCCGACCGTAACAGACTCCATCGTGTCGAACACGCGACGGGTGAACGACGTAATGACGTTTCCTGATGGCAAGTTCCTCGTGTTCACGCGCGAAGGCGCGAGCGATCGAAAAAACGGCATCGTCATCTGTTCGCTCGACGACCCCGCACACCCCAAGGTGATCGCTGAGTTCACCGATGGGGTGACCGGCGGCGTGCATTCGGCGTTCGTGTACAAGCAAGACAAGTACGGCACGTTCATCTTTCTCACCAACGATGGAACGGGCGCACTGCACGTGCTCGATGTGAACGATCCGTATCATCCGAAGGAAGTGGCCCGCTGGAAGACCGAGGGACGGCCCGATGCCGGGCGTTCGCTGCACGACATCGACCTGCGCGATGGATTGCTGTACGCCAGCTACTGGAACGACGGACTCATCGTGTTGGACGTGGGCAATGGGATCAAGGGCGGCTCACCGTCCAATCCCGTCATGGTGACGCAGTTCAAGTACGACCTGAACGCCATGTACAAGCAGGTGGAAGTTGACGGTGGCCCAGGGTTTATTCGCGGAACGCACACCGCGTGGCGTCATAAGCACTACGTGTTTATCGCCGACGAAGTGTTCCCCGCGGCCTACCCCAAGGGCACGAAAGATGCCGCCGCAGGGCGAGCCTACGGGCGACTCCAGGTGCTTGATGTGAGCGACCTCGCCAACCCGAAGTCGGTGGCGTGGTATGAGCCTGAGTATGGTGGCGTGCACAACGTGTGGGTGGCCGGCGATACGCTCTACATGGGCGCCTACAACGCCGGCTTCCGCGTGTTTGACATTTCCGGCGAGCTGCGCGGAGACCTCCGGGCGCAGGGACGCGAGATCGGCCATCTGAATACGGCCGACATGGATGGCAAGGTCAAGAACTCGGCGATGACGTGGGGCGTGGTGGTCAACCCGAAAGACGGTCTTGCTTACGTGAACGATGACAACAACGGACTGTGGATCATCAAGATCGAACCCAGACCCACCGTGAAAGTTGTCCCGTAATATGGATGCTCGCTTGACACGTCACAGCGTAAGCTGGTGCCGCGCGTTGCGCGCCGTCACGTTGGGCTTCGGCACCGCCATGACCGGCACGCTCGGGGCCCAGTCCGCGCCGCCGACTCGCGACTATCTGGTGCTGGTGGCCAGCGAATCGGTCGACAAGGTGGCGCTCATTCGCTTCGGCCCGGGCGGTGCACGGATTGAACGCGAGCGCTACGTGGGCTGGTCCACGATGGAAGTGGCGGGGCCGCACGGCGTATCCGTTGCGCCATCACGAAAAGAGTACTTCGTGACGATCGCACACGGCACACCGTTTGGCACACTCACCAAGTTCAGCGCGCTGACGGATGCGGCTTTAGGCAGCGTGATGCTGGGCAATTTCCCGGCAACCGCGCAGGTGTCGCCGGACGGGGCGCTGGTGTTCGTCGTGAACTTCAATCTCCACGGCGAGATGGAATCGAGCGACGTGTCGGTAGTGTCGGCCAAAGAGATGGTGGAGATCGCGCGCATCACTACATGCACCATGCCGCACGGCTCGCGCATCAGTGCCGACGGCACCAAGCACTACTCGACCTGCATGATGGATGAGGAGCTGGTCGAGATTGATACGCGAACGCTGGCCGTCAGCCGCCACTTCTTTCTCACCAAGGGCAAGGAGCAGGGGATGAACGGGGCGCCGCCGTCTCGCGGTGCCAGCGAACATGCTGGACATGACATGGGTGGTCACGGCATGGAGCCGCCAAAGCCTGGTGACATTTCCTGCTCACCAACGTGGGCGCAGCCATCGGTTGATGGCACGCGCGTGTGGGTCGCATGCAATAAGTCCAGCGACATTGTGGAGATTGACGCCACGAATTGGACCTTCGTGCGACGTTTTCCGGCGGGGCCGGGTGTGTACAACCTTGGCGTTACGCACGACGGTACCAGGTTGATTGCGACAAACAAACGCGACGCGTCGGTGTCGGTATTTGACGTGACGAGCGGCCGGGAGCTTGCGCGCATCCCGACCGCTCGAAAGGTGGTGCATGGTATCGCGGTGTCCGACGATGACCGCTACGCCTTTATTTCCGTCGAGGGGATTGGCTCGGAGCCGGGTACCGTCGAGATCATCGACCTGGTGAGTTTCAAGACCGTGGCGCGTGTCGACGTAGGACAACAAGCCGGCGGCATCGACTTTCTGCGTTCAGAGCCGGTGAAACGCTAAACGTGAGTTCCCAGACTGCCAACAAGGCGAAAAAGGTTACATGCCGTAGAAAAACGCTTCTTGCGCGATCTTCCCGTCCTGCACCGTATACAGCCCCATCTCTTCCATCACGAAACGATTGCCCGTTGGCTTGAACGTGATGTCGTACCGGAAACCGACAATGAACTGGTCGCCGTTCGGCCACGGGCCGGTGACGTTTGCCTCGTGAATCTCGTGGTTGTCCACCCACCACTGGCCCTTGGCCATCACGACGTCGCGGCCCGTGCTTTCGCGCGATGTGCCCTCCGGCGCGGACGCTTCGACGCTGACAATGCCGTCGGCATACAGCGACGTTATGGCTTCATGGTTCTTGCCTTCGCGGCACAGCTGGACAAGTGTGTTCGCGACTTCGATCGTGGTCATGGTGAGGCCCGGGAAGGAGTGGAGGTAAAAGATCACAAAATGTGCAGCACGCGATTCTCAGCCGCAACGCGAGCGTCGGCTCAGCCACGGCGGCGCGATCGTGTTGGGCTCGGCGTCACTTTTTGTCGATGATCCTTCGCGGCGTGGCAATCTGCCCCCAATACTACGCATCGGGATGTATCGGCCCGATCAACCTTTGTGTCACGGTCAGCGCGCTCTACTTCTGTCTGACCCACTTGAGGATCTCGCCGATGCCGGGACGCTTCCCGTACATCAACAGCCCCACCCGGTAGATTCGCGACGCCAGCCACACCGCGACAACGGCGCCGAGTGCCACCGAGAGCAACCCAATAGCGATATCGCCCTTCGGTACCGGTGCCACAGTCATGCGCAGTGGCATCACAATCGGTGCGCTGAAAGGCAGCATGCTGAGTACCCTCGACAACATGCTGTCCGGTTGCAACAGAATATTCTGCGCGAACATGATGCTGCTGATCAGGAGCAACACGACCGGCATCTGCGCTTGTTGTGCTTCCTGTTCGCTGTTCACGGTAGCGCCGACGGCGGCAAAGAGTCCGGCGTACAGCATGAAACCGAGGATGAAGAAGCCCACCAGAATGGCCCCGGTTGCCATGGACATATCGGGCAAGTTCATGGGTGTATCTGCCGCGCCGAACTTCGCCAGGATCGGCGTGCGAATCTTGTACATCGCGAAGCTCATGCTTATCCAGAGCACCATCTGCGTCAGTCCAACCCCGCCAACGCCCAACACCTTACCGGCCAGCAATCGCGAGGCCGAAACGCTGGAAATGACGACTTCGGCCACGCGCGACTGTTTCTCCTCCAGCACGCCGCGCAACACGTTCAGTCCATAGATAAAAATCGTCATGTACAACAACATGGCGACTGCCAGACCGAAGAAGAAATTGATCTGGCCGGAACCACCGCGCCCCTGCCGCGTAAGTCGTTCGGTTGTGACGTCGATGTTTACGTCCATCAACTCGCGTCCTACCTCGGGGTCGATGCCAAACTTCTGCATGCGCACGGCCAGCACTTCGGTCTGCACGGCGCGTTCCAACTTTTGCATGTCGAACAGCGCCGTGGTATTGCTTCCTGCATAGCGCGCCTTCTTGCCGGCCAGGGTCGTGGAGTCAACGACCAGATACCCCTTCACCGTTTCGCCCATCACCTCTTTCGTTGCCTGTGATTCGGCAGCGACGAGGCCGTCAGGCGTGGTAATCACGACGCGGGGCGTTGTACCGCCACCACCGCTCAGGCCACCCGCCAGACGTGCGGACACGCGCTCGCCGAGCCCGGCGCCCGTGGCATCCACGATGACAATATTCGAGGCATCCGCCGACCCTTTGTCGCGCGACGCGATCAGGGCGGGCAGGAACATCAGCGCGCCGAACAGTACCGGCCCAAAGATCGTCGCAATCAGAAACCACTTGGAGCGCACGCGCTCGACGTACTCGCGGCGGATCACCGCCATCAGCTTACCCATGGCCGCTCATCCCCGCGTCGACGTGTGTGGCACCAACCTTCTCAAGAAAGATGCGGTGCAGTGATGGTTTGACCAGCTCGAAACGTTCGATCGCGGCGCCCGCGGCAACAAGGGCGTTGAGCACCTGTGGAGCCTTGGCCCCTTCGGCCAGCTCGATCTCGAGAAAGCGATTGGAGTCGTCCACACGCGTCACGAGACGCGGATCACGAAGCACGGCCGCGACGGCATCGGACGGCGCGCCATCGAGGGACAGGGCGATCATGCGACCGCCGTGCGCCGCGCGAACTTCGGCCACGCCGCCATCTAGCACCTTTTCGCCGTTCGCGATGATGCACACCGAATCACACATGCGCTCAGCGTTGTCCATGATATGCGTACTGAAAATCACCGTGCGGCCGCGCTTCTTGAGATCTACCACGGTGTCTTTCAGTGCTTGTGCATTGATTGGATCGAGTCCGGAGAACGGCTCGTCGAGGATCACCAGCTCCGGATCATGCAGCAGCGCGCCAATGAACTGCACCTTCTGCTGCATGCCGCGCGACAGTTCATCGACCTTGCTGTTCCCCCAGTCCTGGCCGGCGGTTTTCAGTGACAGGCGTTCCAGCCACATGTCGATCCGCTTGTCCAGGTCTTTGCCGCCGAGGCTCTTGAGTTCGCCGAGAAAGCGGAGCACCCGTCGTACCTGCATCTTGCGGTACAGGCCGCGCTCTTCGGGCAGGTAGCCAATGCGATCTACCAGCGCGGGATCGTTGTGCGGCACCCCAAGCAACTGAATCGTGCCCTGGTCTGGCGCGATGATGTTGAGCATCATGCGAATCGTGGTCGTCTTGCCAGCGCCGTTCGGCCCCAACAATCCGTACACGGCGCCGCGTGGTACGTTGAGCGACAGCGACTTCACGGCCACGTGATGGTCGTAGCGCTTCACGATGCCCTGAATATCGATAGCGGGAGTAGTCATGCGGGGAACTTAAGGGGCAGTACCGGAAACGGTGTTCAGGGTGAGGTATGGGAATCGGGGGCCGTACGCACCAATCACGGGCGGGTTTCTTCCGGACGGCCCGTTTCGGCGAACGGGCGCCCCTCACCATATTCCTCGTATGCCGCCCGCTTCCACTCTGCATCTGTTCACCCGGCGCGAATTCGCCGGTGCCTTTGGCGACTTAGGTACCGACCTGCCGCTCCTGGTTGGTGTCGTGGTGGCAACCGGCCTCGATCCTACCACGGCCTTCGTCCTCTTCGGCGCGCTGCAGATCGCGTCGGGTTTGGCGTACCGACTGCCTATGCCGGTACAGCCGCTCAAGGCGATGGCCGCAATTGCGATCAGTACACACCTCGCACCACCGCTCCTGGCCGCCGGCGGCCTGATCGTGGGTGTGGTCATGCTGGTGTTGGCCAACACCGGCGCCCTGTCGTGGATTGCGCGGACGGTTCCCAAGGCCGTCGTGCGTGGCATTCAAGTGGGCCTTGGTCTGCAGCTCGGGCTGCTCGCTACGCGGCGCTTTATTCCGAGTGCCGGTGCGCAAGGGCTGGTGGTGGCGGGTGTCGCGCTCGCGGCCATTCTTGTGCTGCGTGAAAACAAAAAAATCCCTGCCGCCCTGGTCGTACTGCTCCTCGGGTTTATCTTCGCCGCCATAGGATGGCCGCAGGATCTGGCGTTACCATTTGGTTTTCGCTTGCCGACGCTCCCGACGCGATGGCCGACCGGCGATGAATTCGCCAAGGCGAGTGTGCTGCTCGCCTTGCCGCAGATCGCGCTGTCGTTGGGGAACTCGGTGCTCGCCACGCGACAAGTCGTGCATGATCTGTTCCCGGAGCGCGCCCCGCTCACGGTGCAACGTATTGGCACCACCTACGCCATTATGAATTTGCTGTCCGCACCACTCGGTGGATTGCCAGTCTGTCATGGTTCCGGAGGCATGGTTGGTCACCATGCGTTTGGTGCACGCAGCGGCGGCAGCGTGATTATCTACGGAGTTTTCCTGCTGCTTGCCGGATTCTTTTGCGTTGGCAACCCGGCAGCGTTTCAGCGGCTCTTTCCTGGACCGATACTCGGCGCGCTCTTACTGGTTGAAGCGATTGCGGTGCTTCTGTTGGTTCGTGACATCATGGCACAGCGAACGGCGTTCGTATTGGCCATTGCCTGCGGACTCACCGCTGCCTTTGTGCCGTACGGTTACGCGGTGGCACTCGTGGTGGGGACGGTGGCCGCCAAGTTCCTCCTGTCGCCGCAACCGTCCAATGTGCAGTCGGCGCCGGCCGCGACGGTGTAAGTGCGCTGCCTTAGCGCGCGCCGCGGCGCACAAAGGCATTTAAAGGGTTACTAGAACGAAGCATCCTGCTGACGGACCACCGACCGATAGGCGCGCCCAGGCACCGGCGACGTGGGCCCGCCGCCGCTCCAGCCTTCGCTGAACGTGCTGATAGTCGCAAGGCCGCGCGTGATCATCGACGCAGGAATGAAGCCGGGCACGGCGCGAAAGTCCGGGTAGGTGAATTCGTACGCGTTGCCACTCCCCACGGCAGTGCGATACGCGTCCGAAAATCTGACCGCGTATTGCCCCTGACCGGTCGTACGCACGTCGATCTGCGTGCGCTGACTGTAGTCCACAGGAATGGTGCCGTTCAGGCGCGGCAGCGCAAAGGGCGCCGCGCCGTTGATCGCTGTGATCGTGGGTGTGACCAGTCGTGCACCGACCGTGACCGTCGCGTCAACACCTTGCGTGATGGGAATGAACCACACCGAACGTTGCTCGTAGTCAAAGGCCACGGCAGCGTTGTTGAGCGAGCGCGTGGCGCTTACCAGCAGCTCGTCGACTTCGCCGGTCAGGCGTCGATCGAGCGGGATTGTTCGAAAGGTTCGGGTGGTGGCGGCACTGGCGGTGCCGTTCAGGATCGGTATACCAAGCGCACCAGGCACGGAAATCAGGTTCGCGCTGGCTTCAAGAAGGTCGGCCAGGCCATTCACAATCGTGATCGATCGTTCGAGGGGTGCGAAACTGCTGGCGCTGCCAAAATCCAGCAGCGGAAGCACGCTGTTGTCGGCTTGGTTCACGTCGCGTAACAGCAGCAGCCTGTCCGTGAGGAACGACGATGAGACGCGTTGCGCAAGGAGCGTTTGTGGCCCCGTCTCCCGTACGAACACTGAATAGTTTGGATTGGCCTGACTCGAGGTGCTGCCGCCCAACCACACGCGGCCTGTGGTATTGGCCTGCAAGCCCGCGACCGTACCAGTATGGCGTTTGGCTGGTGGGAACGAACCACAGCTGCCAGCCGCGCCAAGGGAAACGAGTTCGTCACGCGTGCCATAGCGAAAGGTCGTAATGAATACTGAGGCGGCAAAGCTCCCCAGGGTGTTGCTGGCCGCGCGCTGAGCGACGGCGCGATGTGCCGCGCGCGGTGCGTTATCCGCGACATTCACCTCATTGACGAATGCCACCGCACCGACCGGTCCTGTCACCGTAAACCGATAGACCAGGAGATCGCCAACCGTCATCGGCAGCACGCGCGTCCATGCACCGTTGCCGGACTGAAACGCCAGCCACGCCGGGGCGCCCCAGGAGCCCTCGCCAGTGCTCACACCGGTTGCGCAGAAGCGATACTCCACGTTCGATGAAGGCGCGGTGACCATAAGCGAGAGCGGGCTGGTGACCGTTGTCACGCCAGCACCACTTGCCGCAACCGCGATGGAATACGAACCGGCGGGCACGGTGGCATCCACGGTCACTGTCGCAACCGACGATGTGGACGTGAGCGAGGCCGGAGCAAACAAGACCGCCACACCGCTTGGCGCGCCCGACGCCGCGAGCGACACGGCCCCAGCAAAGTTGGTTCGCACCAGTGACACGCTACTGGTATTGCTGCCTCCGGCCGCAATGGTGAGCGACGACGGTGACAGCGACAGCGCAATGCGCGGTACCTCGAGCACGGTGATCGAAAGCAGTACGGTGCGATCTGAGAGGCCGGACGCCGAGCCTGCAACTGTTGTGGGATATGTGCCCGGCGGCACCGTCGACGCGACCGAGATCGACAGCGCTGCAGTCGCGCCCGTGGTTGTTGCAGGGGAAAATGTACCAGTGATGCCGACCTGCGCGCTTTGCAGCGTCAGGGCAACACTGGATGCAAAACCACCGCTGCGCGCAATCGCGACGGATGCCGAGCCGCTGGTGCCGGCCGTGATCGTGAGCGGTGAAGGTGTTGCCGAGAGTGCAAAATCTGGAGGCGCCACCACCGACACGGAGATGGACGCCATCCGGTCGCCAATGCCCACGCCGTTGCCCACAATCGTGACGGGGTAGACGCCGATCGGCACGGCCGGTGTTGCACTGATGGTGAGCACCGTATTCACACCAGCCGTCGAGGTCGGTGCGAATACCGCGCTCAGGCCCGCTTGCGCGCTCTGCATGGAGAAGGTCACCGCACCGCTAAACCCACCGGTTCGCGTGATGGAAATGGTCGCCGTCCCGGCGACGGCAGACGACAGCGAGACACTTGACGCCGACGTCGCGAGCGCGAAGTCGGGTGGCGGGACGACCGTGAGGGTGTAGGTCGTAGTCTGCGAACCAACGCCCGTCGCTGCGGCGCGTACAGTGATTGGGTAGCTCCCCGGCGTTGTCGTGGCGGCCACGGCGACGGCGACGTTGGCCGTCGTGGTCGTTCCTGACAGCGCCGACGGGGAGACGGTGGCGGTCACGCCGGTTGGCATGCCCTCGGCGGACACAGTGACTGTACCGGAGAGGTTGGTGCGCGTGATGGTCACCGCAACGGTCCCGCTCGATCCTTGCTGTACGGTCAGCGAGCCCGGAGAGGCACTGACGCTGATGGACCCGGGAGGAGTGCCCCCGTCGCCTCCCCCACAGGCCGTGAGGAACGCGGTGAGCAGGCCGGTGGCGAGTCGTGCGGCTTGGGATTGATGACGGAGGAAGTGCATGGACGGTGCCTGCGCGAGGGGAGAGAAGCTGACCACACACGGCGATGGGCGGGCGAGCCGATCAGCCAGCACAGTGCGACCTTCTCACTAACGCGTAGAACATCGGCCAATCGGCTCATTAGACTTCAGCACACTTCAGCACACTTCAGCACACTTCAGCACACTTCAGCACACTTCAGCAGACCTCAGCAGACCTCAGCAGACCTCACCAACAGACTGGCGTACCGTTGTCTCACCCGCTCGGAGCATAGCCCCCATGCTGTCGCCGCACTTCCGTTTGATCCGCCCAGCGCCCAGCAACAGCCGCAGTGCAAGCGCGTGGGCCGTTCGGCCGCACTGGCTTGCCGCTCTGGCGGTGGCGCTAAGCTTCGCATCCATCGCGACGGTCCAGCCTGTCGCAGCCCAGAAGGGCCCACGCTTCGACATCAGCTTCAGCAAGAACGCCAACGCGAGCCCCATCACGGGGCGCGTGTATGTCGCGCTCAGTCGTGTCTCAACGCCCGACCGCGGGCCGATCGCCCAAGCCGGAGAGAACGGCGTGCCACTGTTCGGCATTGACGTCGAGAATCTCGCTCCCGGTCAACGCGCGAGCGTCGATGTCACGACCTTTGGACATCCCGTACAAAGCCTGAAGGACATTCCGGCCGGACAGTATTGGGTCCAGCCGTTCGTCAATGTCTATACCAAGTTCGCACGCGCCGATGGCAAGACGATCTGGGCGCACATGGACCAATGGGAAGGACAAAACTGGCGCCGGTCACCCGGCAATCTGTTTGGCGATCCTGTCCTGGTTGCATTCGATCCGCTGTCCACGTCGCCGATCAAACTACTTGCCGACAAAGTCATTCCGCCGATCGTGGTGCCAGCCGAAACAGAGAGCGTGAAGCGCCTGAAGATTCAGAGCGCGATTCTCACGAAGTGGTGGGGGCATCCGATCTTTCTTGGCGCCGTCGTGCAGCTGCCGAAAGACTACGCCAAGCATCCCGAAGCGCGCTATCCGATCGTGTACAGTCACGGGCACTTCTCGTTGCGCGGTCCGAACGTCGGAACGCCGACTTACTGGAACGCCGACGGTACACCGCGGGTTATTCTTGTCACCTTGCAGCATCCGTCGCCCTTCTATGACGATTCCTATGGCGTGAACTCGGCGAACAACGGTCCGTTTGGCGACGCCATCATGCAGGAGCTGATCCCCGCTGTCGAGTCGACGTTCCGGGTCATCGGTCAGCCATGGGCCCGCTTGTTGACGGGTGGCTCGACCGGTGGATGGATCTCACTCGCGCACCAGGTGTTCTATCCGGACTTCTACGGCGGTGTCTGGTCGCTCTGTCCTGATGCGGTCGACTTTCGGTATCACCAGATCGTGAACATCTACGCCGACACGAACGCGTACTTCTTCGAAAAAGAGTGGATGAAGGTCGCACGGCCCACGCGTCATCAACCCGATGGAAACATTGCGGCGATGATGAAAGACGAGAATTGGTTTGAGCTGGTGTCCGGGACCAACTCGCGATCCGGTGGTCAGTGGGACATTTGGGAAGCGACATACGGCCCCGTTGGCGGCGACGGATATCCGGTGCCGATATGGGATAAGCGCACAGGCGATATCGACCCCAAGACGGCAGCGTACTGGAAGGAACGCTACGACCTGCGCTATATCCTTGAGAGTCGCTGGTCGACACTGGGTCCGAAGGTGGCAGACAAGATCAATATCTATGTTGGCGACGAAGACTCGTACTATCTCAACATGGGCGTGCGATTGATCGACGCGTTCTTGTCCAAGACTACGTCGCCCAGGTTTTCGGGAGAGATTGTCTATCAGCCCATGGCGCCGCACTGTTGGGGGCCGCCGATGCAGGAGCTGATGGGCAAGATGGTCAAGCAGATGGAGCGTACCGCGCCTCCGGGCGCAGACCTGAAAAGCTGGCGCTACTGAACGCACACAAAAGCTGGCGCTACTGAACGCACACACTCACAACAGACACGACCATGAAATTTACCTCGTCTCGACTCTTCGTTGCCTGCGTAGCCGCCACCTCGCTCGCGACCTTTGCACTCTCGGCCGGCGCGCAGCGCCTGGTGGTTGACCTCACCGGAAAGTGGGCTTTCGCCGTGGTGACGGAAAACGGCACAGGAACGCCGACGGTCATTCTCAAGCAGGAGGGTGAGAATCTGACCGGTACCTACGAATCGGCGCGCATGGGCGTACGCAACCTCGAGGGCACGCTCAAGAACGACTCGCTTCGCTTCGCGCTGAAGGGCGGAGAAGTCGAACTCAAGTTTGTCGGTGTGGTGGTGGACAAGGACAACCTGCGCGGCGTATTGGATATGGGCGGGCAGGGCGGCGCGGCGTTTACCGCGGTGCGTCAGTAGCAGCGCCCTTCGTGAATCCCGCCAGGCGAACGCTAGGCGGGAAGGGTGTTTGCGCGCCACAGTTGTACGAGTCGTTCGCGTCGCGTTGCACTGCCAAGGAAGTCGGCCAACGTGTGCTGGTCCAGCACGCTCAGGAAGCCGTGCAACGCGTCCGCAAGCGCTGACTTCAAGCGACACTCCGGCGTAATCGGGCACCGGTCGGTGCTGGGTTCAAAGCACTCGACCAGAGAAAAATCCGGTTCCGTCTGCCGTATCAGCCATCCGATATTGATGGCCGACGGTTGCATCGCCAACCGCAGGCCGCCGTGGCGACCCCGCACCGGCTGTACCACGCCGAGCTCACACAACAGGCCCGCCACTTTCGCCAAGTGGTTGCGTGAAATGCCGTACGCGCGCGCGATCTCCGCGACCGGCACCACCATATCGGGTTGCGCTCCAAGGTAGAGTGCCGTGCGGAGCGCGTAGTCAGAGAATTGGGTGAGGCGCACGTGCGAGGAAGGGAAGGGATACAGGACGACGGCTCACCGGCAACAGGCCGGCGATCTCCGTGTTGGATCTTGCGCCGGCTGAAAAGAGGGAGCAATCTAAATATGTATTCAGAATACCACTTTATTCCACCCCCTCTATGCGTCTCCCCAATTTGGGCCTTCGGACTGCGACCGTTGCGCGCTGGTGCGCGCTTCTCGCGGTCGTCGTGAGTCCACTCGTGATGCGTCCACTGCGCAGCGCATCGACGTCGATCGCTGCTCAACGCACGCGCCGGCCCGATTCCCTGCCGTATCGTGATCCGATCGCGCGCTTGCAAGCGCAATTGAACAATGGCACACTCACGCTGACACACGACTCAGCGCATGGCTATCTGGCGTCGCTGCTGCGCGCGCTCGAGATCCCCGTCTCGTCGCAGGGGCTGGTGTTCTCGCGGACCAGCCTGCAGACCGACAAGATCGCACCGTGGACGCCTCGCGCGCTCTATTTCAGCGACGACGTGTATATCGGCTTCGTCCAGGAAAGCTCGTTCCTCGAAGTCGCTGCAATGGATCCCGTGAGAGGCGCTGTCTTTTACACGCTCAGTCAAGAACCGCGCGGACGTCCGTCGTTCTCGCGGGAAACGACGACGTGCCTGATGTGCCACCAGTCGCGCGCCGCCACCGGTGGTGTCCCCGGGCTCATGGTGCTCTCAACCATTTCGGACCGATTCGGCTATCCCATTGTTGGCGTTCATGAAGGTGTCACCACCGATGCCACGCCGATTCGCCAACGGTTTGGTGGATGGTATGTCACGGGAACGCACGGCGACTCCGCATCCGGCGGTCACAGCGGCAACATGTACTCCCCCCGGCTCGCGCATGAGGTTTCGGACAAGCAAGCGTACCGCACGCAGTTCGACGCCACGAAAGAGAGCGCGCGGAAAGACGTCTCCGACAAATTCGACCCGTCACCGTACTTGTCAACGCAGGGCGATATCGTCGCCATGATGGTGCTCGTGCACCAAACGATCGTGCACAACCTCATCACGACGGTGCATGAGGCCGTGCAAGACGTCCAGCTCGCTGGTGGCCCTGGCAGTCTCGATAGCGTCCATTTTCCGCCAGCGCCGGACGCACACGCGAAGAGTCCCTCCACCGTGCGATTACAGGGCGCGATCGATCGCCTGGTCAAGGCGCTGATCTTTACCGACGAGGCGCCGCTTCGCGGTGCGATGCGCGGCACCACGAGTTTCGCCGATGATTTTTCTCAACGCGGACCACGAGATCATCTGGGTCGTTCGCTCAGAGACTTCGACCTGGGCACCAGACTGTTCAAGTATCCGCTCAGTTTTCTGGTGTACTCCGACGGAGTCACCTCTCTGCCGAAGCCTGTACGGCACGAGATCTATCGGCAACTCGATCTCGCACTTCGCCATGTCGGCGGGGCC